>Ga0302325_10023643_pt1 | contig 12800 bp, 10 predicted proteins | sample Palsa_T0_2_FD_201948 | JGI IMG/M metagenome (GOLD analysis project Ga0302325, IMG submission 201948) | Peat permafrost microbial communities from Stordalen Mire near Abisko, Sweden - Palsa_T0_2 | ecosystem: Environmental > Terrestrial > Soil > Palsa > Peat permafrost | place: Sweden: Abisko... | reverse complement strand
CGCGGCGGGATGGCACATCATCAGGTCCGTACCGGGCGGGACCCCGGCCGGCGGGGTAAAGGAAAACCGGTGGTAGTCCTGCAGCTTCACCCGGTTGCCAAAAAAGTCGTGGATCTGTTGGAACCCCATGTCGAGCGGCAGGGGTTTGAACTGGTGGCGGTCGAGTTTCGCAAGGGCACCAGGAGTTCGCTGTTGCGGCTCCTGATTGACAAGCCTGGAGGCGGTGTCGCGCTGGACGACCTCGCGGAATTGAGCCCGACGCTGAGCGATCTGCTCGACGTGTACGACCCGGTCGACGGGCGCTACACGCTGGAGGTAGCCTCGCCGGGAATCAACCGGCCGCTCTCCAAGCTGGAGCACTTCGAGGCCCATCGGGGCATGCGGGTGAAAATAAGAACGCGCGCGGTGCGCGAGGGCCGCAAGACGTTCATCGGAAAACTGGTTGAAGTTGGCGCCAACAGTGTCGAAATTGATGATGAGATCAGCCATGCGCGCGAAGCGATTAACTTCGACGAGATGGCGGGAGCCAATTACGAGCATATATTTGACTGAATCCAATTGTGGATTAACGCGGGCCGGCCGCGACAGGACGACGCCTCTGCCGCCCTCGATGCGGCTGCGGGTTGCCGCGAAACGGGAATTGTGGCCTACCAATGGCCGCCAATCCCCGGGGAGGCGCTATGCAAGTTGATTTAAACCGGGTTATCGAACAGGTCTCCAAAGAGAAAGGAATCGACCGCCAGATTGTGGTGGACGCCGTCGAAGAAATGATGCATTCGGCGGCCCGCCGGACCTTCGGGCCCGACCGCCGTATCGAGTCGCGTTACAATCAGGATATCGGCGAGATCGAGCTGTTCGAGATCCGCACGGTCGTCGATCAGGTCACTAATGTCGCCTCGGAAACCGAGGTCGTCGAGGCGCGCACGAAGTACGATCCGGAGGCCGAAGTCGGCGACGAAATTCTGATCAAGCTCGATACGGCCACGATGGGCCGAATCGCGGCACAGGCTGCCAAGCAGAACTTGATTCAGCATATTCGCGACGCCGAGCGAAAACAGATTTTCAACGAGTTCAAGGATCGCCGCGGCGAGATTTTCTCGGGTATCGTGCAGCGCTTCGAGCGCAAGAACATGATCGTCAACCTCGGCCGCACGGAGGCGATCCTGCCCGAAAAGGAGCAGATTCCGCACGAACGCTATCGCCAGGGCGATCGTATCCGCGCGCTTATCACCGAAGTCGATCTGTCCGAAAAGGGCCTCTCGATCGTGCTCTCGCGGACCAGCAACGAGTTTCTGTGCAAGCTCTTCGAGCAGGAAGTGCCGGAGATCTACGAAGGTATCGTTGAGATCCGCCAATGCGCCCGTGAGCCCGGCGGCCGCGCCAAGGTCGCCGTCTACTCGAAGGACTCCGACGTCGATCCGGTCGGCGCCTGCGTCGGTATGAAGGGCACCCGCGTGCAGTCGGTGGTGCAGGAGCTGCGCGGCGAGAAGATCGATATCGTGCCGTGGACCGACGATCAGGCGGAAATCGTATGCCGCGCGCTCGCGCCCGCGAAAGTTTCCAAGGTTATCGTCGATGAGGACGAACGCGCGATGGAAGTGATCGTCCCCGACGATCAGCTTTCGCTCGCGATCGGCAAGCGCGGTCAGAACGTCCGCCTGGCCCATCGGCTGACCGGATGGAAGCTCGATGTGCGCAGCGAGGCCGAGGCCGAAGAGGAAGCGCGCTCGGCGCGGGCTTCGCTCAACGCGATCCCGGCGATCGGCGATATCAACGCGGAACTGCTCTATCAGTGGGGCTTCCGCTCGGCCGAGCAGCTCGCCGAGTCCGACGAGGAGTCGCTCGATATCGAGGGGATCACGCCCGATCGCGCTCGCCAGATAATCGGCGCCGCGCGGCTTCACGTCGCGGTCAAGCGCAAGGCGGAATTCGACAAGGCCGAAGCCGCGGCCGCGGCCGCGGTGGCTGCCGAACAGGCCGGAATCGAGGCGAACGCGGCGGAGCATGTTGAAGAGCACGCCGAAGAGACGGCAGGCGAGAGTTCCGTCGCTGTCGCCAACGGCGATCCGGCGGTTGAATCCGCGCCCGCGCCGGCAGAGGTTTCATCAGGTGAGGCAGAGGTCAAATCATAACGGGCCGGAGCGCACCTGTATCGCCTGTATGAAGCGCGATTCGAAAACCGCGATGGTCCGGCTGGCGATCGCCGGCGACGCCGTCGTGATTGACGACACCGGTGCGGCGCCGGGCCGCGGCGGCTACCTGCATCTGCGCGGCGAATGCCTAGATCGCTTTGCGCAGAGCCGGGCTCGCGAATATCGCTCGTTAAAGCGGACTCTTAACAAGATCGACAAACTGCCGATAATCAATTGCTTAAGGATACGACTGGATAGTCAGGCAACAGTCGCATAAAATGGATCGAATGGCGCGCAAGCGGATCAAGACTTTGGCTCAAGAATGGGGCGTGGCGCTCGACGAAGTGCTGGCCAGCACTAATCGGCTCAAAATCAACCATGCTCATCTGGAATCGAGCCTGGTAAGCCCTGAAGAGGCTGAACGAATCAGGGCTGACATTTCGGAACAGGCTCAGCGCGTGGCGTTGATGCGCCGCGAGACGGTCGTCGAAACCAGCAGCGGCAAAGTCGTCGAAAAGCGACTCAACGCCACTGTGATGCGCCGACGGCATGCCGAGCCGGGACCGTTACCGGCGGAAGCCAGCGCGGAACCGTTTCATTTCGAGCTCGAAGAAAGGGAAGACGCGTTTGTCGCGCCCTTTATGCCCGAGCCCCCGATGGTCGAGCCGATTCTGGATATCCCGGCCGCTGTCCCTGTCGATGATATGCAAGCCGGCACGGCCGCCGCTGCGATCGAGGAGCACGCCGAAGTGCTTCCAACGCCGACGGCTGCCGAAACCGAAACGCAAGCTCATCCGGCCAATGGTGCCGGAGCCGCATCGGTTGAGTTCGCGGAGGCAGCGCCAGTAGCCGCCGCACCCGCAATGACGGCATCGCCTGCCGCGGCACCGGCCGCTCCGCCGCAGGCCCCGGCCGCCCCGACGATGCGCGGCGGTGTCGAGCGCGAAATCAAGCGCACTCCGCCAGGAACGGTGTCGGCGTCCGGTCAGCCTCAGCGCACGACGATCAATCTTACTGGCGCCACACATGCGGCGGCGCCTTCGCTCGACGACGCCCAGCGCGGTCCCAAAGTTCTTGGCAAAATCGACCTGCGCAAGCCGGCTCCGCGTCCCGCCCCTACCACGATGCGGCCGGGCTCAGGCGCCAGTCCGGGTCCGCGGCCAGCCCCCGGCACCGGTCGCTTCGCAGCTCCGGCACAGGCTCCGTCGGCGCCCGAAGGGCAGCCGATTCCACCAGATCAGGCCAAGCCCGGCGCGCGCACGATCAAGAAAAAGCGCGTCATCAAGAAGGGCACGGTTGATTTCTCGGCTGAACGCGAAATGCGCGGAATGCGCGTGCCGAAGAAACGGCGCGCGCTGCCGGGCAAAGAACAGCGCAAGACTGAAATCACGACTCCCAAAGCGTCCAAGCGCGTGATGCGTATCGCCGAGGGCGTGACCGTCGGCGATCTCGCGCGCAACATGGGTATCAAGGCCGGCGAAGTCATCCGCAAGCTGATGGATCTCGGCATGATGTCGACGGTTAATCAGGTTATTGATGTCGACACGGCCACCTTGATCGCCAGTGACTTCGGCTACAGCGTCGAGAACGTCACGGTTGACGTCGAGTCCACGATCGAGGAAGAGCCCGGGCATACCGAAGGCGAGGGCGTCACGCGGCCGCCGGTGGTCACCGTGATGGGCCACGTCGATCACGGCAAAACTTCACTGCTAGATGCGATCAGGCATACCAGCGTCACCACCGACGAATTTGGCGGAATCACGCAGCATATCGGCGCCTATACGGTCGTGGCTAATGGCCGGACAATCACGTTCGTCGATACTCCCGGCCATGAGGCTTTCACCGCGATGCGCGCCCGCGGCGCCAAGGTCACCGATATCGTCATTCTGGTGGTCGCCGCCGACGAAGGCGTGATGCCGCAGACGGTCGAGGCGCTCAACCATGCGCGCCAGGCTAAGGTTCCGATAATCGTTGCCGTCAACAAGATCGACCGGCCCGAGGCCAATCTCGATCGCGTCAAGCAGCAGCTCACCGAGCGCGGCCTGATTCCGGAAGATTACGGCGGCGAAACGATCACCGTCCCCGTATCGGCGCGTACCCGCGAGGGTATCGATCGCCTGCTCGAGATGGTCCTGTTGCAGGCCGACGTACTCGAGCTCAAGGCCAATCCGAACCGCCCTGCGCGCGGTACGGTAGTCGAATCGCAGCTCGATCGCGGCCGCGGTCCGGTCGCGACAGTACTGATTCAGGAAGGCACGCTGCATCAGGGCGACCCGTTCGTCGTCGGGGTGTCGTACGGCCGTATCCGCGCGATGCTCAACCATCTGGGGCAGCGCCTGACTGAGGCTGGTCCATCGATTCCGGTCGAGATTTTCGGCCTCTCCGCGGTGCCCGAGCCGGGCACTCCGTTTACGGTTGTCAGCGATGAGGCGAAGGCTCGCCAGGTCGCGGAATTCCGCCGCAGCAAGCAACGCGAAGGCGAGTTGCAGAAGACCAGCCGAATCTCGCTGGAGGATCTCAGCCAGCGCATGATGGCCGGCGAGGTCAAGGACCTTAAGGTTATCGTCAAGGGCGACGTCCAGGGATCGGTCGAAGCACTGGCCGATTCGCTCAAACGCCTGTCGACCAATGAAGTCAAGATCGAGCTGATTCATACGTCAGCCGGCGCGATTTCGGAAACCGACGTGACGCTGGCGTCGGCTTCCAAAGCGATCATTATTGGTTTTAACGTGCGGTCCGAGCAGAAGGCTGCCGCTCTCGCCGAGAAAGAAGGCGTCGAGATTCGCCTCTATACGATTATTTACGAGGCGATCAACGACATGCGTGAGGCGCTCGAAGGGCTGCTCGCCCCGACCTTCCGCGAACGCGCGCTGGGCCGCGCCGAGGTCCGTCAGACCTTCACCGTGCCGGGCGCGACGATTGCCGGCTCGATGGTCCTCGATGGCAAAGTCACCCGTAACGGACGTGCGCGGCTTAACCGCGACGGCCGCGTGGTATGGGAAGGCAAGATCGGCACGCTGCGCCGCTTCAAGGACGACGTCCGCGAGGTCGCGGCCGGTTACGAATGCGGTATTGGGCTCGAGAATTTCAACGACGTCAAGCCGGGCGACGTGATCGAGACCTACGATCTCGAAACTGTGTTGCGCAAGCTGGCGACGCCCGCGCCTGAAGCTTCTCGCGGACGCGCCGCCGTCGAAAAGCAGCTCCCGACCTGATCGCCGGTCCGACTCGGCGAATCGCGGCGGCGCCGGCAAATTAACCGGCTAAAATTGCTGACGACAATTTGCCGGCGTGCCGCGCGTCAGCTAGGTTGTGTTGCGATGGTGGTCGGAGTCCTGAGGCTCACTCTGTTCCTGCCCGAAAACCATTCGCTCAAGGGCAAGCGCCAGGTCTTGCGCGCGATCAAGGACCGGGTGCGCAACAAGTTCAACGTTTCGATCGCGGAATCCGACCATCACGATCTCTGGCAGCGCGCCGAACTGGGAATTTGCCAGGCCGGCAGCGATCGGGATTTCGTCGATGGAGCCCTGCGGCAGGTCGTGCGCTATATTGATTCCACTGGTCTGGCGATGCTGGGCGAGGAAAGCCTCGAACTCGTCAATTACTGACCGGTTGCGTCGCGCGCCCCGACGGCGCGGCCGCCGCGGTCGGATTATTAACGGCTCGTCCGGGGGGTCACATGGTAACTGAAGGCCGTCGGCCAGAGCGCGTCGCTGAGCAGATCCTGCGCGAATTATCTCACATGCTGTTGCGTGACTTGAAGGACCCGCGGCTGCGCGGCGTGACGCTCACCTGGGTCAAAATGACCGACGACCTCCGCAACGGCCGGGTTTTCTTCTCACACCTCGAAGGCGCCTCGCGCGCGCCCGCGGTAATCGCGGGATTTGAGCGGGCCGCCGGTTTCATCCGGCGCAATATCGGCCAGGCGCTGGGTCTGCGCTACACACCAATCCTCGCATTCGAGTTCGATCCCGGCCCTGAGCACGCGGCCAAGATCGATCTGATACTGCGCAGCGAACGGGCACGCGGCTGAAACGTTCCGCCGCGCTGAATCTTCTTTCCGGTCTTACTGATGGCGATTGACGGTATTGTGCTGGTTGATAAACCGGCCGGCGTGACTTCCGCCGAGGTCGTGCGCCGGATTCGCCATCGGCTCGGCCGTCCGCGCGTGGGCCATCTCGGCACGCTCGATCCGTTCGCGACCGGCCTGCTGCCGATAATGATCGGTGAGGCGACCAAGCTCGCCTCGCTGCTGCACGATGGCGACAAGTCCTATGAAGGTCTGATTCAACTCGGCGTCCAGACCGACACGCTTGATCCGACTGGCACCGTGGAGAGCACGGCGCCGGTGCCCCGGCTCGAACCGGATCGGATAGCGTCGGTCACGGCTCAATTCACCGGCGAGATCGAACAGGTGCCGCCAATCTACTCGGCGCTCAAACGCGGCGGCGTGCGGCTCTACGAAATGGCGCGACGCGGTGAAGACGTCGAAGCGCCGGCGGCGCGAACTGTGACGATAAAGTCGCTCGAACTGGCGCCGGCGCAAGACAGCCTGATGCGGTTCGACGGCCTGATGCGCTTCGAAGTCGTCTGTTCGACCGGCACCTATGTGCGCTCGCTGGCCCGCGATATCGGAATCGCGCTGGGCACGGTCGGATCGCTTCATTCGCTGCGCCGAACGCGTATCGGGACGTTTTCGATCGATGACGCCGCTCCCTTCGATGAACTGATGACCGTGCTCGACGATGGAGTGACGCTCAACTTTATCGGTCTGCGCGAATCGATCCCCGCTATCGCCGAGTGCGAAGTCGGCGCCGATGAGGCTGCGCGCATCCGCAATGGCGATGCGCGCGTGCTCGACGGCCGGATTCCGTCCGGAGCGGGCGTCTTCAAAGTGGTCGCCGGCGGGCGGCTGATCGCGCTCGCCGAGCCCGTCTCGCGCGTCACCGCGAGCCTCGTCCGCGTCTTCGTTGCCTAGCTGAAAACTCCCCGCGCGATCACGGCTTAATCGCGGGGTTGGATGGCGCCGCGGCCGTTACGGTTGGCGCTATGCCGGCCACCTGGCTGCCGACGCTTGCCGCGCCGGGTGCGAGGCTGCCGGTTACGGCTTTGATCGTAACGGCGCTCGCAACTCCAGCGTCAGTCGCCGGATCGACCGCCTGGATCGTCGGCGTTCCCGCGCTGACCATCCGCAAGCGCGGCTCGTGGTTAATCACTTCCAGCACGCGCCGCGAGATCTCGTCATTGATATCAAGTGCGCGCCGCGTCTCGACCGGGTAGCGGATCGTCACCACGATTCCCGACGATTCGAGCAGCAGACGGCTGCGCGGTTCCGGCGGCTCAAACCATACGTTGAGCTGGCGCGCGGTCTCAAGGTATTCGCGATGCAGATGGTCGCGATAGCGCGAGCACACTTCGTTGACCGCGTCGCTAAGAAGTTTTTCGGCCAACGCGAAATCGCAGTCCGGCGCCAATGTCAGCGACAGCTCGTTCCACGAGAAGTTGAAGCCCGGCGCCTGCTTGAAAAGGTTGCCGTTTGACTGGAACACGATCGAATTTGCGAACACCACCACGCGCCCCGTGGGTTGCCGATAATTGCCCTCGCCTGACAGCTCCATCAGGGTCAGCTTGACCAGGCCGATATCGACCACCGTGCCGTAAACGCCGGCTATCTGGATCCGATCGCCCACCTTTATCCCGTAGCGTCCGCTCAGGAAGAAGTAGCCCGCGACCGACAGGATGACGTTCTGCAGCGCGAATGCGACGCCGGCGGTCGCCAGGCCCATCACAGTGGCCAGCGCGCCGATCTCGTTGGAGAAATTGAACAGCAGCACGATCATCATCAGCAGGATCACGGTCAGCGTGCGGACCTGCAGCAGACGATGGCGCTGGCGCGCGTCCTGCACGTAGCGGAAGGTCAGCCGGCGCCAGACCAGCGCGCCGATCATGATCAGGCCGATGAGCGATCCCAGCACGATCAGCCGGACCGCAAGCGCGCTCAACGCCTCGGTCCTGCGGCGTTCGACGGCCTTGTTCCAGCGCTCGAGATTGGCGTCATACAGCCCCAGCAGGACCTTTACCTGGGACAGCGGCAGGAGTGCCGCGACCACCATTTTGTGCTCGCTGACTAACGCTTCGAAGGACTGCCTGCTGCGTTGCACCGATGCCAGGTCGCCCGCGGCACCACCGGCGGCGAGTGTGTCGCCGCGCGTCTCAATACCGTGGAGCGTTGCCAGCAGGGGCGCGCGCAGAGTTTCGACCGTCGCGGCGAGGCGCCGCGTCAAGTCGGCGCTCGACTGAATCGTTTGCGATTTGCGCTGGAGATCCAGCAGCTGTTGCGCCAGCTCGAAGATTCCCGTGCCGCCCGAAATTTGGGGTGCGACCAACTCACCCGGCTTGGCCGGCATCGATGCCTGCGCGGGCGCTGAGCGCTGGAGTTCATCGATCTGGTTGGTCAAGGCGTCGCCGCCCAGATGACCGAACCCGCTGCCGTTGGTTTTGTTCTCGAAGTCGAGCATCGCGTTGAGTGCATCGATGCGCGACGTCGCTAGTTCGAATTCACCCTGCGCCGCAACGAGTTGGGAATTGAGTGAAATGCGCGCCGATCGCGATGCGCGGGCGATTTGCGCATTCAACGAAGCGATTTGAGCCTGCGCCCGGGCGGCGTCGCTTTGCACCTGCGCAAGCTTGGTGGTCATGGATTCGATGCTCGAATCGAGGCTGTTGGCGGAGCCGGCGCCGGCTGCCGCCGTGGTGCCGGCGGCTGGTCGACGGCCCGCGTCGGAAGCCATCAGCGTGGCGGCCGCGCGCGCGTAATCGAAGGCGAGCTTTATCACCTGGTCTGCCATCTCGCGGTTATCGGAAAGAAACAGGCTGTCGGCTGGTTCCGTGACGAGCTGCGCCTCGGTGGAAAGATGCTGATACCAGTCGATCGAGGAGCCCAGGAACGCCAGGATGCGATCGTGCTCCGCCGCGGTCGTGGCCGGCGTCGGCGCGTTAGTCGGGGCGATCGCCGACGGACGGGAAGCTGGTGTCGCACCGGTCGGTAAGTGCGCCATCAATTGTGCCTTCAACGAGATTGGCGCCATAGGTGAGGCGGCCGTCGCGACGCTCGCGGGGTTCGGCGAAGGCGCCGCGCGGGCGGACCCTCCGGCGGCGAAAATCGCGATGATAATCAGGATCGCTTTGAGGAGAATGACGCGGCCGCGGGCGGTCTGGCCCAGGCTGACAACTTCACGAACAGATATCATCATTCATCCGGCCCCTGCTTCCCCTCCGGGGCCAAGTCTATCATCGGGATAGTCGCGAAACATCGCGACTGGGGGGATAGTCGCGAAACATCGCGACTGGGGGGATAGTCGCGAAACATCGCGTTCCAGGAGAACTCGGAGTTCATCGCAGTCGCAGCTCGCCCGATCGATTGGACGAACGGACGGCGCGAGTCCGCGCCTGCGCTGAACGGATTCGCCTACGCTAGGGTGGCAGGCCGAGATGACGCGACGCGTGCCTACGAAGGGGCGGCTTCGCTCCGGATGGACGCGGCGATATCGTCGCTCATCTTGGCGATCGCGCGGCTGTGCGCCGCCGCCAGCGCTTCGAAGCTGCCGTCCTGCACGGACTCCTGCGCGAACGTGCGGCCCGAGCGCGTTTCGCCGTCCGAAGTCTTGCGCACGGTCCAGACCGCGTCGACAATCGCCGACTGACCCTGAATCGATTCGAACCGCTGTACATCAACCGTAACTCGATACGTAGGTTGGAAGTTGGCCATCGGCGCGATCGCCACATTGGGCGTGCCGAGCTGCGTCGAGAGGTCGCCAGCGAGTGCACGTGCGATACTGTCCGACAGCGGCGCCGCCCATCGATTGAACTCGTCGACATCGACACGATTCGGCGCGACCTGCACCACGAATTGCGGCTGATCGACCGAGGCCGGAATCGCCACCGGTCCGACCAGGACGGAGATTGGCAGGGCCGGTCCGGCGCCGGGTGTGGCGGTCGATTCGAGCGTGTAGAAGCGCGACGGATTGGTGGCGCATCCGCCGACAATCGTGACCAGCGCAATCGATATAGCCATTTGTGCGATACGACGACTAATCACTTGGCCTCTCCGGGTTTGCCGCGAAGGAGCGCATCAGGATGGCGCTCGAGGTAGTCGGCCAGCACGCGTACTGATCGCGCCGCACGAGTAAGTTCCTGCAGCGTATTGTCCAGTTCCTGCGCCTGCACGGAATTTGGCTGGACCACACCGTTGGCGCTATTGAACGTCGATCGCGCGCTTATCAGCGTGGTGTTTGCCGTCGCCAGAGCTCCCTGTGCGGTCACCAGCGTTTTATTCAGGTTACCGAGGACTTCGCTCAGTCGTTCGCCGATCTGCTGGAGCGGTATCTGATTAACCTTCTGTATAATCTCGGTGACACTCGCCACCGTCGCCTCGAGTTGCCCCGGAACTGTCGGCAACCTCACGGGCGTCTGCGACCAATCAATCGTTGTCGGCGGCGCGGTTGGGAAAAAGTCGAACGCAACATAGGCTTGCCCGGTCAACATATTCCCGGTTCTCAATTGCGCACGTACGCCGTGAGCCACCAACGAGTCGATCAGCCTTCGGCGCATGATCTCCAGATCCATCCCCGGCACGGCTTTGATGACCTGCACGCCAAGCCGCCGCGGGTCGAGCGTGATAGTCACCGGTATGCGGAACTTGAAGTTAATCAGATCGATTTGCGCGCGCACGTCAGAAACTTCACCGATCTTGATGCCACGGAATTCAACCGGCGCGCCGGGCGTGAGGCCGCGGACCGATTCGTTGAAAGAAAGTTCGTAGGTTTGCGGATTTTCCACCGGAGGCTCATAGGCCTCGGCCCGCGTGTCGTAAAGCGTGAACGCAGTGTTCGCGTCGGCGGGGGGCAGTGCAATCGCGGTGTTGGGTGGCGACTCGAAGGCCACGCCACCAATCAGGATCGACAGCAGCGACTGGGTCTGCAGGCTGAGACCGTTGGCGCTGATCGACAGGTCAATTCCGCTTGCCTGCCAGAAGCGCGTGTTCGCGTTTACATACTCATCGTACGGCGCCCGTACGAATATCTTGATCGTAAAATTTTGGCCGTCGGGGTCAAGCACGTACGATGAAATCTGTCCGACCTGCAGCCGGCGGTAGAAAATCGGGGTACCAGTGTCGAGCGAGCCGAGGTCCGGGGTCTTCAGCACAAAGAAGCGGCCGGCCGATCCGCCAGTTATAATCGGTTGAGTCTCGAGCGCCGCGAAGTCGCGCTTGGGGGTGCGCGAAGAGCCAATCTCCATGCCGATGAATGCGCCCGATATTAGAGTGCCGAGGCCGGTGACGTTAGCCCCGGAGATCCGCGGCCGCACCACCCAGAACTCGGTGTCATCGACCAGGAAGTCTTCGGTGCGGGGCTCCATCTGCGCGGTCGCGATCACCTGCCTGTGATCTTCGGACAAACGGATCGTCGTGATCGTGCCCACCTCGACGCCTTTGTACTGGATCTGCGTTTTGCCGGCCTCGAGACCCTCGGCCGAGTGGAACGTGATCGTAATCTTCGGCCCCTCGCCAAGCACCCTTGCGATCGCCACCCAGGCGCCCGCCGCGGCGGCCACCAGCGGGATGACCCAGACCAGGGATATCCGTGTATGTCTTCTCGTGACCGTCCGCGATTCGGCGACCGGCGGTTGCGGTCCGCTATCTTCAGGCATGCTGTACCTCTTGCAAGCTCGTGGCGTCCCATATCAGACGCTGGTCGAACGACTCGACCGCGAGCATCGTGAACACCACCACCGCCGCGAAGAAGAGCAGACCGGGTCCCGGTTCGACCGACATCAGCGGTTGAAGCTGAATCAGGGCGGCGGTGAAAGTGTCGACGAACACGTCGACCATCGACCATCGACCGATGAATTCGACGGTCCGAAAGAGCCGCAAGCGTTGCTCAGTGCTTTGGACTGAACCGCGCTGCACAGAAACGAGCAAATAGATCAGAGCGAGGATTTTCGCGCTCGGAATCATGATACTGGCGACCAGCACGATCAGCGACAGCGGCCATCCGGTCGGCGACCACAGGAGCACGACGCCTTGCATGATGGTGTCGGTCTCGGTGCCGGTGGCCGTGGTTGTGGTCAGAACCGGAAGAAGATTCGCCGGAATGTAGCACGCCATCGCGGCGATCACGTAGGCCCATGTCCGCTGTATACTGTCCGGCTTGCGGAAATCGAGCCATTCGGCGCATCGCGGACAACGACCGTCGACGTGGCCTGGCACGGGACGCGACAGCAATCCGCAAGCGCGACAGTTATGCAGCCCCTGTCCCATCGCGGTCGGGGCGTTCAGGTTGGCCATTTTACCCCGGACACAGCAGCGGACTCGGTCTGCGTTTGGGCCGACGCCCATCGCACCCGCTTCCACACCTCGCGCGGATCGAAACTCGCCTGCATCGAGGCCAGCACGAAGACCAGCGCGCCCAGAGTGAAAAGCGCCAGCCCGGGAATTACCGTCGCGTAATCGGCGATCTTGATGAGCGCGACCAGCACGCCCAGCAGCATGACCTCGATCATGCTCCAGGTGCGAGTAATGTGATTGTGCCGGAGCAGCGTTCCCACCCATGTCGGCGCCGGGGTGCACCGCGCCCCGATCATAATCAGCAGCATGAAGCCAATCTGCAT
>Ga0302325_10023642_pt1 | contig 12801 bp, 14 predicted proteins | sample Palsa_T0_2_FD_201948 | JGI IMG/M metagenome (GOLD analysis project Ga0302325, IMG submission 201948) | Peat permafrost microbial communities from Stordalen Mire near Abisko, Sweden - Palsa_T0_2 | ecosystem: Environmental > Terrestrial > Soil > Palsa > Peat permafrost | place: Sweden: Abisko... | reverse complement strand
CCTCGAGATCGAGTTGATTGAGCGCCTCAATACGACCAAACCGCTTGGTCACACCTGAAAGCTCCGCAAGGCAATGATTGTTCATACATTCATCATTTTCGGCTCGCTGCTTCCTGTTGCCAAGCCAAATTTGACCAAATGGATGAACCGCGTGGCGAACCGCCTTACGCCTCGCGCTTCAGAATGGATTCACGGCCAAAGCTTTGAGTCTCTCGTTATACATGCGGCCAGACTGCACGCGCACACCGTTGCTCAGCGTGATCACGTACTCACCGTGTGTGACGGGCTGCATCTCTTTGATGCGGCGCACGTTGACAATCACACCGCGATGAATACGCAGAAATAATTCCGCATCGAGTTGTTTCTCCAGCGTATTCATGGTGACATGCAGCAGATGCTCCGTGCGTCCCACATGGAGTTGGACATAGTTCTCAGCCGCTTCAATCCAGTCGACATCTTCAATATCCACAAACAGAGTTTTGCCGGCAGCTCGAACGGCCAACCTTTTGAGCGAGCGCCGCGGCGCCGCGATGGTTTCAAGCAACGATAAGAGTTGCAGGTTAGCTTCATCGGCCGGCCGCGCGTTCAACGAAGACTTGGCGCGCGCCAGCGCTTTCGCAAACCTCTCTTCCGTGACCGGCTTCAGCAGATAATCGATGGCGTTCATCTCGAACGCCTGGATCGCATATTTGTCATGGGCGGTGACAAACACAACAGCGGGCATCTGCTCCGCACCCACGTTCTGCAGCACCGCGAACCCGTCCATCCCCGGCATTTGTACATCCAGAAAAACCAAGTTGGGCCGAACGCGCCGGATCGTTTCCACAGCCTCGCCTCCGTTTCTCGCCTCGTGAATCGCGGAGACATCGGGATCGCGCGCCAGCAAGACGCGCAGCCCTTCGCGCGCCAACGGCTCGTCGTCAACCAGCAAGGTCGTGAACGGCATCGTTCTCCATCCGGTTAGCATCGGGGCCGGTCGCGGTCTCGCGAAACGGCAGGACAATGGTGGCTGTCACTCCGCGTTGCTCGTCATTTTCGACCGTCAGGCTGGCGGCCTCTCCATAAAGCTGCTGGAGGCGCGCACGCGTGTTCGTCAGACCGATGCCGCGAGTCTGCCCACCGTTAGCGGCCGCCAGTCCGGGACCGTCATCCTGAACCTTCATCTCCAAAGCGTCGTTCACCCGCCGCGCGCCGATGCGGATTTTACCCGCTGCGGAACTACCGCCAATGCCATGCCGGATCGCGTTTTCGACGATGGGCTGCAGAACCATATGCGGTACAGCGGCATCGACCACATCCGGATCCACAGCCATCTCAACGCTCATGCGGTCCTGAAAACGTACCTGTTCGATGGCCAGATACAGTCCCACGTATTCCAGCTCGCGGCGCAGCGAAACCTCTTGCGCATCCACATCGTCCAAAACGCAACGCAGCAGGTCGCTCAATCCACCCAGCATCTCCTCGGCCTCACGGTTCTTCTGCTGCCGCACCAACACCATAATCGCGTTGAGCGTATTGAAGAGGAAATGTGGTTGGAGCTGCATATTCAGCGCGCTTAGGTGCGCTCGCGTGAGCTGGCTCTCCAATTGAGCGGAACGAAGTTCCAGGCGTAAGGCCGCCTGTTTGCCTTCCACATATTTGCGATACCACAGGAAGCCATATTGAACCGCGAGAAGCATCCAATACATCAAGAACGCCTGGTGGAAAGCGATGATGAGAAGGAAGGCGAATGTGGCGGCAAAGGTGGGCATGATGGCCGGAAAGATACCGATCCGGTGCAGAATCGCGCTCTCGATTGTGAGCTGGATCAGCGCAACTGCCACCGCCAAGGCCAAATTCGTGAGAATCCTGCGAACCCAGTGCTCTCGCTCGAACGGAAAGCGGCGCCCCAGCCAAAGGACGGCGGGAGTCAGCAGCATCCAGACGTAAACGCCGACGAGCCATGATACGAGATAATGCCACCAGGGATTTGGATCTTTCTCAAACAGCCTTTGCACCATGCCCTGGCTGAACATGAAGAGCCCGAATGCGGTCCAGCCAAGAAAGTAAGCCGCGTATCGCCGTAGCGCCAGTCTGCGATCAGGGGTCATTTCAAACTTGTAGGCTATCCTAGACCGACCAAAACGCAGCCGCGTGTTTGACGAATAGGCTTCCTACTGTGACGAACGGCCCATCCTAAAGCGACCGAGCCTTGCGAACCCTCACTCCAACTCCGGCCCGGAAGCCGTAATTCTCACGTTCATCTCATGCGTCTCCAGAATCTCGCGGCCTAGAAACGAAACCTGCACCACTTCGCCATGTTGCGTTGCCTCGCGCTGGTACTGATCGAATACGAAATTTCCTAGCGAATAATAAATCAGCCCGTCCCTGTAGTTCTCTCTCGGCTGCACCACGTGCGGGTGATGGCCAATCACCAACTTTGCCCCAGCGTCAATGGCCGCATGTGCAAAAGCAATCTGCGCCTCCGATGGTTTCGGTTGATACTCCACGCCGCTGTGCATTGAGACAATCACCACATCGCAGCGCTTGCTCAGCTGGAGCACGTCGCGCATCATTACGAGCGGATCGGCCAGCGCAATGCGCGGATCGATATCCTTCCAATTGCCATTCTTCTGGTCAAACGTGTAGCCCAGGAACCCAAATCGCACTCCATTGTGCGCGAGCACTACGCCCTCGTGCGCTGCGCGCTCCGTCTCGGCACTCCCGACCGGCCGGATGCCATGCGAGCGCAGCCAGGCCAGCGTGAACTCCACACCATGCGGCCCGCAATCGCGCGCGTGGTTATTCGCCGTGGACGCGAGATTGACCCCGGCCAGTGTCAGACCCTCCACCATTTCGGGTGCCGCATGAAAGACCAATCCGCCCGGCAGATATGGCCCTTGATCGGAAAACGGCGATTCCAGATTCACGAACGTCACATCGGCTGCTTTAAGCAGCGGTGCGATCTTCCGGAACGGCAGCGAAGAATCGTGCGTGCCCAGAATTTCCCGCCGCACGGCACGCGAAAACATCACATCGCCCGCAAAAATCAACCGGTTATAGAACCCATAGATTTGCGGGTCTACATACATCTTCGGCGGAAACAGCGGACCGCCATAAGCCGTCAACTCCCTCGCTCTCGGCCGGAGGCAGGTGGTGAGGCTACACGCAATGGCGGCAGTCAGAAATAACCGGGATCTCACTAAAGCTTGGCGGCTGCAGCACGGTCCAGAAACCAGACAGCCTTGCCGTCTCTACTCGCTATTTGACAAGGATATCGGAAAAAATCTTCGGGTTCGGTAAGCACCTGCCGCACGGCCTCAGCCTTCTCATCGCCTGAAACCTGCAAAACTGTATGCTTCGCCGCCAGCAATACGCCTGGCAACAGCGTAACGCGGTCCATCTTCATTTTTTCAACCCAGACATGAGCCGCAATCCCGTCCCGATTTCCGATCAACGGCTCACCCGGAAACAGGCTCGCCGTATGGGCATCCGGACCCATGCCGCGATGCAACACGTCGAACGCCGGCAGTGGACCGCCAGTCTTACCGAAGAATGCCTTGATCTCCGCTACATAACGCGCAGCGCCTTCTTCCGGCGCAAGTTCTCCATACACCCGATGGATATTTTGCTGCGGAATCTTGGCCGGCTCTAGCAGCGCGTCGTTCGCCAGTTTAAAGTTGCTCTGCGAGTCCGTCGGCGGCACGCAACGCTCATCAACCCAGAAAATATGCACTCTCGACCAATCGAAAGCCGTCCGCGCCATGTCCGCGAACAACAGCTTCGGCGAGCTTCCGCCGGAAATGGCCAGTGTGGCAATCGGTGCGTTTGCTAGCGCGCTAGCCAGCGTCTGCAAAACAAAATCGGCACAATCGCGCGCCACGTCTTGCGCAGTCGCTAGAATGCGCAGCGGAGGAGTTTGAGCCACGGCAGCCATCGTCTCACCTGACCAATTCGCGCGCCCGCTCGAACGCCGCATTGAACGCCGGATCATAACCCGGCACCGCCAATTCTTCCGTCATCAACCCCGTGATATTGGTCTCGCCAAACCAGTATTTGCGTTCCCGCCCATTCGTGCTCCACAGCGTCACGCATTCGGCGCTGGTCCGTTCGAACTCAATGGCCGCCGTGTCCGAGCGGAAACTCACACGCTGAATACCGGGCCCATAGCCGGAAGCTTTGCGGAACTTTACGTTTGCATGATACGGTGCCGAAAGCCACCCGGCCAGATATAACGCTTCAATCGACGGCTTATCTTCCACGTGCTCAATCTCTAGCGAGTGGAATGTGCTGAAAGTGTTCTCCAGCGCCGGATTATCGAAACTATGCGCCAACGGCTCGCGCCATTGGGTCAACCGCGTCCACTCCAGATCCGCCACTAACTTGCCCTCGCCTTTCCACTTCGCCAAAAGATCGAGCCCGTCGCCAGCGTCCATACCGCGCGTATCCACAATCAATTTCGTCGCCAGCTTGGCAATCGCTTCCAACCCGCTTTTATCGGCGGCGCCGGCTTCCTTCTTCAGCGCGCCTTGATGGCGGCACCAGAAAATCACCGGCAAGTCGGCCGCCGTTAGTCCCGCTAGAGTGGGCGCGGCATTTTGCCAGTTCCCCGGCTTGGCGGTAATCTCAATCTGTTCGCAGCAAATCTGCTGCGCCTTGCCGAAGGGCTTCCAGCATTGCGCCAGCACGCGTGCCTGCAGATCGTTCTCGGCATCCGGTGAAACGGCCAGCACAATACCGCGTGCCGGGTGCTCGTGCATCAGCTCGGAAATGGTTTGCGATGCCAGGAACCCGGCATCGGCCTCGTCTGTCGCCACAATCAGCGTCATCGCGCAAGCGCGCAGCACCGTCGGCTTGCCTTGCTGCTTTTCCTCTTCGCCCAACGAGGTCCACAACCTGCTCAAGCCCTTCAAAATTTGTTCAGGCTGAGCCGGAAAAATAATGGCGCTCATGGCACCCTCCATACATGTCCCTGGCGCGCCAGCATCTCATCGCTCGACTGCGGCCCCCAGGTCCCCGCCGCATAATTCGGAAAGTCGAACTTCGTGTTGCCCCACACATCCAAAATCGGCTGCACAATCTGCCAACTGGCATCCACCATGTCCTGCCGCGTGTACAGCGTCGGATCGCCCGCCATCGCGTCCACCAGCAGCGTCTCGTAAGCCGTCGGGGTTCGCTCGCCAAAACTGGAACCGTAATTGAAATCCATCGACACCGGCCGCACGCGCATGCCGCTGCCCGGACTTTTCGATACAAAGCGCAACGAAATGCCCTCTTCCGGTTGAATGCGCAGCACCAGCAAATTGGGACGCGCCTCGCGCAAACCGCCTTTGGTCTCCTGCGAAAACAACCCGAGCGGCGGCGCATTGAATTGAATCGCGATATCCGTCACGCGTTTCGGCAGGCGTTTGCCCGTCCTTATATAAAACGGCACATCCGCCCAGCGCCAATTGTCGATAAAAAACGTTACCGCCGCGTACGTATCCGTCTGCGCGTCCGGTTTTACACTCGGCTCTTCCCGAAACCCGGGCAAATTCTGCCCGCCCACGTTTGCCGGTCCATATTGTCCCGCTACCGCGTACTTCGCTACATCCTCCGGTTTCACCACGCGCACTGCGCGCAATAGTTTCGCACGTTCGTCGCGCACGTTCGTCGCGTCGAACACCGTCGGCGGTTCCATCGCCACCGTCGCCATCACTTGGCTCAAGTGGTTCTGAATCATGTCGCGCAGCGCTCCGGCTTCCTGATAATAAGCGCCGCGCCCTTCCACGCCGATCGATTCCGCCGCGGTAATCTGCACATTATCCACATAGCGCCGGTTCCACAGCGGCTCGAAGATGCCATTGCCAAAACGAAACGCCAAAATATTCTGAACGGTCTCTTTGCCCAGGTAATGATCGATGCGGTAGACGTCCGCTTCATCCAGCACCTTGTGAATTTCTTCATTCAACTTCCGCGCGCTGGCTAGATCGTGCCCGAACGGCTTTTCGATAATGACGCGCCGCCAGCCGTTCCCTTTTTGCAACTGATGCGCGCCCAGTTTCTTGATCGCTTCCGCGTAATAGCTTGGCTGCGTGGAAAGATAAAACAGCACATTGCCCGCCGTTTGATGCGATTTTTCCACCTCATCCAGCTTGCTCTTCAACCGCTCGTAGGAATCTTCTTCGCTCAGATCCCCGGCGACATAAAACAAGGATTGCGCGAACGATTTCCAAATGTCTTCGTCGAAAGGCGCATCTTCCAAAAACTTGGAAACCGACTCCTTCATTTTGTCGCGAAATTGGTCGTCCGACATCGGCGTGCGCGAACTGCCAATCACCGCGAAGTTTTGTGAAATGCGGCGTTCGTAGAATAGTCGATAGAGAGAAGGCAGCAGCTTACGCTTGGACAAATCGCCGCTCGCTCCGAATATCACGATCGCGCAGGGTGGCACTCGCCGCGCGAAGCGAAGTGAATCCTGCAATGGGTTCACCTCGGGTAGGGATTGAACAAGAACGCTCATAGCCTCTTTGATGATAAAGCTTTAACACTGGCATGGGCGTAGTTTTGCTAGTTTTTTGATGACAAATCCAAGAAAAAAAATCGTTGCCGCTGTAAGTGACCTGATGTTCATGGTTAAAATCCAGGAAGCCGCTAAACGGGCAGGCATGGATGTGGTTTTCACCAAATCCCGCGAGGACGCCCTGGCGCAAGCCAAACTGAATCCCGCCGTCATGATTTTCGACCTCAACGGAACGAGCCTTGATGCTGTCGAATTGATCGGCGCCTTAAAAGCCGACAGCGACACCAGCCAACTCGATCTGATCGGTTACGTTTCGCATGTGCAGGCGGATTTGAAGCAAGCCGCGCAGCAGAAAGGCTGCGACACGGTGATCGCCCGCTCGGCGTTTTCGCAAAATTTGCCCGCCATTCTCAAGCGCTATGAAAACCCTGGGACAACGCACAACCCCTAGCCGAGCCGCGACTGCGAAGGAGCGGTGCTGGACACTCCGGATTTCGCCCAAGTCATCTTGAAGAACGCTTCATCAAGGATGGTGATATCGGACATGTCTTTCATAATCGGGTCTGATTGATCCACCACCGAGTAGTGAATCGGCGCGTCCAAAGTGTAATTCACTTCTCCGTGTCTCTTGGCGCCACCCAGCAGCGTGGCCAGGTAATCCGGTTCCGGTCCGCACAAAGAGTCGTGAAAATTAACCAGGCCGCCGCCGCGCTTCACAAACTCTTCCATAACGCCGCGTGCGCTCGCGATCGCATAGCCCGCGTCGCCTTTGTAAATCACAATCACGTCGGTATTCGCAAGGTCGGCTTTTGTCGGAGGATGCAAAGCCCCATCCACCACCGCCCAATGCTCCGTCAAGATCTTGCTCCAATCGGCCAGAAACTGCGGATAGTCATGCTGGCCCGGAAGATGCGATTTCAGACCAGCCCAGATGTAGACGTGCATCCCATTCGGATTCTGGCCCTGTACGCGCGGAGCGCCCTGAGCCCACGCAATCTGTTGCAGAGGGCCTGCGAGCAAAAGCAGAAGCAGCGCCTTGCAGGTGTGATTTCGCGCCTTCACTCCCCGATTCCGATGGTCCGCTTCATTCCGTATCATCTTGCAACCTCGTCCACTCGTCATAAGCCATTCAATCATGCCGATTCTGAAAACCCAGGTCCGTATGGTGTGTAGTTCGTCTCACAAACCAACATTTTCATCTTCCATGGGATCCATTTCAAAAGGCCGCGCAGGTGTGAGGGTCGAGCATCATGACTAAGAATCTGCTCTTCGCGCTGCTCACCATCTCTTCCGCCGCGTCGGCCGCATCGGTCATAACCGCGCGGCTCGACGACCCCAAAGCCGTATATCTGGCCGCGCCCGAGTTTAGCGTTCACGGCGACGGAGAAACCGATGATAGCCTCGCCATCCAGGCTGCGATTGATAAAGCGGAAAACCATGCTCAGAAGGAATCCTCTTCGTAGCCTCTGGCCGCTATCGACTCACTCGAACCGTCTACGTATGGCCGGGCGTGCGCTTGTACGGCTATGGCCCAACGCGCCCCGTTTTCCTGCTCACGGACAACACTCCGGGTTTTCAAAAAGGGGTCGGTGTCGTGATCTCGTTTACCGGCGTGCGGCGTGGAGATAGATCTCTGGTCCAGGTGGCCGCGTCCCCGTCCCACCCCTCGATAGCGTTCCGCCGGATTCCGAGATCGCCGACGCCAATTCCGGCACATTCTATTCGGCGATGAGCAACATCGATTTCGAAATCGGGAATGGCAATCCCGCTGGCGTCGCCATCCGCTTCCACGTCGCCCAGCATGCCTTTCTCAGTCACATGGATTTCCATATCGGTTCCGGTCTCGCCGCACTCACCGAGATCGGCAACGAGGCGGAGGACCTGCACTTCTATGGTGGCCGTTACGGCATTCTTACCGATAAGCCCTCGCCGGCCTGGCTGTTTACACTTGTCGATTCCGTCTTCGAAGGCCAGCGGGAAGCGGCCATCCGTGAGCATGAAGCAGGCCTGACTCTCATTCGCGATACGTTCCGCAAACTGCCAACCGCCATCGATATCGATCCACACTATTCCGACGAGTTGTGGGTGAAGGACAGCCGCTTCGAAGACATCTCCGGGCCCGCTGTCGTCTTAAGCAACGAAAAGAGTCCTCTCACCGAGATCGGCTTTGAGAATACCGTGTTGAAGCAAGTGCCGGTTGTTCGCCCTATTCCGTGAAAGTGGGAAGAAGGTCTCGGGCAAGGGGCCTGTCTACCGCATCGGGAACTTCAATTTCGGGCTTATCGTTCCAGGTGAAGGGGCAATGGGGACAATGGGCATGCTTTACAACGCCATCCCACTAAACACACTGCCTGCGCCGCTCCCACCCGCCATTCGGCCGCTGCCGCCCTCCGAAGACTGGGTCAATGTTCATACGCTGGGAGTGGCTGGAGACGGCGCCACAGACGACACCCTGGCCATACAACGCGCCATAGAGACACATAAGGTCCTGTATTTGCCAACCGGCCATTACATCGTCCGAGATACGCTTACCTTGAAACCGGAAACCGTACTCATTGGCCTGCATCCCACTCTGACTCAGCTCGACCTTCTCGATAACACTCCCGGTTATCAGGGCGTCGGGCCACCCAAAGCCGTGCTCTACGCGCCTCTCGGTGGCTCCAACGCCATCAGTGGCCTCGGAGTTCTTACGGGCGGCGTCAATCCCCGAGCCGTGGCTGTACTGTGGTGTGCCGGCGCCGATTCACTCATTGACGATGTCCGCTTCCTTGGTGGCCACGGCAGCGGCACAAACCCTTACAACAACAACCACACGGCCGATCTCGATCTGCACAAGCGCTGGATGGCCAATATCCCAGTCTTTGGGTGACGCACGGCGGCGGTGGCACGTTCGCCGATATCTGGACTCCCGACACCTTCTCCCAAGCGGGCTTCTGGGTCTCCCATACGAAAACCCCCGGCCACGTCTATGAGCTTTCCACTGAACACCACGTTCGCAACGAAATCAAGTTCGATCGCGTGGAGAACTGGGATCTCAACGCGCCGCAGACCGAGGAGGAAGCAGGCGAGAGTCCCGAATCGTTGTCTCTCGAATTGGATTGGTCGAAGAATATCACCGTAGCCAACTATCACGCTTATCGAGTCACCCGTTCGGGCGCGCCCTTTCCCGCCGCGGTTCGTCTCTACCATTCCTCCAACATTCATTTCCGTAATCTTCATGTCAATGCCGAAAGCGGCTATGCCACCTGCGACAAAAACGGCTGTGCCACCTTTCTGCGTGTCAGTAAATTCCCCTATGAAAACGCCATCCAGGACATGACTCATCATCTGGAAGTGCGCGAACGGGAGTTTGACGTTCTCGATATTCCCGCTTCCCCACAGCCGCCCGCTCCCGCGAACGCTTCGGCCGTACTGGAGCCTGGCTCGCACGTTCAAAAGCTCGAAGATGGCTTCTATTCCATCTCCGGCGCAGCTGTGGATGCATCCGGTAAGCTCTATTTTGTCGATCGTCATGAACAACGCATCTATGGCTGGTCGCAAGCCGAGGGCTTGACCATCGAACGCGACGATCCGCTCGATCCCGTAAATCTAGCCCTCGACAAATCGGGCGACCTGCTCGTCCTCTCCTCCGACGGCCCGGAGGGGACGGTTTATTCCTTCCACCCCGGAACGCCCGAAGATCAGATGAAAGTCCTCACGCCGCAGGAAACAAGACCTCGTCCGCGTGCCTTAGCTCTCCTGCCGGTGAACTACTGGAACAATGGCGAATTCGCCAACCAGCTCGACTTCAGCACCCTCTGCTACACGACTCTCGCCGAGATGTTCGCCCAGGATGTGTCGATTCCAAAGGCCCGTCAATACATCTCTCCGGACGGCAGTCTCTTCTTACCCGCGGGACGAGTCTTTGAGCAGGGTCCCTCCGATTCGACCGGCTGGCGCTTCTGCGACAATCTGGATACTTATGGTTTCACGAGCGCCCCGAGCGGCCAACGGATGTACGTGGGTAGCGAGTCCGAAGACGTGACTTACCGCGCTCTCGTGAATGACAACGGCACGCTCGCCGATCTCCAGCCATTCGCCGACCGCGGCGACGAAAGTGTCGCCGTTGACCCCAATGGCAATGTGTACGTTGCGAATGGACAGATTTTCGTCTACAATCCCGCCGGTGAGCAATAGCTCGCATAGACGCGCCCGAACGCCCCATCGATCTTGTCTTTGGCGGTCCCGGCCGGCGGACTCTGTTCATCCTCGCCCACCATGCGCTGTTCGCTGTGACCGTACGCGGTTCGCGATGACCTCTTCCAAAAACAATCGTTGGCCGGGAGTTCGTGCGCGCGGTTTTCGGGGGCGATTACGCTTCCATCTCCGTTTGAATAGTATCTGTTTCGGTGATTTGGGTCAAACCAATTTCCACGCGGATCTCAGAATCACTGGACTGGATCAAATCCCGGCGTACCAGGCGTACCCACCTTCTGGCGGAGCCGATCCCAAACCTTTTCCGAACCGTTTCAGATCGTCCGTTACCGTCAACCGCGCGATATATTTCACATTCTTATAGCCGAGCTGGCGCGGAACTCGCATCCGAAGCGGTCCGCCATTGCCCAAAGGAAGCTCACCGCCATTCATCCCATAGGCCATAAGCGTCTGCGGATGCAAAGCGTCGGCCATGTCAATGCTATCCCACCAATCGCGATCAATCGAGAAGTAGACAACATACTTGGCTTGCGGCAGGACCCCCACTTTGTTCAACACGTGCGATAAAGGTACGCCGGTCCATTCCGCGATATAAGACCAGCCCTCTTCACAAGCCAAGTGAGTAATCTGGCTGCGCGCAGGATAACTCTTGAGTTCTGCCAGCGAAAAGGATGCCGGCTTGGCGACCATACCGTCGACAGCTAACCGCCAATCGGCGAAACCTCCCGCCTGCAGACGCCGGAAGGCATCGTCCTTAGGGGCTTCACCATTGGCGAACGGAACTTTCGAAATCTCGCTGCGAGGGAACTCGCGGGCCATCGAATGGCGTGTCAAAATCCGTTGCGCCGCATAGGTCAGCGTTTCACCGGCGCCGTAAAGACCGCCATGGTCGGGCGGTATCAGTCCGTAGCGCTCCGCAAGATTGGTAGCCACTGCCAAGCTTGATACTCCCGCTGTGGCGGCCAAGCCGCCAGTGATCAGTTTGCGGCGCGAAAGCTTGTTCATGCGCGTTCCTCCTCTGTGCCGTCGTTTCCCGTGATCATCGCTCGCATGCGCCTCCTGAATCCGCTCACACAAATCATCAGCACGTGAACCAATAAGAAGAGGAAAAGGAATACCGAGACGAAAAAATGAATCGTGCGCGCCGATTGTTGCCCGCCGAGCACACTCACGGCCGCCGGAAACGCGGAGGCGAAGGCGGGCGACATCGCTAAGCCCGTCCAGATGACCAGCGGGAAGAGAACAAAGATCACGCAAAGATAGGTGAGCCTCTGCACGACGTTATAGGACCGAGCGTCCGCCTCACTCGCCGGTTTTAAGCGCAAATGGTTGGCTATGACAGTTGAGAACCCCCGCCACGAAAGATCGGAGCCGCTCGGCATCAAGTTCTTCCGAAAATGTCCGTTCAATAAGCTGGAGACGACATACAGCAAGCCCGTCAAAACGGCGACCCAGGCAGCTTGAAAGTGAAGATAGCGGCTCCAGCCGTTCTGATCGGGCAGCACGTACCCGTAACCGGTAGGCACCGATGACCGAGACGCCGGGATCGGTATTTTGAACAGCGGCGGAGTCAGTATATTGCCGGCCTCGCCCCAATAGAAGCGCGGGTGTGAGATGACGATTTCAACTCCGGTAACCAGCAGCGCCAGAAAGCTCAGGGTCGTGATCCAATGAGTGACGCGGACCAGCGCCGAGTGGCGTGCTGGAACCGTCGTCGCGGCTGGCACGGCCATCGCGGGATTCGCCATCCAAACGGAATCGCCCACAACGGAATAGTATCAGGGGCAGGCTCGCTGTGCAACTATGTTGACCCCGTCCATCCGATGCCATTCATGCGCTAAACTGAGTCTGTAGAAGCAACGATTTGCCGTAAGAGCAGAAGTGCGCCTTCCTTAGCCTCTTTCCCGCTCCGCAAGCCAAAAGTCCGGTCATGTTCGATAACCTTTCCGACAAGCTCCAGCGTGTCTTCAAAAATCTGCGTGGCGAAGGCAAGCTCACGCCCGCCAATATGGATGAGGCATTGCGCGAAATTCGCGTCGCCCTGCTCGAAGCCGACGTCCATTTCAAGGTCGTCAAACAGTTCATCGAAGACGTCAAGGTCAAAGCGATGGGCGAAGAAGTGCTCA
>Ga0302325_10023640_pt1 | contig 12802 bp, 8 predicted proteins | sample Palsa_T0_2_FD_201948 | JGI IMG/M metagenome (GOLD analysis project Ga0302325, IMG submission 201948) | Peat permafrost microbial communities from Stordalen Mire near Abisko, Sweden - Palsa_T0_2 | ecosystem: Environmental > Terrestrial > Soil > Palsa > Peat permafrost | place: Sweden: Abisko... | reverse complement strand
GGCGCGGGGATTGAAACCGCGTGCGGTCATTCCTGTTGATCTGTTCGGCCTGCCGGCTGATCACGACGCCATTGCCGCGATTGCCGAACGGCACGGGTTGCTCGTGCTCGACGATGCGGCCCAGTCATTCGGCGCGCTTTATCGCGGCCGCAAGCTTGGCAAGTTAGCGACGGCGACAGCTACGAGTTTCTTTCCGGCAAAGCCGCTTGGCTGCTACGGCGACGGCGGTGCCGTGTTCACCGACGACGATGCATTGGCCGCGCGCGTGAAAAGTCTCCGCGTCCATGGCGAAAGCCCGACCGACAAATACGATGCGCAGCGCATAGGTGTGACCGGCCGGCTTGATACCATTCAGGCCGCCGTGCTGATCGAAAAGCTGAAAATCTTCCCCGACGAGATTGCCGCGCGGCAAGCTGTTGCGGTGCGTTACGCGGAAGGCCTCGCAGATGTTGCGATCACCCCGCGCACCGGCAACGAATCGACCTCGGTTTGGGCGCAATACACCATCCGCCTGGCGCCCGGGCGGCGCGATGCGCTGGGCGCGGCGCTGAAGGCTGAAGGCATTCCGACCGCGATCTATTATGCCAAGCCGCTGCACCGTCAGGCTGCATACCGGGATTTTCCGGCGGTGGATGGCGGGCTTCCGGTCAGCGAGCGGCTTGCGGATGAGGTTATCAGCCTGCCGATGCACGCCTATCTGAAACCTCCTGTGCAGGACCGTGTCATTGCGGCGGTCCGGCGGGCGCTCACGCGCTAAGGGCGACTCGCGTAATATCCGCCCATCGCACGGGCGCGGCTACGGGCAGCGATGATTGGTCGGATTCTCACCGTCGGCGGCTACACGCTCGTCTCGCGCCTGACGGGTTTTCTTCGCGACGTCATGCTGGCAGCGATCATTGGCGCTGGGCCGGTCGCTGACGCCTTCTTTGTCGCCTTCCGGCTGCCGAACCATTTCCGCGCGATATTTGCCGAAGGCGCATTCAACGCCGCTTTCATTCCCGCCTATGCACGCGTCCGTACCCAGGGCGGGCCTCAGGCGGCCAAGTTGTTCAGCGATCGCATTTTTACCTTGCTGTTGGCGACGCAAATCGTACTGCTCGCGTTGGCGCTGATCTTCACGCCGCAAGCGATCGATCTGCTAGCGCCCGGATTTTCAAAGGAGCCACAACAGTTCACGCTCGCGGTCAGCCTGACCCGGATCACTTTTCCTTATCTGCTGCTGATCACGCTAGTGACATTGTGGAGCGGTATTCTCAACGCACTCAATCGTTTCTCTGCCGCGGCGGCAGCGCCGATCCTGCTCAACGTTGCGATGATGGTGACCCTGGCGATGACGGCATTCTTTCCAAGCGCCGGTCACGCCGCGGCATGGGGCGTTTTGGTCTCGGGCGTGCTGCAAGCGGTGCTCGTCGGCGCGGCTACCTGGCGGGCTGGCGTGATGACGTCGTTTCGTGCGCTGGCATGGGATGAGGATGTCCGCCGCTTCTTTAAGGCGCTGGTGCCGGCGACCGTCGGTTCGGCGGGAACGCAGCTCGCGCTTTTCGCCGATACCATCATTGCAAGCTTCCTGACCGCCGGCGCGCTATCGGCCTTGTACTACGCTGATCGCATCGATCAGCTGCCGATCGGCGTCATCGGTATCGCGGTCGGCACGGTGCTGGTGCCGGAGATGACGAGACGGGTGTCGTCCGGCGATCACGAAGGTGCGCGCTCTGCGCAAAATCGCGCCATCGAATTTGCCCTCCTGTTAGCCATCCCCTGCGTGATTGCCTTCCTGGTTGTGCCCGACCTCATCATGAAGGCTTTGTTCATGCGGGGCGCATTCGCCGCCGAGGATGCACACGCTTCGGCGTTGACATTGGTCGCCTACACGATCGGACTGGTGCCGTTCGTGCTGATCCGCAGTGTGGTTGCGCCTTTTCTGGCGCGGGGTGATACGCTGACGCCGGTCAAGGCAGCGCTGACCGGAACAGCGGTCAATATCGCCTGCAAAATCGCGCTGATGGGCTCGCTATCGCAGGTCGGTTTGGCGCTCGCTACTTCGATCGGCGCCTGGATCAATTTCGTCATGGTGCTTTGGCTCGCAGCGCGCGCCGGACTCATTGCATCGGACGCCACTTTGAAATCATCACTGATCAAACTCGGCATCGCCGGCGTCGTGTTTCTGATTTTCCTTGTGATCGCGTCGCCTGCGGTCACTTATCTGTTATCGTCGTTGTCCAGGTTCCGCTACGAGTCGGAATTGCTGGTGTTGGTGGTTCTTGGCGGTGCGGTCTACGGCGCGCTGATTGCCGGATTGTTCGGGCGGCGCTGGCTTTCGTTGATGCGTGATCGGGCGCAAAACGCGCCGGCAGCGCCGCTGGCCGCCTTTGAAGGCACGTCCGCTCCGGCTGCCGGACCGGACGAGATTTGATCGGAGTTTTTGATGCGGGTGGCGATGATCGGCGCAGGTTATGTGGGGCTCGTCTCTGGAGCCTGCTTTGCCGATTTCGGCCATGACGTCATCTGCATCGATAAGGATGCGAAGAAAGTCGCGGCGCTCAACAGCGGTGAAATTCCGATCTTCGAGCCCGGTCTTGCCGATCTGGTTGAAGCCAATGTCGGGCAGAAACGGCTTCACTTCGCCACCGATACAGCCGCTGTTGGCGAGTCTGACGCGGTGTTTATTGCGGTCGGAACGCCGTCACGCCGCGGTGACGGCCATGCCGACCTGACCTTTGTTTACGAGGCAATTCGCGAGATCGCGCCTCTGTTGTCTCCCGCTGCCGTGGTGATCACCAAGTCGACCGTGCCAGTCGGCACCGGCGACGAGATTGAACGCATCTTGCGAGAGAAGCGCCGGGACGCGGAAATCCAGGTCGTTTCCAACCCGGAGTTTTTACGCGAAGGCGCGGCAATCCAGGACTTCAAACATCCCGACCGCATCGTGGTCGGCACCGACGATCCGCGAGCACGCACCGTTCTGGCTGAAATTTATCGGCCGCTGTATCTGAATGCGCCGCCGATCATGTATGCTAGCCGCCGCACCGCGGAGCTGATCAAATATGCCGCCAACGCGTTTCTCGCGACCAAGATCACCTTCATCAATGAAGTCGCCGATCTGTGCGAGCAGGTAGGCGCCGACGTTAACGAGGTGGCGCGGGGCATCGGACTGGATAATCGTATCGGCGGGAAATTCCTGCATGCCGGCCCTGGCTTCGGTGGGTCGTGTTTTCCCAAGGACACTTCGGCGCTGTTAAAGACGGCGCAGGACTTTGGCGTTGCCATGCGCATCGTCGAGACGGTTGCCGCGGTCAATGACCAGCGCAAGCGCGGTATGGCGCGAAAAGTGGTGGCGGCGCTCGATGGCTCGGTGCGTGGCAAGACAGTGGCGGTGCTCGGTCTTACCTTCAAGCCGAATACCGACGATACCCGTGACTCGCCGGCAATCGCGTTGATCACGGCGCTGCGGGATCTCGGCGCCACAGTGCGTGCCTATGATCCGGCCGGCATGGAGCAGGCCAAACCGCAGCTGCCGGACATCCACTATTCTAGCAGCGCCTATGCGGCTGCCGAAGGCGCCCATGCGGTGGTGATAGCCACCGAATGGGAGCAGTTCCGGGCGCTCGACCTGGCGCGGCTGAAGGGCGTGATGGCGCAGGCCGTTATCGTCGACCTGCGCAACATTTACCGCACCGACGAGATGAAACGGGCGAAATTCCGCTATGTCGGCGTCGGCCGGGCCCGGGTGGATTGATTTTAGTACGGCGCTCATCCCACACTGCGCCGTAGCCATGAATGAGCTCTCGCAAAAGCCCTTTATCGGCCGGTCCATCGTACGGCGGGAAGATCAGCGGTTGCTGACCGGCCGCGGCCAATACATTGCCGATTTTGAGCTCCCGCACATGCTGCACGCTGTTTTCGTTCGCAGCCCCGCCGCGCATGCGCGGATCAAGAATGTCGACATGTCGCGTGCCGTCGCTGCGCCCGGCGTTGTCTATGCGCTGACCGGTCCCGAGCTTGTCAAAGTGCTGCCGCCAGTCCCGGACACGCAGCTTGCACTGCCGAGCAAATGGACTGCGCTGGTGCAGCATAAGTTCATCAATCCGCAGCAGCCCTTGCTGGCCCACGACAAGGTCCGTCACGTCGGTGAGGCGGTCGCTGTTATTGTTGCGGAGAGCCGGTACGCGGCCGAAGATGCCGCGCAGCTCGTCGAGCTCGATCTCGAGTCTCTGCCGGTGGTGCTCGATCCGGAGCAGTCGCTCGCTGCCGGCGCGACTATCGTACACGACAAATTTTCGACCAATCTGATCGGCGGCTTTACCGTCGGCAAAGGCGATGTCGAGCGCGCGCTCGCAACAGCACCGCGCCGCTTGCAACGGCGCTTTTATCATCACCGTTACGCCGCCATGCCGATGGAGTGCCGCGGCGTTGTCGCCTTGCACGAGCCGCGCAGCGATGCAGTGACAATCTGGTCGTCGACACAAGTCGTGCATTGGGTGCGGCGCGAGGCGGCAACGATTCTCGGCTTGCCGGAGGCGCGCATTCGCTGCCTGGCGCTCGACGTCGGCGGAGGTTTCGGCGTCAAGGGCCATGTTTACCCGGAAGATTTGTTGATCCCGTATCTGGCGCGGCAGATCGGACGGCCGGTGAAATGGATCGAGGACCGCCGTGAACATCTGATCTGTTCGTGCCATTCACGCGACCAGATCCACGACGTTGAGTTTGGTTTCGATAACGAAGGCCGCATCCTGGCGCTGCGTGATCGCTTCATTGTCGATTGCGGCGCATGGAATCCGATCGGCGCTGGCGTGGTCTACAACACCGCTGTCCACGTGCCGGGCCCCTACAAGATCGACGCCATGGCTTTCGAAGCGCGGATCGCTGCAACCAACAAAGTGCCGAACGCGCCCTATCGCGGCGCCGGCCGGCCGGAAGCGGCGTTCGCCATGGAGCGCACCGTCGATATCGTCGCTGCCGAGCTCGGGCTGGAGCCATCCGAGGTGCGGTTGCGCAACATGATCCGGGCCGACGAAATGCCCTATGCGATGGGCATGCCGTACCGTGACGGCCAGCCCATCGTCTATGACGGCGGCGATTATCCGTCGGCGCTGCAAAAGGCGGTGGCGGCGCTCGGCGGTGTCGATGCGTTTCGTGCGCGGCAGCGCGAGGCGAGGGCACAAGGCCGTTATCTCGGTTTGGGTCTTGGCTGCTACGTCGAAGGTACCGGTGTCGGCCCGTTTGAGAGCGCGCTGTTGCGCATCGAGCCGTCCGGCAAGATTTTCGTCGCTTCCGGCGGCTGTCCGCAAGGGCAGGGCATGGAGACCATTTTTTCGCAGGTTACCGCCGACGCCTGGAACGTGAAGCCAGACGATGTGGTCATTACGCTGGCTGATACCGGCGCGATCGCCATCGGCTTCGGTACGCTGGCGAGCCGAACCACCGTCACGCTGTCGGCGGCGATCCACGGTGCAACCGAGAAGCTGCGGGCAAAAGTGTTCTCGATCGCCGCCAATATGCTGGAATGTTCAGCGACCGATCTTGAATTGCGCAATGGTCATGTCGGTATCGTCGGCGTGCCCGGCGCCGAGATCTCGCTCGGCAAGATCGCGCACGCGGCGCGCCCGGGCTGGGACAGCGGACGACCGCCCGGCGTCGATGCCGGGCTCGAGGAGACGTTTTATTTCGAGCCGCCCACAGTGACATGGTCCTATGCCGCGCATGCCGCCATCGTGGAGGTCGATATCGAGCTCGGCCGCGTGAATATCGAGAACTACGCCATCGCTCACGATTGCGGCGTGGTCGTCAATCCGATGCTGGTCGAAGGCCAGATCGTCGGCGGCGCAGTGCAAGGCATCGGCGGCGCGATGTATGAGAGCATCGCCTATGATGCCTCGGGCCAGCCGCAGACCACGACGCTTGCCGATTACATGCTGCCGAACGCCTGCGATCTGCCGCCAATGGTGCTGATCCATCAGCATTCGCCGTCGCCGCGCAATCCATTCGGCGTCAAAGGTGTCGGCGAGGGCGGCCCGATAGCGCCGCCTGCTGTGATCGCAAATGCGGTCTCGGATGCGCTGCGCGACTTCAAGGCAGAATTCAACCGGACGCCAATCACGCCGCAACAGATCGACGCTGTTGTTCGCGCCGCTCCACGCGCCTGACGACCGTCACGGTTTGAAATTTTTTGCGGAAGAATTTGAAGGCGCATCATGCAAGTCAAATTTGTCACCGTGGACGTGTTTACCAACCGGCAGTTCGGCGGCAATCCTCTTGCGGTGGTTGCCGATGCGACGGGCCTTTCAACGCAGCAGATGCAATCGATCGCGGCCGAGTTCAATCTCGCAGAGACCACCTTTGTGTTGCCGCCTGAGAACGCCGAGTACACCGCAAACGTCCGGATCTTCACGCCGCGCGCTGAGCTTCCGTTCGCCGGCCATCCCAATGTCGGTACGGCCTTTGTGCTGGCGCGAAACGGCGAAAGTCACGGCCGGCCGATCCGAGGCGATACGCTGGTATTCGAGGAAATTGCGGGCCTGGTCGGCATCGCGTTGTTGAAGGAAGCATCCACCATCACAGGCGCGCGGCTGACGGCGCCGCAGCCACTTACGATCGGTGACGAGATTGCGTGCAATATCATTGCCGACGCTTGTGGAATCTCCGCTGCTGACATCAAAACCGAAAACCATCAGCCCTGCATTGCGAGCTGCGGCATGCCGCTGGTCATGGTCGAATTGAAAGACTTGCGAGCTCTTGCTTCTGCGCGGCCGCGCGCCGATGTTTTCGCGGAGCATCTGCCGATGAAGCGGGCCACCGGGATTCACCTTTACGTTCACGCCGATCACGACGGCGTGGATATTCAATCGCGGATGTTCGCACCGCTGGCCGGCGTGCCGGAAGATCCGGCGACGGGTAGCGCCAACGTGGCGCTGATCGGCTTACTTGCCAAGTTGCGGCAAGAGCCGGACTTACAACTGCGTAAAATAATCGCCCAAGGTATCGAGATGGGACGGCCGAGCCGGCTGGAGGCTTTGGCTGAAAAGACCGCCGGCAAAGTGGTGCGGACCCATATCGGAGGCACATGTGTGCCGATGATGCAGGGCGTGATCGACCTCGTGTGAAACCTCTGCGCTAAGACAGCAACTTTCCGATCGCCGACGACCACGCCGCAAGCTTGCGTGTGCGCAGTGGCTCGTCCATGCGTGGCGTGAATCGGCGCTCCAGCTGCCAGCGCTCGGCGAAACGACTCGGCTCCGGATAAAAGCCGGTGTGGAGGCCCGCGAGATAAGCGGCGCCGAGCGCGGTGGTCTCGCGAATCTGTGGGCGATCGACGGTGCAACCCACGAGGTCGGCAAGACGCTGCATCGTCCAATCGGAATTCACCATGCCGCCATCGACCCGCAGTACCTTGAGTGCGCTCTGGCCGTCGGGCCAGTCCGCTTTCATCGCGTCAAGCAGATCGTGGGTCTGGAAACAGACGCTTTCCAGCGCGGCTTGGGCCAATTCGCGAGGGCCTGTGGCCCGCGTCAGGCCGAACAGCGCGCCGCGCGCATCGGGCCGCCAATGCGGTGCACCGAGGCCGACGAAGGCGGGCACCAGGATCACGTCCTGCGTCGGATCGGCGGCTTCCGCCAGTGCGCCGGTAGCCTCCGCGCTCGTCACGACATGCAGGCCGTCGCGAAGCCACTGCACTGCCGCGCCGGCGACGAAGATCGAACCTTCCAGCGCGTAAGCGCGTTTGCCGCCGAGTTGATAAGCGACCGTGGTCAGAAGCTTGTGCCTGGAGGCAACCGGCGTGTCGCCGGTGTGCAGAAGCGCGAAACACCCGGTGCCGTAGGTCGATTTGACCATTCCCGGTGCAAAGCAGGCTTGGCCGATCAGGGCCGCTTGTTGATCGCCGGCAATGCCGCAGATCGGGATTGGGGCGCCAAACAGGCTCGGATTGGTCGTGCCGAACGCGGCAGAAGAATCCATGACCTGCGGCAGAACGGCTTTGGGCACACCAAGCAGCGCCAGCAGTTCGTCATCCCAGCAGCCGTTATGAATGTCGAACAGCAGCGTTCGCGAGGCATTCGTCGCGTCGGTGGCGTGTACCTTGCCGCCGGTGAGGCGCCAAAGCAGGTAGCTATCGACTGTACCGAAAGCGAGCTCGCCATGCTCCGCGCGCTCGGCGATATCGGGAGCGCTGTTCAATAGCCAGGCGAGTTTAGTGCCGGAAAAATAAGGGTCGAGCAGCAACCCGGTCTTTGCTGCAAATGTTGCTTCGTGACCGTCCGACTTCAGCCGCGCACAGTGATCGGCGGTACGGCGGTCCTGCCAGACGATGGCCCGATACACGGGCCGGCCGGTTGCGCGGTCCCACAACAGCGTGGTCTCGCGCTGATTGGTGATGCCGATGGCGGCAATGTCGCGTGCCGAAGTACCGGCGGTTCGCATCGCGTCGTGGCAGGTCGCGACGGTTGTCCTCCAGAGATCTTCCGGTTCATGCTCGACCTGGCCGTCGGCGGGGAAGTGCTGAGGAAATTCCTGCTGCGCGACAGCCGCAATCGAGGTATCGGCGCGAAATAGAATAGCCCGCGTCGAGGTCGTGCCTTGGTCAATGACGAGCACGAAAGACGTCACGCGTTTCCCCTTGCCGCGGCGTTGGGCGGGCCGCTATGGCTTCTGTCATCCATTATCGGATGCCGGGAGCGGACAGGTCCAGCGATGAACGGGATGTCGGTTGCACGCAGCTTGCTCCTCGCCGCCGGCATTTTCCTTGCCGTATTCCAGTGTGCGGCCGTTTCACCAGGAAGAATTCCATATCCCGTTCGCGTCCGGATCGGGCAGCTATGAGGCCTTGCTGGTTCGGCCGGATGAACCGGGCCAATATCCGCTGGCGCTGATCAATCACGGCTCGCCGCGTTCGGCTGCGGACCGGCCGAACATGACGCCACTTTCGATGTTTCCGGAAGCGCTTGAGTTCGCGCGGCGGGGCTGGGCGGCCGTCGTTGTCATGCGGCGTGGCTATGGCGGCTCGAACGGCGGTTGGGCGGAAAGCTACGGCACCTGTAACAATCCGGACTATCTCGCGGCGGCAAAGGCCGCCGCCTCCGACCTGAAAACGGCCACCGATTATCTGGTGAAGCAGCGGGACATCGATGGCTCGCGCATCATCAGTGTCGGCGTCTCGGCGGGTGGATTTGCAACCGTGGCGCTCACTGCCGATCCGCTACCGGGTCTGGTTGCGGCCGTCAGTTTTGCTGGTGGCCGTGGCTCGCTTGAAGCCGACCAGGATTGCCGCGCCGACCGCCTGGTTGATGCCTATCGCGCAATGGGCAAGACGTCGCGAGTCCCCATGCTGTGGGTCTATGCCGAGAACGACCATTTCTTTGGTCCGCAGCTTGCGCAGCAATTGCGCCAGGCCTTCACCAGTGGTGGCGGCAATGTCGAGTTCATCCGGGCACCCGTGTTCCGCGACGAAGGGCACTTTCTGTTCTCGCAAGGCGGCATTCCAGAGTGGAGTGGGTACGTCGATAATTTTCTAAAAGAGCACAATCTCGCTCCGCGCACTGCGCTATTGCCACCGCCTGCACAGCCCGACCTTCATGAGCCATCGGAATTGGGCAAGAACGGTCCGACCGCATTTCAGTCTTATTTGACCAGTCCGCCCCATAAGGCATTTGCCGTCGCACACGACGGATCGTTCGGCTGGGTCTCCGGCGAAAGAACCTCGGAGATCGCGCGGGACAACGCCCTCGAATATTGCCAGCAGCACAGTAAAAGCTGCGACGTCAGATTTATCGACGACGCGCCGGCCCATTGATCGGCCGCCAATTCAAAGGGGCGACGCGTCAAAGCCAAATCTGATCTGCTTGAGCGTGCTCATGATCAGCATTATCGCTTTATAGTTGTTGCCCTTCACTCAGCGGAATGTCCCGCATGGCGGCCGGGGCAAATAGCTCTTCGAGCTTCACGCGGCGGTCAGTCAGGCCCTGTTCGTAAGTGTATTGCAGCAGCGCTTCGATCGTCTCGCGGTTCTGCGCAATGCCGTAGGGGTACCAATCCTCTCCGATGACGCGCTTTTCTTCCTCGATCAACGGCTGGAGCCAGGCAAATGATGCCTTGGGTGCGCCAGTCTCAAGAAGAAGCTGGTAGCAGCGCTCCTTGGCTTTGCAGAGCGCCTGATAGAGGTTCACTGCCACCCACGGATTCCGGTCATAAATCTCTCGCTTGATCACCACCGTGTGCATGATCGGATAGATCCTGGTGCGCTTGTAGTAATCCTTCTCGATCTCGGCGTAGTTCGGGAACAGCCGCGCCACGTTCTTCGCGCCCCGGCGGAATGAGAGCGGATTGTTCGCTGTCATCATGAAATCGATCTCGCCCCGCTCCAGCATGTCACCCAATTCCGCACCCGTGGGCGCCTGGGTCAGCTTGATGTCGGACGGCAGCTTGCGGCCGAGACGGTCGTGGCGGCCCTGCACCCACTCGACATCGGACGGTTTTACGCCGAATTCGTGCTGCATCAGGCCGCGCATGTAGACCGCTGCGGTCATCGAATACTCCGGCACGCCGCCGCGCTTGCCTTTGAGGTCGGCGCCCGTCGTGATGCCCTTGGTGGTGTTGATGAAGAAGTAGCCGTGACGGAATACGCGCGATGGGAATACAGGGATTGCGATAAACGGCGACTTTCCCGAAGAGACCAGCGAAGCGTAGTTCGACAGCGACATCTCGGACGCGTCGAACTCCTGAAACTGCAACTGCCGCCAGAAAATCTCGGCGGGCTGCATCGTCAGGTAAGTGAGGTCGACGCCGTCGACACGAATGGAGCCGTCGCGAAGAGCCTGTGTGCGATCATAGGGGCCGCAGGCAAAACTTAAGCGCAGGGTATTCATGAAGGTACTCTCATTTTGATCGCCGCTCCTGGCACAAAGCAGATAGGGGCTGTGTCCGAGTAGAAGTCGGCTTCCAGCCTATAGACCGCGCCGGCGTTTTTTCTTTGCGGCCTTGCGCGCCGCGTCGCGCTCGGCCTGCTTTTGCGCTGAATCGGTCCCATCCATAGCGGTGTCTTTGCCGCCGGTATCTTGCGAGGGCGCTACCTTTCCCGTTCTGGCGCGGTCGAGCACAAACCGCGCGTAATCATCCATATCGCCCTTGAACGCCTTGATGTGTCCATCGGCCGTGAGCCATAGCCGGTCGGCGACCAGATCGATCAAGGACCGGTCATGAGTGATCAGCACGACTGCGCCTTCATAATCGTTGAGCGCGTCGAGCAGCGCGCGGCGGCTGTCGATATCGAGATGGTTGGTCGGCTCGTCGAGGATTAGCAGGTGAGGCGCGCTCATGGCGACGAGATTGAGCAAGAGACGCGCCCGCTCGCCGCCGGAGAGGTTGGCGATCGTGGTGTCCTGCTTGTCGAACGACAGGCCAAATTGCGCCAGCCGCGAGCGGCGCGACGACTCGCTGTCGTCCGGCAACTCACGCCGGATAATCTCCAGCGGCGTATCTTTCGGATCGAGCGCCTCAATTTGATGCTGATGAAACCAGCCCACCTTGATACGGCTCTCCCGGTTCATGGTGCCGGCCTGAAGCGGTAGCGCCCCGGCGAGGAGCTTGGCGAAAGTCGATTTGCCGGCGCCGTTGACGCCAAGAAGACCGATACGGTCGTCGACATCGAGTCGCAGATTGAGGTCGCGCAGCACTGGGTTCTGATCATAACCGACGGTGGCGCCGTCAAGCTGAAGCAGCGGCGGCGCCAGTGGCCGTTTTGGCGACGGCAGAGTGAACGGCGCCACGCGTTCCTCGACCACCTCGGCGATCGGTTCAAGCTTGGCCAGCCGTTTGATGCGCGACTGTGCCTGCGTCGCTTTACTGGCTTTGGCGCGGAAACGATCAATGAATTTCTGCAGGTGCGCGCGTTCGGCTTCCTGCTTCACCCGGGTCGCCGCCTGCAGCCGCGTCTTTTCAGCCCGCCGCCGTTCGAAATCGTCGTAGCCGCCAGTATAGAAATCGAGCCGGCCTTCGGTCAGATGCAGGATGGCATCGACCGAATTGTTCAGAAGCTCGCGATCGTGGCTGATGATGAGGGCTGTCTGCGGGTAAACCTTGAGACGGGCTTCGAGCCACAGCGCGCCTTCGAGATCGAGATAATTAGTCGGCTCGTCCAGTAGCAAAAGATGAGGCTCCGCGAACAATGCCGCTGCCAGTGCCACGCGCATGCGCCAGCCGCCGGAAAACTCCGCCATCGGCCGGTCGAGATCGCTGTTGGAAAAGCCGAGCCCGCTCAGGATTTCGGCTGCGCGCGCCGGCGCGCGATCGGCATCGATCGCATTCAGGTGCTGGTAGATTTCAGCAAGCTGTTCCGGCTCGGCGGTTTCCAGTTGTGCATTCAACTCCTCGCGCTCGGTATCCGCGGCGAGCACGGTATCGAGCAGCGTGACCGGTGTGGCCGGATGTTCCTGGTCCACCGAGCCGATGCGCGCGGTCTTCGGCAACACGACGTCGCCCTCCTGCGAGGCGAGTTCGCCGGTGATCAATTTGAACAGCGTCGATTTACCGACGCCGTTGCGGCCGACCAGCCCGACCTTGGTGCCGGCCGGAATCATGACACTGGCTCGGTCGAAAAACCGGCGTCCCCAAGCGTCGAAAGTAAGGTTCTCGATTTGCAGCATCAGGCGTGATTGGGGGGTGAAGTGGCCAAAGGAGCCGCTTCTTAATGCGGGCTGTTGCGAATAGCTAGCTCACGCCGAGCGCTTGCGTTCCTGCGGCGTGAGCTTGACGGTAAGGCGCTCGCCACCCCGCAACAGATCAAACGCAACCTCGCGGTTGATCGTATCGCTGG
>Ga0302325_10023639_pt1 | contig 12802 bp, 12 predicted proteins | sample Palsa_T0_2_FD_201948 | JGI IMG/M metagenome (GOLD analysis project Ga0302325, IMG submission 201948) | Peat permafrost microbial communities from Stordalen Mire near Abisko, Sweden - Palsa_T0_2 | ecosystem: Environmental > Terrestrial > Soil > Palsa > Peat permafrost | place: Sweden: Abisko... | reverse complement strand
CAACCCCGGGATGGGATCGCGGGTGGCCCACCACATCCACTTCCCCGACTACGACGTTGACGAGCTGATGCAGATCGCCCGGATGATGGTCGAGCAGCAGGGCTACGAGATGAGCGAGGAGGCGCAGAGCGCCTTCCACGACTACATCGAGCGGCGGGTCGGACGGCCTCGTTTCGCCAACGGGCGCAGCATCCGCAACGCCGTCGAGCGCGCGCGGCTGCGACAGGCCAACCGGCTGTTCGAGTCAAACCGGCGGTTGACGAGGACGGATCTCCTCACGCTCGAGCCCGAGGACATTCTCCAGAGCTCCGTGTTCGATGACATCCACGAAGAAGAGCCCGCGCGCACGCCGGAAGGGGCAGGCGCTGATGCGTAGCGGCTTTGAACACCGCTCCCTGAGCCCGAACAGCCGCACCCGCGCGCTGCGTCGGCCAGGGGCGAACTGACAAATCGAGGGAGGAACAATCTTGCGCCCCATCATCCTTGGCGTCGTCGGCGATTCGGCGGCGGGAAAGACGACCCTGACGCGTGGGCTGGTCCGCATCCTCGGCGAGGACCAGGTGACGGCCGTCGCCACCGACGACTATCACCGCTATGACCGCAGGCAGCGCGCCGAGCGCAGCATCACGCCGCTGCACCCCGACTGCAATTACCTGGACATCATGGCGCAACATCTGCGCCTGCTGCGCGAGGGCGAGCCGATCCTGAAGCCCGTCTATGTCCACCATGACGGCAGCTTCGGGCCGCCCGTCTACGTGGACCCGAAGCCGTTCACGATCGTCGAGGGGCTGCTCGGCTACTACGCCGAGGACATACGCGACTGCTACGACGTCCGGGTCTATCTGGCGCCGCCCGAGGAGCTGCGCCGCCGCTGGAAGGTGCGGCGCGATACGTCGCGGCGGGGATACACGACCGATCAGGTGCTCGCGGACCTCGACAAGCGCGAGCCCGACTCAGCGGAGTTCATCCGTCCCCAGGAGCGCTACGCGGACGTCGTCATCTCCTTCCGCGAGGGGGCGAGCGGCAACAGCCAATCGCTCGACGCCGAGCTTCAGCTGCGCGACACCCTTCCCCATCCGGATCTATCGCAGGTGATCGGCGACGGCGAGCGCGGGATCACGATGGCCGAGCGCGATTCCGAGGTGGTCGTCAACATCGCCGGCGACATCGAGCCCGAGCAGGCGCACGAGATCGAGGAGCTGGTCTGGGAGCGGCTGCACTTCGCCTCGCATCTGCGCTCGGAGCGGCTTGGTCAATTCACGATTGGAAACGACCTCCAGCGGTCCGCTTCGCTCGCGCTCGTGCAGCTGCTGATCCTCTACCACCTCGTAACGGCCAAGGCCGCGGTCGCGTTGGGCGGCGATGGACCCCGGGCCGACGCCGAGACCGAGAAGGCCGAGACCGAGAAGGCCGAGAGCGAGAAGGCCGAAACCGAGAAGGAGAAGGAGCCGGCGACGCCGTGAGCGTGGGCGCGCCGCTCAGGCGCGCCCGTCGACGGTGCCGAGGTCGCGCATGCCGGAGACCGCGAGCACCCGGATGAAGTAAAGGTGATGACGGCCCACAAGGATCTCGTCGCCGTCCGCGAGCGGACTCCACTCGACACGCTCGCCGTTGACGAACACGCCGTTGAGGCTGCGGTCGTCAAGCACACGCAATTCGTCAGGCTGGCGGACGATCAGCGCGTGACGGCGGGACACGGTGGGGTCGTCGAAGCGGATGTCGGCGGCCAGGCTGCGTCCGATCCGCGTCCATTCGCGGTGCAGAGCGAATGCGGTCACGCGCTCGCGGCTGTCCAGGAACGCAACGTACTCGCCCGGTGGATCGAGCTGCTCGCGAAACCCGTCCAGCCAATCCGGATCCTCCACGCTGGCCTGGGGCTGGTCGAGCGTGGCCAGGAACGTCCCCACGCCGGCCACGTTGCCGGTCGTCCAAGCTTTCATGGAAACCTCCTGTTTTCGGCGGGGTGCGGTTCGACCTTGGCCGACGCCTTCCCAACGCTCACCAGGTCGGCAAACGATCATATCCGGCGCGTCAACGCGGAGGAGGAACGGCGGTCGTGACGACGAAAGGGACTGGATGCGACTCACCGTACGCGACACTCCGGGGCTCGAGTCCCAATTGCTCCGACGGAGCGTGGGCAGGCTGGCAGAAGTCCAAGAGCGCTGCGATCACTGCCACCGCACGCCGCTGATCGGCGAGCGGGTGCACCTCTACCCGTCTGGCCGGATGCTGTGCGAGCTGTGCCGCGCGCTGCGCCCGGAGGATCCGGTGTCCTCACGCCTCGTGCACGGCCCGGCGTTCGGGCACGCGGTGCGGATCACGGATCAGCGAGGCGCCGTGGTGGCGCCGCCCCAGGGCGAGTCGGACTAGATCCAGCCTAGATCCAGCCGCGGCGCATAGACTCCGGCGGGCGATGGATCCTGTCTCCGTGTCCACCTTGATCGGCAAGCCTCGCGAAGAGGTGTTCGAGTACCTCGCCGACATCGCGAACCACGCCGAGTTCACCGACCACTACCTGACCGACTGGCATCTCACGCGGGAGCAGAGTTACGGCACCGGCGCCGGCGCTCGGTTTCGCGTCAAGGCGCCGCTGGCGCGGTTCTCCTGGGCCGACATGACGTTCGCCGAGCTCGACCCGCCGTTCCGGATCGTCGAGCAAGGTCAAGGCGGGAAGTTCAACCGCGTCCGCCTGCTCGGCACGTACACGCTGACCAACGGTCCGGGCGCTACCACGAAAGTGGAGTACCGGTTCGAGACACGCCCCGTGCAGCCGAGCGACCGGCTGATCGAGACGCTCGGGGGCCGCGCCTGGACTCGTCGTCAGGCCGCGAAGGCGATGCGCCGTCTGCGCGTGATCCTCGAGGAGGACCGTGACCGTGGACCGAAGCCCTCGATCGGCGGTCGCTAAGCGGCCCTGCGGGCGGGTGGCTCTAGCGCAGCCTCGCGTCAGCCTTCGGGATAGACTTCCCGCCCCGTGAGAGCGCGTCGCGTCACGATCCTCCTCTCGAGCCTCGTGCTCGCCTTCGGCGTCAGCGGATGCGGGAACAGGCCCAAGCATCGCCATACGGACGACCCGGGCAACGACGCGGCCTACGTATTCGCGGGCCCGATCACCTACCAGCTCCAGATCTCGCGCGAGCTCAACGGGTACAGCACCGAGGACTCCCAGTATCTCGAGGGGCTGCCCAAGGGCACCGCGGCGCCAACTCCCGACGAGGAGTGGTACGCGGTCTTCATTTGGGCGTGGAACCAGACCAAGCAGTACCAATCCACGGCGCCGCTGAGCGCCTTCGACATCGTCGACACGCAGGGCAACATGTACCGCCCGTATCCGATCGACCCCCACGTCAACCCCTACCAGTGGACGTCCCAGCTGCTGGCGCCCAAGGGCACCGAGCCGGCGCCCGACACGACCGCCTTCTTCGGCCCGACCCAGGGTCAGGTCCTGGTGTTCAAGATCAACACCTCGGCCTACGCGAACCGCCCCTTGACGCTGCAGATCCGGGGCACCCAGAACCGGGTCGAAGCGACCATTCCCCTGGACCAGTGAGCGAGCAGCGGCCGGGGCGGGCGAGTGAGCCCACCGGCAGTCCAGATCTGACGTTCAACCCGGTCGCGACGGGAATCGGAGTCTTCACCGCCGTCGCGGCCCCCGTCGCGGCCGTCGGACTGTCGCTGTCCGGGCAGCTGCACTCGCTGATCACCGGCGCCGGCGTCGTGCTCGGCCTGCTGAGCGGTCTGGTCACCGGACTCTGGCTCGATCGGCGGGACGGCAGGGTGTGGAACGGCCGGCAGCTCTGATCCGGGTCCTCCGAGCGCTCACGACCATCGCCGCGACGGCGGCAATCTGCGGGTTGCTGGCGGCGCCGGCCGGCGCCCGCTGGGCCTCCCCGGTCGAGATCGCGGCGCCGAGCTCGATCGATGTGCTCGGGCCGCAGATCGCCTCCTCGCAGGCCGGCGCCGCCGCGGTCTCGTTCAACGAGGTCAACCTCGATGCGCAGGCCACCGCCGCCGCATTCCTCGCGCTCGCCTCCCCCGACGGAGGGTTTGGCGTCGCGCGCGCGCTGGCGCCACCCGTGCAGGAGATTCTCGCGCTCGCGTTCTCGGGTAGCACGCTCGAGCTGCTGACCGCGAAAGCGGCGCGCGGGCAGCCTTGCTGCGGGACCGTCCAGGTGACCCGGCGCGCAGCGAACGGGACGTTCAGTCGCCCGCAAACGCTCGTCGCGGGCGTCGGCGGCGGGACGATCGGTCGGTTGGTGGCGCTCGCCAACGGACGCATGCTGGCGGTGATCGCCGGGCCCGAGCGGCTGTGGGTAGCCGAGGCGAAGGGCACCCGCAGCTTCGCTCGGGCCCGGGGGCTGACCCCAGCCGGGGTAGCGCCGGTCGCGCTCGCGGTCGCGGGCACGCCCGGGGGCGGAAGCACCGTCGTGTGGACGGAAGGGACCGGCCAGAGCGTGATCAGCGCCAGCGGGGCGCCTGGCGCGGCGCCATCGAGGCCGCGTACCGTGCTCACGGCTGCGGCGGGTCACGAGATCGATGGCTTGCAGCTCGTGCCGCGGCCGGGTGGCTTGACGGTCGGGTGGACGGAGAGCTGGAACGACGCCCTCGGCGCCTATCACTCGCAAGCGATGGCGGCCGATCTGCTCGGCGCCGCGAAGCCGGTACGGCCCCGGGCGCTGTCGGCGCCGGCGGACATCGCCTCCGAGCTGTCGCTCGCGGGCGATGTACGCGGCGATCAGGTAGCCGCGTGGGACGTGTGCTCGTCCGAGGTGTGCGCGCTTCATGGCTCGATCCGGCGGGCAGCCGGACGCTGGTTCGGCGCCGCCTCGCGCCTCGGGCGAATCGACGTGGGCGAGGGCCCGCAGGTGACGATGGGGCCTGCTCGTGGATCGCTTGTGGGCTGGATCACGGGCGGTCGGGTGGTCCTCGCCGAGCTAGGGGCCGGTGCGTCCCGTTTTGGCGCCCCGCGGCCGCTCTCCGGCAGCCTCGCGGGCGACCTGGGGCTCGCGTACGGGCCGAGCGGAGAGGCGGTCGCGACCTGGACTCAGGGGACGCTCAACCCGGACGTGTTCGCCTCGTTGTCGCGGTAAGGGCCCGCCCCGGCCGCCCCCGCCGCCCGCCCGCCACCACAGGCCCCCCGCTACCCCAGCCCGAGCGCCGCCTCGAGCACCTGCTGAACGGCGGGCGCAGCGGTCGCGCCCCCCGCGCCCTGTGAAGGGAACAGCGCCCCCACCACGATCTTCGGCTTCCCGACGGGGGCGTAGCCGACGAACCATGCGTCGGTGTCCTGAGCGCTGTTCGCGGGCGGCGCGCCCGGGCTGTTCGAGGGAGTCACGGTGTCGGTCAGCTCGGCGGTGCCGGTCTTGCCCGCGACGACGACGCCCGGGATCTGGGCCGACGTGCCGGTCCCGTACTCAACCACCGCGATCATCATCTTCTGCACCAGCGCGGCGACGTGCGGGGTCGTGACGGGGTAGAAGGTCGGCGGCCGGCCGAGCTGGAACGTCGGCAGCGGCCGGCGTCCGCGCATCGCGATCGTGGCGCCCGCGATCGCCATCTCGAGCGGCGTTGCCAGCACCATGCCCTGGCCGATCGCGGATGAGCCGACGGCCAACGAGTTCCCGATCGTGTCGGCCGAGGGGATCGTGCTCGGCGCCTCGCCGGGGAAGGCGGGCGGTCCGTTGAAGCCGAACTTGTCTGCGATCGCGACCAGCCGGGCGGCGCCGAGCCGGGCGCCGAGCGGGGCGAAGACGGAGTTGCACGACACCGCGAACGCATTCAGGAGCGTCCCGCCGCATGCCTCGCCGTTGGCGTTCTGCAAGGTGTAGCCGTCGATCGTCGAACTGGTCTCGATCGGGAACGTGCTGCCGAGCTTGACGATCCCCGCCCCGAGGGCGCCGGTGGAGGTGATGATCTTCATCGTCGAACCGGGAGGCTGGGGAGCCGTGAACGCGATCCCGGCGACAGCCAGGAGCTGCCCGTTGCGTGGATTCATCGCGACCATTCCGGCATAGCGCCCCGCCATCGCCGCGATCTCGGCGTCCTCGAGTGCGGGGTCGATCGTCGTCTTGACCGGCTTGCCCGGCTGCGGAGTCGATTGCGCGAGCACGCGGTCGCCGGCGAGCAGCGTGCCGCCCGGCGTGCCCGCGAGCTGGCTCTGGAAGACGAGCTCGAGTCCGTCCACGCCAACGTCGGCCTTCGGCGGATATCCCTCAGCCGCGAACATCGAGCGCTCACCGGCCGGGATCGGGCCGAGCGAGCCGACGACCTGAAGCGCGACCTCGGGAATCGGCGAGAGCAGATCTGGTCCCGTCGCCAGCGGTACGCCGTTACGGGCGTACAGGGATGCGCGGGGCGGGAGCGAGACCCGGCGCGTCAGCCGCTCGCCCGCGCGCATGCCGGGGAACAGGAGGCTCGAATCGAGGTGGATGCGAGCGCCGGAGCCGCTGTCACTGAACGGGACCGCGAGGCTCCCGCGGACGGTTCCGAAGATCCGCGTCCGGATCTGGACCGGGACCTTGATCACGTTCCCGTGCGGCTTGCCGACCTTTCCAATCGTCAATGAGAGGACCGTCGCCGTGCTCGCGGCGTTCGTATACGCGGCGCGGAACGCCGCCGGGGAGAAGTGCGCGCGCGACTGCGAGTCAAGCAACCCGTACATGGTTGTGTAATCGCCTCGCCGCCAGGCTGTGACATAGCGGGTGACGAGTCGCCGTTCCGCGCGTGTGGGGCCGGTCGCGGTGAAAAAGCCGGCCGCGAACGCCAGCCCCGCGATCGCCAGCAGCGGCACCGTTCGGGTCAGCAGCCGCCTGCGACGTCGCGCAGACCGTCGCGACCGGTGCGGCCTCCGAGCCCCTAGCAATGTGTCCATCCCCTAGCCACTTCCAACGCGGAGCGTAAACGGTGACGTCGACGGGTGGTGCCTGCCGACATCTCCTAGGCGAACATCGTTTCCGTTTGGGCGCACAGCGGCACGGCTAGAGTGCGCGGGGTGAACGGGATCGACTGGTTGATCGTCGCCTTCGCGGCCCTGTTCGCGGTCTGGGGTTACATGCAGGGCATCATCGTCGGCGGCCTGTCGCTGGGCGGGTTCGCCCTCGGCGCGGTACTCGGCGCCCGGGTCGGTCCGCTGGTGCTCTCGCGCGGCGCACACTCGGTCTACGCACCGCTGTTCGGGCTGCTTGGAGCGCTGCTGATCGGAGGCTTGCTCGCATCGCTGCTGGAGGGGCTCGGCATGCGGGTCCGCTTCGCGTTGCGCTTCCCGGTGCTGAGGATGCTCGACGGGTTACTCGGCGCGGCGCTGACCGCGTGCATCGGATTGGGGATCGCCTGGATCGTCGGTGCCGTCACCCTGCAGGCGTCGAGCTCGCCGGTGTTGCGGCGCGACCTCGAGCACTCGGTGATCCTGCGCGACCTCAACGAGGTCTTCCCGCCGGCGGGCCCGATCCTCAATGCTCTGTCTCACTTCGACCCGCTGCCGTCGCTCAGCGGTCCCTCGGCCGAGGTTCCGCCGCCGACGAAGGCAATCGAGGCGGCGCCGGGCGTCCGCGCCGCGTATCAGAGCGTCGTGCGCGTGCTCGGGCAGGCCTGCGGCCTCGGGATCGAGGGCTCGGGCTGGGTCGCCGCCCCGGACCTCGTCGTCACGAACGCGCATGTCGTCGCCGGCGAGGACGACACCACCGTGGAGGTCGGCGGCAACGGCCCGGGGCTCACGGCGCGCGTGATTGTGTTCGACCCCCACGACGACGTCGCAATCCTTTACGTACCCGGCCTGTCGCCCGGCCCGCTGCGGCTGGCGGCCAACCCGCGGTCGGGAACGGCGGCGGCCGTTCTCGGCTATCCGGAGGACGGCCCGTTCGACGTCGAGCCGGCTCGCATCGGCCCGACGGAGACGGTCACGACCGAGAACGCCTACGGCAATGGCCCGGTACGGCGGAGCATCACCGCCTTGCGCGGACTGGTGCGCCCCGGCAACTCGGGTGGACCGCTGATCGACTCGGCGGGTCAGGTCCTCGCAACGGTGTTCGCGCAGGTCACCGATTCCAGTCGGCGCACCGGTCCGGGCGGTTTCGCCGTTCCGAACGCGGTAGTAAGCGGCGAGCTCGCCAAGGTCAAGTCGACGCGCAGCCCGGTCAGCACCGACGGGTGCGCTGACTAGACGCCTCGCGGCCCGCTTGCGCCGGGCGCTACGCTCACCGCTCGCATGTCCACGACACTCGTCATCGCAGAGAAGCCCTCGGTCGGCCGCGACCTGGCAGGAGTCCTGCCGGGCGCGTTCGTCAATCACAAGGAATACCTGGAGGGGTCCGACCACATCGTCACGTGGGCTGTCGGCCACCTCGTCCAGCTCGCCGATCCCGACGATTACGACGAGAAATTCAAGAAGTGGAAGATGGCCGACCTGCCGATCGTCCCCGAGCACTTCAAGCTGGTGGTGCGGGACGAGCGCTCTAAGAAGCAGATGAACGTCGTCAAGCGCCTGCTCGCTCGCGACGACGTCGACACGGTCGTGAACGCCTGCGACGCCGGGCGCGAGGGGGAGCTGATCTTCGCCTACCTGTACGAGAAGGCGGGCTCGAAGAAGCCGGTCAAGCGGCTGTGGCTGAACTCGATGACCAAGCGCGCGATCGAGGAGGCATTCGGATCGCTGCGCGAGGGCGCCGAGCTGGCGTCGCTGGAGGCGGCCGCGCGCTCCCGCAGCGAGGCCGACTGGATCGTGGGCATGAACGCGACCCGGGCCGCCACGATCCGCCTGCGCTCGTCCTTCGACGGCGCCGTCTCGCTCGGCCGCGTGCAGACGCCGACGCTCGCGATCCTGGCGCGCCGCGAGGAGGAGATCCGCGCCTTCGTGCCCGAGCCGTACTGGATCGTCGACGCGCTGTTCGAGGCGCCGGGCGAACGCCGCTACGAGGGCCGGTATCACCTCGGCTCGACGCCTCGCCTGAAGAGCGCCGAGGAGGCCGCCGCGGTCGTGGCGGTGTGCGAGGGCCAGACCGGGGAGATCACCAAGCTCGAGAAGTCCAAGCGCACCGAGCGCCCGCCACTCCTGTACGACCTGACCTCGCTGCAGCGCGACGCGAACAGCCGCTACGGATTCACGGCCCGGCGCACGCTTGCCGCCGCCCAGCGCTGCTACGAGGAGCACAAGGCGCTCACCTATCCGCGTACCAACTCTCGCTACCTGACCGGCGACATGGTCGGCGAGATCAAGCCGATCGCCTCGCTCGTAGGGTCACAGCGCGAGTACGCCAAGGCCGCCGAGTACGTGCTCGGCCTCGATGTGCTGCCACTCGGGCGCGTCGTCAACGACGCCAAGGTCACCGACCACCACGCGATCGTCCCGACCCGGGCCGAGGGTGGCCACCCGGTCGAGAAGATGAACGACGACGACAAGAAGATCTACGACCTCGCCGTCCGGCGCTTCCTGGCGATCTTCCACCCCGACGCCGTGTTCGAGAACACTCGCGTCGAGACCACCGTGGCCGCAGCGGATGCTCAGCACGTGTTCCGGACGCGCGGCAAGGTGATGCTGGTATCGGGCTGGCGGGGCGTCTACGGCGAGCTGCCCGATGCCGACCGCTCCGAGGACGAGGACGAGGAGGAGCGCGACCAGCAGCTACCCAAGCTCGAGCGCGGCGAGCCCGCCGAGGTACGCGAGATCGGCTCCGAGGAGAAGGTGACCAAGCCGCCGCGGCGCTACTCCGAGGGCGCGCTGCTCGGCGCGATGGAGACGGCCGGGAAGCTCGTCGAGGAAGACGAGCTGCGTGAGGCAATGAAGGACTCGGGGATCGGCACGCCCGCGACGCGCGCGGCGATCATCGAGCGGCTGCTCGCGGTCGGCTATATCGAGCGCGACGGGCGTGCGCTGGTGGTCACAGAGAAGGGCCTGAACGTGATCCGGCTGCTCGGCGAGCACGCGCTCACCTCGCCGAGCCTGACCGGAGACTGGGAGCACCGGCTGGCGCGGATCGAGCACGGCGAGGACTCGCGCGAAGCGTTCATGGGCGACATCGTCAAGTTCACGGAGTCGACGGTCAGCGAGCTCGACACCAAGCTCCACGGCGTCCGGATCCCGCGCGCGAACCTCGGGCCGTGCCCGGTCTGCGGGCACGACATCATCGAGAACCGCAAGGGCTACTCGTGCTGGGCGCGCGATGACCCAGGGTGCGGGTTCGTGATCTGGAAGGCCAAGGCGGGCAAGCAGCTGCCGCTGGCCGTTGCGCGCGAGCTGATCGCGACCGGTCGCACCGAGAAGCCGGTCACAGGCTTCAAGAGCCGCGCCGGCAAGAGCTTCCGCGCCAAGCTCGCGCTCGAGCAGAGCGACGAAGGCAAGTGGCGCGTCGAGTTCAACGAGGCGTGGGCCAAGGAGGGCGCGAAGCCGCCCGAGGCGGACGAGGCCCAGCCCGCGCCCGCGGACGGAGAGCCCGCGGCGGCGGACGAGCAGCCCGCCGCGGACGAGCAGCCCGCCGCGGCGTAGCGCCGGCAGCTGAGCTCAGATCAGCAGCGACCGCGCCTCGACGCTGCCGCGCACCAGCGCCGCCGCGCCGACGAGATCGCCCGCGATCTCCGCGGCGGCGACGCGCGGTCCGATTCGCGGTCCCCAGCGCCCCGCGCTCCGGGCCACAAGCGCCGCGTACGGGATCGCGGCGCCGATCCCCAGTGACGGCCGTCTGAGGGCCGCGGCGAGCGCGCACCCGAGCAGCGCGGCGTCGAGCGCGGCGGTGCGCCGGCTCAGGAACGATCCGGCGTAGAAGCGCTCGCGGCGGAGCTCGGGAATCCGGGCGGCGAGCAGCGGGAAGCGAGCGAGCCGGCGGCGCTCGGCGATGAAGCCGCGGGCGTCGCGGGGGAACACGGCGTGGTCCACGCGCGCGTCGGCGCAGAAGGTGGCGCGCCCGCCCGCGCGCCGGACACGCCAGCCGAACCACGCGTCCTCGCCGAAGGGGGCGTCCGCGCCGGCGCCCGGCGCCAGCTCGAGGAAGCCGCCGACGCGCTCCCACCAGGCGCGGCGAACGAACAGGCTGGCCGCCTCGTAGAGGCTCTCGCCGGCGACCCAGACGGTGCGGTCGAACGGGCCGAGCTGCGCGCCAGGCGGCGGCGCGACGGCGCCCTGAACGAGGTCGGCTCGGTCGAGCGCGCCAACGCCCGCAGCCAGCCAGCCCGGCACCGGCTCGCAATCGGCGTCGGTGAAGGCGAGGACCTGAGCCCGGGAGACGGCGACGCCCGCGTTGCGTGCGGCCGCGGGACCCTCGCCGCGCGCCCGCTCGACCACGCGCCCGACCACGCCCGGGGCCGCCTCCGCCGACGTGGCGACCGCCGCCGTGCCGTCGAGCGAGCCGTTGTCGACCACGATCACCTCGAACTCGCCGTCGAAGCGCTGGCGGCGCAGCGCTTCGAGCGTCCGCCCGAGCGTCGCGGCAGCGTCGCGCGCGGGCACGATCACGCTGACGTCGGGCACGCGCTCCGCGTGGGTCAGGGGCGGGACTTCTCGCTGAGCCGCCAGATCGGCTCGCCGAAGACCGAATCGACCCCGGCGGGCTCGAGCATTCCCTCCGCGACCGCTCGCGACCAAGCAGCATCCAGCCGGCTCGGCGGCTCGCCGAGCTCCCATGCCACCAGCTCGATGCTGGCCCCGCCGAACTCGTCGAAGTCCCGCATCACCACCATCAGCTGATCGACCGAGATCTCATCGATCATCTGCCGCGAACCCTAGCGGGCGCCGGGTGTTCGCGCGAGCCGTCGGCGGCGCGCGCGACCATGTCGGTCATGTCGCTCACGCTGGTCCTCGGTCCTGCCAACTCCGCCAAGGCGGCGGAGGTGCTCGGCGCCTACCGCGCCGCCGCCGCCCGCGGGGCGCTGCTCGTCGTCCCGACAGGACCAGACCGCGAGCATTACCGGCGCGAAGTGCTCGCCGAGGGCGCAGTGCTCGGTGGCGAGGTGCTGACCTTCCGCGACTTGGCGCGGGAGATCGCCCGTCGCGCAGGCTACGGCGGCCGGGCGCTCGCGCCACTGCAGCGCCAGCGGGTGCTGCGCGGGACGATCCGCCGCTCGGACCTCGCCGCAATCGGCGCGTCGAGCGCCTCGCCGGGCTTCGCGATCGCCGTCGGAGCGCTGGTCGCCGAGCTTCAGCGCGCGCTGGTGACGCCGCAGCGATTCATGCAGGCGCTGCGGGCCTGGTCCGGCGCCGACGCCGACCGGCGCGCGTACGCCGACGAGGTCGCTTGGCTGTATCGGGACTACGTGCGCGAGCTCGATCGGCTCGGGCGCGTCGATGCCGAGCTGTTCGCCTGGCGCGCGCTCGACGCGCTGCGCGCCGAGCCGGGGCGGTGGGGGTCGACCCCGGTCTACCTGTACGGCTTCGACGACCTCCACGAGCTCGAGCGCGACGCGATCGAGACGCTGGCGCGGATCGCCGGCGCCGAGGTCACCGTGTCGCTCACCTATGAGCCAGCTCGCGCGGCGTTCGCGGGTCGCGCGGAGGCCGTCGAGGAGCTGCGGCCGCTAGCCGATCGGGTGCTCGAGCTGCCTGCGTCCGCGGAGCACTACGCGCCCGGGTCCAGATCGGCGCTGCACCAGATCGAGCGCGGGCTGTTCGAGCGCGCGGGCGACCGGGTGGATCCGGGCGGCGCCGTACGCCTGCTCGAATCGGGCGGCGAGCGCGCCGAGGCGGAGCTCGTCGCCGCGCACGTGCTCGAGCAGCTGCGAGCGGGGGTGCCCGCCGATCAGATCGCCGTCGTGCTGCGCTCGGTGACCGCCTCGGGCGCGCTGTTCGAGCGCGTGCTCGCGGGCTACGGCGTTCCCGTCG
>Ga0302325_10023638_pt1 | contig 12803 bp, 8 predicted proteins | sample Palsa_T0_2_FD_201948 | JGI IMG/M metagenome (GOLD analysis project Ga0302325, IMG submission 201948) | Peat permafrost microbial communities from Stordalen Mire near Abisko, Sweden - Palsa_T0_2 | ecosystem: Environmental > Terrestrial > Soil > Palsa > Peat permafrost | place: Sweden: Abisko... | reverse complement strand
TTGGTCGCGATCTGGGTGAAATCTTTCGCTCAGAATAAATTTCGTCTTTTCACCAAGACTGTTTACCATCTTTTCGACGTTTCTGTGTGCTTCTCGAAAACCAAGCTTGTCTTGAGACTCTTTTGAGGTCTGCATTTTGTCATAGCTGGAGATCAGGATTTTCAGGCGTCTGATCATCTGCTTGCCAGGAGCAGAGTAGAGCTTGTCTCCTCTGCCGTCTCGCGACCCTCGAGACCAGGCATTGTTTTTCTTATCGTGCTTTTTGCCGACGCGTTTGGCCATTTCCCACATTCTATCGACAAGCTGTGGATCAAAGGGGGTCTTTTGGGGGTCAGTTAAAGGTTTATCAGCAGCTTCCTCCTCCGCTTCGACCTCCGCTCCATCCAAAACATCTGCGTTTTCTTGTGCCTTATCCTTATCAGCTTTTCCCTCATCCTCTTCGTCTTCAGAGAGCTCTGGGAAGCCTTTTGAGACCTGAACGTGGGTTTTGAGCTTAGAAGGTTTCTGTTGTTGTTTGGCAGTAGGTGCTGCGCTTCGAACGTCTTGCTGAACTACTTTGTTAGGACTAGGATTAAGAAGAATTGGAGAAATCCCTCCATCAACATTTCCGGGAGCTTCCAGAGCTATACCTGGATGATTAGCTGTATCCAAGCTCGTTGCAACAGCAGGACTGGTGCTTGTCGTCTGGTTTGGAGTTGTGACGACAGGATCCCGTACTACCCCTGGTTGAGGGGTTTTATTCTTTCGGGGTCGCCCTCTTTTCCTTTTGGGGGTTTCGGGTTCGGTTGGGTTTAGGAATCCATTGAGTGGCATAGAAGCAGGTACATCAGCCGAAGCTCCTGCCTCTGCTGTCTCCGTTGTATAGTCGTTTCCTGTGTGGCGGACTTGACGGGGATCAATGGAACCTTTGCTAGTCTTTGGGATGGTGAGAGGGGATTTGGCTTTCCCAACTCTTTTGATGCGCTTGGTAGGTCTGTCTGCCAGCTCTTCCTCTGGCCTAGAGTAGTCCGCTGCCGTCCCTACTGGAACCACATAAACGTCCTCCCTTTCGGAGCTAGACACACGCTTTCGCTTTGAAGGCTTCGCAGAAGAACTTGCGGCTTGGCTTGGAGATTTGAGTGTAGTGGATTTCGTCGCTACTGGTTGAGTTGTCGGTGTGGATGATTCGAGTCCAGGTGCTGTTTGGCGGATTGAGGTATCTCTTCGCTCAACTTCCTCTCCTTCCTCTCCCGGTGGCGCATCATGTGGTTCCTCCAAGACATTCCTCCTAGCACGTCCAAGATACCGTGCAGGATTCAACGTACCAAGCCAGCTACTTTTACTAGTGGAGTCGATACCCATAGCTGTCCTCGTTGGTAACGATGGAGTTGAGTTCAAGGCCGAGGATGCGTTGTTGATGTCAATTAGAGCTTTATGATGTTCTATGTAAGGTTAGACTCAATCAAGAAATTGCTCCTGCACTGAAATCATCGCTACTCACCCAATTCGGCGAGCTCTCCATCGAACCGCACCTGCTCCTTCTGTTCTGCAACGGCGCCTTTCCTTGCCGCATTTGTACGCGGCATCCCATCGAAGCTGCTCTCCAAGAGCTCAATATCCAGTGAAGAAACGTGTTTTTCAACTTGAATGTGTGATTCATCCCCAACAGACAGTCTTGTTGATTACAATACCGAATTTGGAGCTCTCGAACTTTGAAGACGTCCCGAAGCTCAATCAACAAGCGACGCCACTGAACAGGGATCAACCGTAGCTTCTCTGGCCTGGCAACGACCAAGCGTCCATGAGAGTGCCATTCAGTCACAACGCACAACGTCCAGAATCGGAATTATGGATGCACAAGCTGGACATGAGACTCAGGTCCCGAAGAGATTAGCTATCTTGAGTCCGACAGAGCCTCATGTCTTTGTCATCCCAGCCAAAAAGATCCATGAGGGCCAAGATGTTCAGCAGTTCCTTACATCACAAGCATACCGGGACATTGGCATCTTTGTAATGCAGCTCAATATTGCTATGTGTCCCAGAAAGTCCTCAACATCGGATCAAGTTGAAACATGGCAGCTTGACTCACCACTGACTCTATCTCAACCAGTTCGAAAGCTACAAGAATTATTGCAGAGCATAGGTTCCATAATCGACGAGGCCCCCCCAGATACAGGGCCTCGAAGATTTGGGAATATCAGCTTCAGGAAGTGGTTTGAAACTCTTGAAACAAGAGTTCAAGGCCTCCTCCAAGATTATTTGCCCAAGGCAGTGCTTGAGTTCAGCACCGCCTCGGTTGATGGAGTTTCGGTCCTAGACGAGCTGACCCCCTATCTTCTCGGCGGGTTCGGCAGCCCACAAAGATTGGACTATGGCACCGGCCATGAACTCAGCTTCTTGGCCTTTGTAGCTTGTATCTGGAAGCTTGGCGGTTTTACGAGCACGGCTACTGCTGGCAGTCCTCTAGAGAGAAGTCTTGTCCTAGGAGTAATTGAGCCGTAAGCCCCTCAAATCTTCTCCAAGAACGATTTCTAATTTTGTATTTAGGTACTTGCGAGTAGTCCGTCGCCTCATCCTCACATATACTCTTGAACCTGCGGGTTCTCACGGAGTTTGGGGCCTGGATGACCATTCATTTCTGCCCTACATCTTTGGTTCCTCCCAATACTGCCCTGCCATTACTGAAACTGATTCTATGCCGACTGAAGGCTCTCTTCCTGGTTCTCCAAACCCGGGAGACATTGCCAAGAAGGCTATTGTTGATCGTGAGAGAAAACACAATATGTACTTCTCTGCTGTGGGGTTCATCAACGACGTTAAAACTGGACCTTTCTGGGAGCACAGTCCTATTTTATTTGACATATCTGGGGTTCGCGCTGGTTGGGGAAAGATCAACAAGGTTCGATCTGGTCTATAATATAGGAGTTCTCGCTAACTATCATAGGGGATGATTAAGATGTACAATGCAGAGGTCCTGTCAAAGTTCCCGGTGGTACAGCACTTTCCCTTCGGATCATTATTTAGTTGGGAGCAGGACCCCAATGCTAGAGCTGCCACAGCTTCGGTCCACACAGCAAGTCAGCCAACTGGCCGTTCTACACCATCCGGTACAGGAGTCACTCGGCTACCTGCACAAGAATCCACAATGGCTCCATGGGCCAATTCGAAAGTCAGCGTAGTTCCGTCAACCGCTGCACCTTGGGCGAAAACGCCGACTATTCAGTCTCCCACAAGAGCACCATGGACTGACGGACGTGGAGGGCAGCAACCGTTAGATTCCGCGAGAACTGCTGCGATGTCATTCCCCCCTCAAATGTCGGATGGTCCTACCAGGGTGCCTTGGGCCAATAGAGAAGGCTCAGGAGGAGGTTGAGGCGTAAGGACGACGGAAGGAGAATGATGAATGCCGCAGCGACACGACAGCTGGTATGGCTACAAGCACCCTGGGTGTTGGCCGATATGTCCCTGGGTTATGCCGAGCAGGGCACCAGACCAACCAATATTCAGCGACCTGGGAGATGGTGGTCCAATGCATGAACTTGAGAGAACGGGCTCTTGCCTTGCACTGTAACATGAAACGCTGCTCTTAGAAATTGAAGTAACAGGACTTCTCCGAACTGAGTGAAAGGAAAATTCGTGAATGTCATTAAGGGATCTAAGGACATGGCAAGTTATTAACAGTTTTACTTGGGGATAGCCGCCGGATAAGGTCTGTTTGTGAGACTCAGAACTCATAACTTTCTGAAAGTGTACAATGAGTGCTAGCTAAATTCAAGCATCCTTTGCAATCCAAATCTAGCTCTGAAGCTCTCAAAAAATGCATCGCGAAGAGTTCCTAGTACTTAACAAGGCTGAAATACTACCCGAAGCGGTTTAGCGCAGTCAGCCAAGCTTCGAACCATGGAAGTGGTGCAGCCATCTAAAATAACCTCGTGCCCTTTATCCCCAATCAAACACAGCTGCTCTTTCTCACCGACACCTGCACCACTCTTCAAATCACATAAGTTCTAACCAGCGCCTTCCACAAAATGCCTGGAGTTCGTAAGTAGCATCCGCCTTTTGAACTTTCCGAAAATCACATTTCCCAGCTTCACATTTGTTATCAATACATACAATCCAAGACATTTAGGATGGGTACAATCCCTTATACATCGCCATTCTCTATATTTTGCATGATGTGCATTGTCTCAGTAACTTGGCTAACCTGTTCCATTCTGCCAGCACCAAACGCACTGTCTGATTTGAAGGCGAAGCTCAAGGGCTTGTTGAAGGGGAAGAACAAGAAGACTGCAGAGAAGCCTGTCGAGCCAACAAAGACAGAGCAGCCAGCTACCACTGCAACTGAAGCTGCACCGGCCGAACCAGCTGCTCGTAAGTGACCATGACCCGACAATTCTTGATAACGCTGACGCGTTCTAGCAGCCGCGACCGAAACTGCTGCTCCAGCAGAGCCAACTCCAGCTACCGAGCCCGTTGCCGAGCCAGCCAAGACCGAAGTTGCCGGTGAGTAGAACCTGCCTCGATAGCTATGCTGTATCTGACTTTTGGACAGAGACTCCTGCTGCCCCAGCAGAGCCAGCTACAGAGGTCAAGCCTGCAGAACCTGTTGCCGCATAAGCAATCCTTAATGATAAACCTTTTCCGAACACAAGCCGTTCCGTATCATGATGGAGCAAGGGAGGTTTTAATGGCAGGTGGTTGGTTGTGTTGCAGCATTTGAGGATGATGTTATACCTGGTTTGTCATTCATGCGTGGGCGGCAGTCTTTTACATTCTCACAATACCCCTTTACGATACATGGATCAACTTGAATGGCTGGATATGTTGCCTTCATTGATGGACGGACGATACCCTGATACCCTTGAGTTTTAGTCTACAATTGATCCCTTTCCTTACACTTTTGGTCCAAACTATGTGCCCTTGCGTCCTTTGTCCATGAGACCAACGTTGCGGTCCACAAGACCGAGACTGTTGAGAGCTAAACTGAAAACTTTCTCCTGTTTGGTTCGGGAATTTATGGAGGACGACCATGTGAGACAGGGTAGCCACTATCGCACCAATGATATCTGACATAGTCCTCATGTCTTATTAATCGGGGTCATTTGTTCCTTTCGGCTGATACTGGTTCTTTTTCATTGTCTTCATGACTTGCTGCCAAGTGTCTCCAAGTTTGTTATTCGAAGGGAATGTATCTAGTGGTGAGGAAGATTGCTAGGTGGTCATGCATTATGTAGAAAAGCATCACGTGCACCTGACTTGCATGTCAAAGACACGGCTGATCCAGCGGTGCTTGAGCGGTGACATGCCGGCGCCGCTCACATTGCTTATTGTATTTTTCAGTAAGCTACCGCTTTTCTTTGGCTTTTAGCCTCCACTTCCTTGCTTCTGGCTGAGGACCAGTGCCTTCAATCGGTCTCAATCTATGTGTCTACTTAGATAGTTGTGAGAAGTCGCTTCCTTACTCTCCTAGGAGCTCTCTCAAGGGTTAATGGTGACCATGTCTCCCTCGGAATGGAGCTTGATTATTGCCAAGTGAGGCAACCATCGGTAGATTTTTTATTTCTAATCTACTGCCCCTCAGACGTCCTCGAACCCGAAACACCAAGTATTGCAAGTAAGATGATTTACAACAAATTTCAGTATGTCTACATGAGTCCCTCAATAAATCGAGGAATGCTGCGTGTGCCCCTACACTTCAACGAATCTCGCAGATCCGTTTTTTTGGCTGCTCAATCAACAGTCTTTACAAATTCCAGAGCTATGATGCTTTCCTCATTTCTGTTCTTCCTTTTAGTTGCCAAGCGCAGCAAGGCTATCACGGTCCCAGTTGCACCATACAGCTTTGTGGGATGCTGGGCCGAGCCTAGCAATGTTAGAGCTTTGGCCTCCGTCTCTTATGCTTCTGATAACATGACTTTGGAATACTGTGCCGGCTTATGTGAGGGCATCTACAAATACTGGGGCGTTGAATATGGTCGTGAGGTAGATTACCCAACTTCCTGGAGCGTCAAACAATGTACTGACATTGAAAGTGTTATTGCGGCAACACCTTGTCGCCTGGATCACAAGGAGCTCAAGAAACCGATTGCAACATGCCATGTGTAAGATGATCCATCCAATCTCATTCTGAAGTCTCTTAACGACATTTAAGGCCGCGAGTTTGAGTGAGATCTGCGGTGGTAGCAATAGAATAGCACTCTATCGTGCAACGACTCCGCTTCCACAGGCTCCAATTCCTTCGGTCGTCCTTCTGGTCGGACCGTATTCTTTTTCAAATTGCCAGACGGAAGGGACTTTCTTGCGAGCTCTGACGAATTCGGCGACCGCGTCCAATAATATGACCAATGAACTGTGTGCCAGTTTTTGTGCCGGTAACAGGTCAAGCTTCTCTTCCAATCGAGTCAGCTTTACAAAGCTAATTTGTTCAACAGCATGTTTGGTACAGAATACGGTAACTCCCAACTTCTCGCGACTTCACATGCCCTTGGTGCTCTTTCCTCCTAGATATGTCTGAGAGCAGACGATTTATTTAATACAATACCTTAATACCCAAGCTCCAACTTGTTAAAGCACTGCTGATTTGAGACTCTGGTATTTAGGTCGTGAATGTAAGAGACACTGTTCCTGAGTTAAATCTAACATCTAACATTGCTTAGGCTATTGTGGCAATGTCTTATCGTATGGAAGTACACGAGCACCACTTTCTGACTTGTATGCCCCTTCCCAAATGTATGGCTAGCTTTTATCTCATCAAACTAATTCTGCTTCAGCTCCTTTCCATGTGCTGGGGCAAATCAAGAACTATGCGGTGCTGCTCTGAGGTTGAATCTATATACCCTTCATTCCACATCAACTTCCTGACCCACCACTACCTCGACGACAGTGTTGCGATCCTCCTCCTCGGCACTTAATTTAAGCTCAACTTCATCAAAACACCCAGTCACGACGTCAACTTCCATCCAGAGATCATCTTCCACATTCCATACTTCAACCACGAAAACCTCAACGTCCAGCATCACAATCTATACAACCAAATGGAGCCACATTGGCTGTTTCAGCAACCCTTCCAACGACGAGATGAGTTTACTGTTCAAATCCGAGGAGATGAACCCAGAACTATGCATCTCCTTGGCTTCAGCTCGAAAGACAGCAACTCCGGCTACTGCATACCATTACGTTGGCCTTGAGCACGGAAGAGATTGTTATGCCGCCACAGCAGCACCGTCTCCTATTCCGACGAGCTTGATAGGAGCGACAGCTTGCACAAATACTTGTTTAGGAAATAAAGCGGGTGGTCCATTCGAGATGTGCGGAGGTTGGAAGCAGTATGATCATTATGCCAGTGTGACGGGAAGCGTGTTCTCTGGGCCTGTGCCGACGTCAAATCATGCGTGAGACGCTTGGGGGTTGTTTTTGGTCTGATTTGGAGTTCTATGGTATAGCAAGCATAATACTTTTTAGGAATATAGGATCTTGGGCTTTCCGAAATCGATCCTAAAGATAGTTTGGGATTTGGACTTGATCACCAAATAATACAGATTTAACTCGAGCATGACAAAAGACGCTACATCATACTTGTTGGTATTTCTTCTCTGCAAATAAAATAATAAGGAGAATCGATCAAAGAACAGACTTCAAGGAAATATGCATGCTCGCGTATCTGCCCTGAAAGCTTCGAAAAAGAGGGATTGGATCGTTAAATGAGAAGGCTCCCAAACAGGTTTACCAGCCTGGAGTCAAAGGATCGAAATCGGAAGAAATAATTTTTTTCCTTTGGAAAAGGCGCAACTATCGCAGTCTTATTTCCACAAAGACATCCATCATATCAAAAGCAATTCATCAGATCCAGGTCCGTGGGTGGAGCTAGGTAACGACGTTGCAAAAGTAGCATTGGAGCCCACCTTGGCTGATACATCCAAAGACTCGGCTTTTTCCTATCGTGATCGTGAGAAGCGAATAAATTCTTATTTGATGTTGAAGAGTGAGTGAACCAAAGCGGAGAAGAAAGTTCTATGCAGGGTCCACTAACCGCTTTTCATAAGCGGCTAAAAGTGCGCGGATCGCGAGGAGCTTGGATCTCGGCGCGCGCAACCCCTGAAGCTGCTGAAATTATCCCCTCTCGTCTTCCTTGCACCAATCCCTTAGCATTAGCCTGCTATTCCTTCGGCTTCATCACCTGAATCCTGATACTCGTTGTGCAAGAAAAACGATTGCGCTCTGTTGCCAACTCTTTACGCAGAGGAGACGATTCATAAAGCTACCAACAGTCGCGTAACCTTCGCTCGTGTTCGCGCAACCTCGAAAACGGTTCAAGCGGTGTACAGCAGGGTAGAACACAATGTGAGTCTCAAACGCCCCGCAGAAGGTCGAATATCTTTCTGGGAAGAACTTCTTCCTTTGCTTTCTGTTCTCGCAGTGGTCAAGAATGATCCATGGATGGGCCGTGACGTGTCAGTCGTGTTGCTGGCGCGTCTGCTTATTGCGGTCCATCACTTCAGCTATCTCAAAATCGAATCTTTGGAACAAGTGCTAATACATGTATTGTCTCCAGTGTCCAGTCGTAGCTCTGTACTCAAATCCAAATACTATTCCAATCCAGCGACCTGCATCATGGCCGACGTTGAGGCTCCCCAAGTCGTCAGTCAGGAGGAGACTCCTGCGGATATCTTATCTGAACCGGAAACTACTGGCGTAACGTCAGAAATCGAGACGGAGACAGAGAAGGAGGCTCCGCCAAAGGAAGCTGCCAATGGTGTTAAGAAGGAGAATGTTCCGCCAAAGCGCGGCATTGCGCCTAAACGGCCAGGCGCAACGGCAACTTCGTCTGCAATGAAGCCCACGACATCGTCTGCCACTCGAACAACAACTGGTGGACTCTCGAAACCTCCAACTCGGGCGCCAATTGGTTCTTCTGTTCGGAAGTCAACAAGTAGTGCGATCGCCCCCACTTCTTCCAGCGCTGGACATAAGTCCACTCCATCAACAGGAGGAGGATCCGGCGATGAGAAAAAGAAGCCACTCGCAGCAGCAGCCCGGAGAACATCTGTTTTACCTTCAGGTGCTCATCACACTCCTGTGAAATCGGAAACGCTGGCCGAGAAACGAGGAACCACAAGCACAAGTACAACCACCACTCGAAAGCCTTCGACTTCAGTGAGCGCATCGAGCCCTAAAGCAGCACTTAAGCCTACGACCTCGAGCACATCCGCCAGAGCACCTCTAGCTTCGAGCACTTCCGCTAGCAGATCTACCGCAGTCAATAAACCTGCAACTTCCGGTACTGTTGCAGATGCGAAGAAGCGCCTTTCGACAATTTCTGGGTCGCCTAATGCGTCGAAGCCCCCTGTGCGTCCTACTACACACTCAACAGCTGCCCACTCATCTAAAGAGGTAGACGAACTGAAGGCAAAGTTAGCAGACAGCGAAACCCGAGTTGAGGAACTTCAAAAAGAGATTGCTTCTTCTCAAGAGAAATTACTGGAGTTAGGCAAGCAAATTGAGGAGGAAGCAAAGCGTGTGACTGAGACAGAAGAGACTATCCGAGCACAACATCACGAATTGGTCGAGAAGCTACACGCAAAACATAAGGCCGATGTCGAAGATCTTCAAGCCCAATTGGTTGAAGCTGAGACTGCTAAGGCAGCTGCGCAAGAATTATCTTTAAAAGCTATTGAAGAGGCACAACGTGCTGCAACTGCAAAGGGAGCTTCGGAGACCGCTGAAGCCCTGCAAAAGCTGAAGGCTGAACATGCTTCAGAGATTGAAGCCCTCAATGCTGAGTTAAGTAGCGCCAAGGAAGCCAATGCCACTACCTCTAAGTTGTCCGATGAAATGGAATCTGAGATCACAACTCTTAAATCCAAGGTCGCGGAAGACAAGCTGAAGCTGGAGTCATTAGTTGCCGAGCACCAGACAACACTTAATGATCTGAAGAAGTCGCTGGCCGATGAGCATGAGTCCGCCGTGGCTGCGCTGAAATCCGCTCATTCAGCAGAACTTGCAAAGGGCACCACCGAGGCATCGTCTGTATATGAAAAGCAGCTTGCAGAACTTACTCAAAAGCATGAGGCTTCTAATAGCGAGCTTTTAAGCCGACTCGATGCGGCAGCTGCCGCACATGCCGCTTTGGAAGCCTCACATACGCAAAAGCTCGACAGCCATCAGGCCGAGTCAGCAGCAGCCATTACAAAGTTGGAGACAGAACTTGCTACCTTGCAGAAGAAAGCCAAGGCCAACTCCGAGTTGTTGTCAACGTCAACCAAGGAAGTTGAAGCCTTAGGGGAGAAGTCTGCATCAACCCAGAAGCAGCTTACTTTAGCTCAAGAGGAACTTAGTGCTACTTCAAAGAAACTTCAGACTTTGCAACTCAAGAGTTCAGAAGATGGGAAAGCATTGGAGACAGCAACGGCTGATTTGGCGAAGACTAAGCAAGAGGTTGCTTCTCTTCAACAGATGATGGATACTTTCGACGCAGATGGAAGGAGCAAGGAGGAACTGCACAACAAGGTGAAGGCGGAGCTTGCTGCTACGGCGAAGAGCCTCGAAGATAAGAGTAAGGAGATCTCAATGCTGCGACAAAAACACGAGAAAGAAGTCGAGAAGCACCAAAAAGAACTTGAAACCGTTTCCAACGACTATGAGAAGGAAATTGAGGCATTACAGGGCGATTCCGGCGCTAAAGTTGAATTGGAGGCTCTTCGGGCGCAGCATGATGAACTCGTTAAGACCCATGAAGATGCAATCGCAGCTCATGCCAAAGAGTTGGAGAAGCTCAAGCAAGATCATGCCGCAGCTATTGTTGCCCTGGATGACCGAGAGACCGCACACCAGAAGGCACTTGAGGATCTGAAGACCACCCACGCAAAGAAGTTGGACGAGGCGCATGACAGAGCTATCGCTGCTGGAGACGCTACCCATGCTAGCGACATGGAACAGCTTCAAGCAAGCCATGCGGAGGCCATTGCTACCCTGAAGAAGCAATATGCCGCAAGTCAAGCGAGTGCATTGTCAGACGTCGAAAAGCTGAAGGTAAATTCTGTAGCTCAATTTAAGAGTGACTTCAGATACTAACATGTCCTAGACTACTGAGACTGCCTTGCAGGCCGAAATTGCGAAAACGAATTCTGCGCTAGCCGCTGCACAAGCAGAGTTAGATGCTTTGAAGCAGGAGCTAGCTCATGAGAAGATGGAAAAGGCTTCTGCACAGGCTGACTTGGAAGCTGTCAAGAGCAAAAAGCCAGATACATCCGAGGCCGACGCTCTCCGCAAGGAGTTACAAGCATTGAAAGATCAACACCAGGCAGCTCTTATGACGGCCCAGCAAGAGTCGGCAAAGGCCACCGAGGAACATCTTGCCACTAAAGCCTCGCTTGAGAAATCCCAATCTGAATTAGCAAGGCAGAAGGCGGAAAGCCAGTCTGACTACCATGACATGCATGATTCCATGACCCAACTCGTTGAAGAAGCAACGAAGAAGGCTGCAGACGTAGAAGCTCGATTGAAGGAGGCGGAAGCCAACCTCAAAGTAAAGGATGCCGAGCTTGCTGAGGCGAGGGTACGTTTCCCTCTGGGCGCTAAATAAAGTCTTCGCGAAAATAATACTGACTGTGTACACGCAGACCAAGTACACCACACTTTCCTCACCGAAAACCCCCAAATCTGCCAAAGGGCTTGCGGCAAGCAAATATGCCGATGAAGATGATGCTGCTCCAGCCAGCTCAGACGCGGTGGAAGGTGAGCATGATAGTTCATCAGCCGCATTAGCTTCGGTCCGACAACCTTCTCCTAATCTTGTTTTCGTTTTAGATCATTTCCTTCTAAGTTCTTCTCAGTTTCAATATCCCCAGTTGCACCATCGCAAAGAAGAACAAACACGCTGACGGATAATTTTTAATGGAAATATAGTTAGCGAAAGCTAGAATCACGGCACAGCAATTGGAGCAGATGAATGAGGATTTAAAGAAAGACAACTTGAGGTATGACGTCTACACCTTGCCCAATGAAAAGCCAGTGACTCAACAATTCCAACAGGTCACTCCAGTCAATCACTGATGTCTCTCAAGTCAGTGTCTAGTTCTATGCTCCGACCTAACGGCCGATGTCTCGATACTTTCCTGAGAAGATATGACCCTTCCGAGATCCTTCCCAGGCGATCAGGACCCGCAACAATTTAATGGCCTGTGGCCTTTTTTCATTACATTCTCCTTGATTTAGCTCATCGCTTGCACCAAAATTGGCATACGATACCCCTCTATACCCAAATTGTATTTTCTCTTTTATCAGACGATAATAGCGAGCTACATTGCTTTTTGTATTGAGTCAGGGCGAGAACATTTGACTGACAATGGATCTGGGATTGCATTCGTGTCATATGGTGTCCTTTCTGGCAGAGATAATATGTAGGGTCTTGTAGGCAGATAATTTGGTATGGGAATACATAAATCTTCTCTCGATATACTTGAACTCTCCATGCTATGAGGAATGACTGATTCAGCGAAATCCTCTTGGTGGGCATCAATACGCGCCAACAACTATCTCCAAAGTCCTGCACCTACGTTGAGCAAGACAAGTGGGGCAATTTTAATCGCTCCAAAACCTTGGGGTCATTCGAAGAGAGTAGGCATAATACACACAGGGGATAATAGGAAGGGGAGTCTCTAAAAATGTCTGTGTTCTCTTTGGAGAATGAAAAGTGGTGGTTGTGTTTCTGTCCACCACGAACCATATTCACTGCACGATCCCTACTATATCAGAGATACGACTAAAAAACTTATGTGTAGTTTCTCATTCCTGAACCTGAGCATATGCACATCAATTTTTATTCC
>Ga0302325_10023637_pt1 | contig 12804 bp, 8 predicted proteins | sample Palsa_T0_2_FD_201948 | JGI IMG/M metagenome (GOLD analysis project Ga0302325, IMG submission 201948) | Peat permafrost microbial communities from Stordalen Mire near Abisko, Sweden - Palsa_T0_2 | ecosystem: Environmental > Terrestrial > Soil > Palsa > Peat permafrost | place: Sweden: Abisko... | reverse complement strand
TTATGCTCGATATCGAAGTCTCGGCGGCCGTTGCTCCGGGGGCGAAGATTGTTGTCTACTTCGCGCCCAACACCGACCAGGGATTTATCGATGCCATCGGCACTGCCGTGCACGATACAACCAACAACCCTGGTGTCATTTCCATCAGCTGGGGCGGTCCGGAGTCCAGTTGGACCGCGCAGGCGCTGAGCGCACTCGACGCCGCATGCCAATCCGCAGCCGCGCTCGGCATCACCATCACGGTCGCCGCGGGTGACAACGGCTCGACCGACGGAGGTACGGGCAATAACGTCGACTTCCCTGCCTCCAGTCCGCACGTTCTTGCCTGTGGTGGCACCAAGCTCAGTGGAAACGGCAGCACCATTACCTCGGAGGTGGTCTGGAACGAGCAGGCCACTGGCGAGGGTGCATCCGGCGGCGGAGTGAGCAATGTTTTTCCCCTGCCTTCCTGGCAAGCAAACGCAAATGTGCCGGCGCCTTCTGTAAGCACCGGCGGCCGAGGCGTTCCCGATGTCGCCGGCGACGCCGATCCTGAAACCGGCTACCAGATTCGCGTCGACGGCCAAAGCATGGTCATCGGTGGCACCAGTGCCGTTGCTCCTCTCTGGGCCGGTCTCATCGCATTGAACAATCAACAGAACGGAAAGACCGCCGGCTTCATACAGCCCCAGATCTACGCCGCAAAAGGCGCATCTGCCTTCAACGACATCGTGTCGGGAAATAACGGCGCCTTCTCTGCTGGTCCTGGATGGGACCCTTGTACCGGCCTTGGCTCTCCCATCGGCGCGAAGCTGATCGCCCTTCTGGGTGCCTCGGCCGCGACCAAGAAGAAAGGCGGGAAAAAGAAACCGGTCCGGATGCGGCCGGCAAAGAAGAGCGTTCGACGAGCCAAAACCAGATAGTCCCGAGTAGGCACGCTCGGGATGACAAAAGCGGTGGGGAGGCATGGTAGCCCACTCTACGCCAAATACGGTTACTCGTTGTCTAAGTCGTAACTACAACTTTGGCGTAGAGTCCCATATCGTCACACCTTCACTTGTTACAGACTCGGGTTTAGCATCGGGACGGGCTAGACCATGGGGAAACCGTTATGGAGTCTGATCGTTGGGGCGACGACACTTCTCGTTGGTTGTGGTGGCACCGGCAACAACAGCACTGGCTCTTCCACCCCGCCCAGTAACCTGACGGTCACAACCACCTCTCTTCCCGGCGGCACGGTGGGAGCCGCATACAGCAGTGCGGTGGCAGCGTCCGGAGGCAGCACACCATACACTTACAGCGCGAGCAATCTTCCCGGCGGCTTATCGATCAATAGTGGAACAGGGGCAATCACAGGGACTCCGGCACAAAACTCCCTTGGCACATCATCAGCCACAATCAAAGTCACAGACTCAACCCAACCTTCATCGCAGTCGGCCACTGCCAACCTAAGCATCAAGATCGGCCCAACACCGCTTGCGGTCACGACCGGGTCCTTGCCCGGTGGTACGGTCGGGTCAACTTATCCATCGAGCGCGCTCCAGGCCTCCGGCGGCGTACCACCGTATACCTGGGCACTGGCCTCTGGTAGCACGTTACCAGCCGGGTTGAACCTTTCAGCCGGTGGAGCAATCTCAGGAACGCCGGCAGCGGCCGGGTCTTATCCGCTGACCTTTGTCGTAACGGACTCATTCACCACTCCCGACACCGCCAAGGCAGCGCTCACCCTCACCATTTCGGGTAGCCAAACCCCGACGCTGACCCTGACCACGACCACTCTAGCCGCCGCTACCGTGAATACCGCCTACTCTGCGACGCTGACAGCGGCGGGTGGAGCGACTCCGTATTCCTTTACCCTGGCGAACGGCACGTCATTGCCCACAGGATTAACCCTTTCCTCCGCCGGCGCCATCAGCGGAACGCCTAACGCTACAGGAAGCACCACCTTCTCAGTGGAGGTGACGGATTCAAGCACACCCGCGCTCTCCCAAACCGGCAACCTGAGCATCACTGTGAACGCATCCGCCGGGCCTTCATGCGGCAGCATGAGTACCGGCAACGGAGCCAGTCTCAATGGCTACGTACCATTCCCCTCTTCCAACCTATGGAACACGAACATCGCCTCCGCCCCGGTCGATCCCAACTCGGCAACCATCATTGGCGTGCTTACGGGGAGTCATTTGCATCCCGACTTCTCTAACGTAGTCGACGGAAACTACGGAATACCCTACGTGGTCGTGGATTCGAATGCCACTCCAGGCGTGGCGATCGCCATGACAACTTATCAGAGCGAGAGCGACATCACCCTGTACCCCATTCCTATCACGGCTCCCATCGAAGGCTTTCCGGCCGACTGCACCACCACGGGAGACAATCACCTCATCGTGATCGACAAAACAAAATGCTGGATCTATGAAACCTGGCAAACGCAGCGCTGCAACGGAGCCTGGAGCGCGGCAAACGGGGCCATCTGGGATCTCACAAGCACAGAACACCGTCCTTATGGATGGACCTCGGCAGATGCGGCGGGACTCCCCATCTTTCCTGGGCTGGTGCGCTACGACGAGGTGGCCGCGGGAGCGATCAACCACGCCTTCCGCATGACCCTGGCTCAAACCAAAAGCGATGCCAACGGCGGCTATTTTGTGCCCCCGGCTACCCACGCAGCGGGAAACAATTCGGGCACCGACAACATCATGGGAATGCGCCTGCGGCTCAAGGCAAGCTTCGATATCTCCAGTTTCAGCGCCGCCAACCAGGTCATCCTCACCGCCATGAAGAACTACGGCATGATTGTCGCTGACAACGGAAGCAACATGTACTTCCAGGGGGCCCCGGATGCACGTTGGGACGATAACGATCTGAACGCGCTCAAGGCGATCGATGCGTCGGAATTCGACGTGGTGCAAATGGGCACGGAATACGATGCGGCCACCGCGCCGACCGGAGCCGTGCCGACGATCAGCAGCTTCAGCGCTTCGCAGACCACCGTAGCTGCCGGAACGCCGGTGACCTTGAGTTGGACCGTCAGCAATGACTCCTATGATTACATCGACGTCGTGGGCCCGGTGCGCGCCGGCACGCAAACCGTTACCCCAACTACCACCACCATCTACACGCTGTATTCCACCAACCAGTATGGCCGCGCGACCAAGTCGGTTACGGTCAACGTTCAGTAGTCGACGGTCAGAAAGGGCAGGTTACGGGCGTTTGCTCACACGTCTGCATAAAATACCGCAGACCGGGCTTATTCCCTTCGCAGGGCCTGCATGGGATCGACCGAGGCAGCGCGGTGCGCCGGGATCAAGCAAGCAGCGGTTCCCATCACCATCAGCAAGCAGACTGCGCTGGTGGTGATGGCCGAGTTGTAAGGACTCACCTGGAAGAGCAGGCTGCCCACGACTCGTGCGAACGCAAAGGCAATCGCCACCCCGGCGACCGCCCCCGCTACCACCGGCATCAGGCCATCCTGCAGCACCAGGCCGTAGATGTTCTTCCGCTGTGCGCCCAGCGCCAGCCTCAAGCCGATCTCCCGTTCCCGCTGGACCACGGAATAGGTCACGACCCCGTAGACTCCCAGACCGGCCAGCAGCAAGGCACTCACGGCAAACAAGAGCAGCAGCTGCATCTCGAAGCGCCGATTGGCGATCGAGTCCTCGACTACCCCTCCCAGCATCCGCACCACGGGCACAGGAACTTCAGGATCGACGCTCCAGATGGCCTTACGCAGGGCATCCGCCATCGTCACTGGATCTTGATGGGTACGCACCAACAGGCCGCCCGTAGTGTCGTTGCGATACCAGTACGGCATGTACACCATCATCGGGTCCGGGGTCGCTAGCGATACGGTCCGTGCATTTCCCACCACACCGATCACGGTAAAGGGGTCTTCCTTCATACCAGCGCGGTTAAATTGCTGACCGATGGGATTCTTAGCTGGCCAGAGTGTTCTGGCAGTAAGCGCCGAGATGACTGCGTGATGTTTGCCCTCGTCGCTCGAGCTCAATAGGCGTCCGGCAATCAGGGGCAGGTGAATGGTTTCAAAATATCCCGGTGTGACCCAGCGAAAGTGCTCGCTAGGCAACTGCATGACAGCTTTCGCATCGCCAGGAACGCGGATCATATCGATCCATCGATCGCCAGATAGCGGCAACTCGCTCACCGCGGCCGCGTGCTCCACACCCGGAAGGTGAGACAGACGGTTGAGAACCTCCTTATAAAACGCAGCCCTGGGCGCTAAGTCTGCGTAGGACTTGCGCGGCAGATCGACCGTTGCGGTCGCAATGCGCGCGGCCTCAAAGCCGCGATCAACATGGAGCAATCGAAGCAAACTGGTGGTCAATAGTCCGGTCATCAAAACCAGCGCCACGCTTACAGCAACTTCGACGCCAACCAGCATTCGCCGTATCCGCTTACTGCTGCGCGACTCGCTGGCCAGCCGGGATTCGCTATTCAGGACCTCCTGGGGTGGGGTACGCACGATCATCCATGCCGGCGCCGCCCCTGCCACCAGAGTCGTCAGCACGGCAAGCAGAACGGCGCACCCGGCGCCTGCCCAGTCGAGATGAAGTGACCCGCGAAAATCGAGCGCCGGAGGAAGGTAGCGCTGCATGGCCGGCATAATCATCGTCGCCAGCAAAATACCCAACGCGCCGCCCATCGCGGCGAGCAGGACCGTCTCACGCATCGCCAGGTGCAGCATCTCGCGGCGGCTCGCTCCCAGAGCCGCCGCCACCGCCATTTGCTGCCGCTTGCCGACCGCTCGCGCCAGAAGGAGATTGGTAATGTTGACGCAGCCGACCAGCAACAATCCCGCCACCGCTGCCAGCAAGATCAGGAGCGGCTTTTGATTGTTGCCCACCAGGGATTGCTGGAACGACGTCATGGTCGCGGAAAGAGTCGCTTTCTCTTCCGCCGACAGGCTACCCATGATCGTATGTTGCAGGGCGTTGATCTCGGCATTCGCCTGGGCCGCGGAGACTCCTAGCTTCAGGCGAGCCAATCCAAAATAATTAAAATCGCCCATCGCTTCCTGCAACTGGTTTTTTGAGAAGACCATGGGCAGCAGCGCCTCGACCGGTTGCGGATGGTTGCTATCCTGGCTGGCGAAAGTTTGAATGTGCGGCAGATGGAACGACGGGGGCATCACCCCAATCACGGTGTAGGGGAATCCATTCAGGGTAACCGTTCTTCCCAGGATCCCTGGATCCCCTTGAAACTGGTTCCGCCAAATGCTATTCATCAAGACCACCACGTGCTCGTGGCCAGGCTGGGCTTCTTGCGGGGAGAATGCCCGGCCAAGCAGCGGCGCGGTATCCAGCACAGAAAATATGCCCGGGGTCGCATTCAATACACCAATCTGCAACGGATGCCCGCCCAGCCCCAGCGGCAGGGAATTTTCCTCCATCACCGCCATCGATTGAAAGCTCTGGCTATGCTGCTGCCAGGCAATGAAATGGTTTGCGTTCATCGGCAGCGTGGGGTAGATATCGCGGAATTCCGCCACCTGCTCTTCCATGACGACCAGCTGCTCCGGATGACTATAGGGTAGAGGCTTCAACAGCACGTCATACACCAAAGTAAAGATCGCAGTCGTTGCTCCGATGCCCAGCGCCAGCGTCAGGACGGCGGTGATGGTAAACCCGGGTGACTTGCGTAGCTGCCGTACCGCATAGCGCAGGTCATCGACAAGTGTCTGCATCGAACCTCCGGTAATCCGGGAATGCCCCTGGAAACGCTTATGGCTGGTACGAAATATCCATGCGGAAAGTTCTGTGCGCAACTAAAAACTAGTGTTCAATAACGAGCTCTCGAAAGTTGTTAAACTTTTCCTGTATTGAGGTCTCGAAAATGTGCCGGAATATCAAGATGCTATTCAACTTCGACCCTCCCGTGACGCCAGAAGAGGTTCGCGCCGCCGCCCTTCAGTTCGTGAGAAAAATCAGCGGATTCAGCAAGCCCTCGAAGGCAAACGAAGCTGCATTTCTGGCGGCCGTCGATGAAGTGGCCGCTGCCTCGACCCGTCTTCTCCGTTCGCTCGAAACCAATGCTGCTCCAAGGAATCGAGAGGAAGAAGCGGCAAAAGCAAAGGCTCGCTCCGCAGAGAGATTCCCTGCTTGACCTCATCTCGCCGCGCGACACAGAGGGCTCAGCCTCTGAGGGGCCATAGTGCGCTGACAGAATCTCTGATTTTTTCTTGCCGCCGGAAGTCCATTTTTGGCTCGTGCCTGTATCCTTGCCATGCATGACTGACCGCTGTCAAAACGACAAGCCGCACCCGGCCCTGCGAGGGCTTGCCGCGCTCGGAGTGGGGGCGGTCGTGATTTTTGGGGCGCGTCTCCTGATAGATTTCTTTGGCTCTGCTCTGCCCTATTCGATGCCAAACCAGAACACCGCCTCGCTGGACTCGGAAGAGTTCATCCAATTCCTCAGCCTGGTGACGGACGGGACCAGGCGCCATTCGCACATTTCGCGGCTGAAAAACGGAGTCGAGTTCTACCCGGCATATCTCCAGGCCATCCGCCGCGCAAAAGATGCGATCAACCTGGAATTCTACGAATTTGATGAGGGACGGGTTGGCGACGAGATTCTTGCCGCGCTGACCGAACGGGCCGCAGCCGGGGTCGAGGTGCGCATCATCGTGGACGCGCTGGGCAGCTTTGCAACTCGTTCCGCTTACTTCGACCGCCTGCGGGCTGCCGGCGGTCAGATGTGTTGGTACCACCCGATGCGCTGGAATACCTGGCCCAAGGTAAATAACCGTACCCATCGTAAGTTGCTCATTGTGGATGGAGAGACAGGCTTTATCGGCGGGGCAGGGATTGCCGACCACTGGTTGTACGAGACTTCAGTCCCCATATGGCGGGATACCGTATTTTGTGTGGAAGGGGAAGCCGTGGCCGGCCTGATCTCAGCCTTCTGCGAGAATTGGCTCGAATCGTCCGGAGAAATACTCTCCAGCCCAAAACAGTTTGCCTTTCGCGCTATCCCCGAAGGGGTCGAAAGCTTTGTGGTTTCCAGCACCCCTCATGGCGGAGGAACCCAGGCACGCATCCTCTTTCAAGCCTTGATCAACAGCGCGCGCAGTACCATACGTATTACCACCCCTTACTTCCTGCCCGATCGAAGCGCACGGCAAGCGTTGATCGAGGCCATCGAGAAGCGAGGCGTGACGGTGCAGATTTTGACCGCCGGCCCTCATATTGATCACCCGATCATCAGGAGCCTCAGTCATCGCAGTGTGCGCCATCTGCTGCAAGCCGGCGCGAAGATTTACGAATATGGTCCGTCCATGATCCATGCGAAATTGATGACCGTGGATGGCCTGTGGAATGTGGTCGGTTCTACCAACTTTGACCATCGCTCCTTCGCTCTGAACGACGAAGTGAATCTTGCCGTGCTCGACCGGCAGCTGGCGGCCACCATCGAAACAGACTTTCTTGAAGATCTTGAACAGAGCCGCAAGCTTACCCTGTCGGAGCTGGGCCAGAACATGACGTTGGCGGAAGACGAATCCTTTATCGACCACATCCTCAAGCAGGAGAGCTGAGAACGAGTCAGATGACAATATGGTTTGAACGCCAGTTTGATTTTTCATTTCCTGCGGAACTTTATCCCAATATTTGCGCACGGCTCCGGGGTACTCCGGCCAGGCTTGAAGAGATGCTGGCGGGCACTTCTCACGAGCTGCTCACCCTAAAAGCGCAAGGAAAGTGGTCGGCCCAGGAACATGCCGGTCACCTGGTTGACCTCGAGCCGCTATGGCTGGCGCGCCTGGAAGATTACGTCGCGGACAACAGTCAACTCACTCCAACCGATCTGAACAATCGAAAGACCGACCAGGCAAATCACAACGCACGCCCAACCAACCAGATTCTGGGTGAGTTCCGCGGAGCCAGGCAACGACTGCTGAAGCGTGCGGGCGAGCTGGATGTGTCGTTATTTGCGCGAGCCATCCCTCACCCGCGCTTAAAGACTCCCATGCGGCTCGTGGACCACTTGTATTTCGTCGCGGAGCACGACGATCATCACCTCGCGCACATATGGGAGTTGCTCCACCCCTCTCCATAAGCGGGGGATCCACTATTTCTGCATCCACGAGTCCATGTTCTGCTGTTGGATCTTCTTGAACTCGATGCAGTTGTCGATTCGCTCCAGACTCTGGTTTACCGTACGCTGAGCGCCTGGAGCCGGATGCTGTTGAAAGAATTGAGCGACATCTGTGCGCCTTTCGTCAGAGCAGAAGTTCCCCAAGGTAGACACCGCACCCCTTCCGCCGAAGGATGTGACCTTCTCCGCCAAATCGCTCCAATGTTCTTTCAAGTACGCCCAGGCTGCATCCTGGGTGTGGGTGTTTGCCAGCAGCACACTAAAGAGTAACGGATACTGTTGCTGCCGCACTTTGCCCGCGTCGACCAGAGCGAGGGTTCGCTCCGCCAGGTTTGCCTGGCTGAATTGAGCCAGCGCAAACAGATAGGTGTTGTACTCCCCGGTCGATCTCGCCTTGGGCAATGCGGCGCTGATCTGTTCGTAAAGGCCCGCATCGCCTTGCGCGGCAGCGGTAGCGAAGGCGGGCGCAACCAGGGTTCCCTCAACGGATGCGGGGTCCTTGATATAGCTTTGCACCAGCGCCCGCGCCGTGGCCACCGCTTCCGGATCCCCGGAGCGGCCCAGGATGCCCAGCAAGCTGGCACGGACTGCCTTCTGCTCATCGCTATCGCCCGAGCGAGCAGTCCATCCCAGGTCTCTCTCGTTTGCTTCGAACTGCTTGCGGACGAACTCGTTGAAGTGCGCAGACTCCTTCTCAGGCACCAGCGAAGCACTCAAGTACTCGAGATCAGCGGCCAGTAGATTGATGGCCGCCAAATCCCGCTCCGATCGAAGGGCTTGCGCCAGGCCCAGGAAGTCTACTACAGAATTCTTGCCCACCCGCGTCGTCGCCCACGTGTCCTCAATGAGAGCAATCCGCTCAGGTGCATTGAGTTGGCTTTCTGCAACTCTGGCCACGGCATTCAGCTCGGCCTGGGTATAGTCCACACGGTAGTAGCCTTTGGCGTTGCGGTTGGCAAATAGCCAGGCCGGACATTGACCAAGCGAAGCCTCCTGCTTCTTTGCAGTGACCAGCGAGCAGGCTTCATTCCCTTCTAATTTCATGCAGACCGGGATCTGCCACTGTTCCGGAGAACCGGCATTCAGGCGCTCCGGTGACAGAAAAAATCTCTGCTGCGTGAAGGCAGCCTGCGCCTTGTCCCCGTTACAAGAGCTGCTAACTGTCAGCATGGGCACACCGGGCTGGAGCACGAACGTGGGCATGAGCTGATCGACCGGTTTGCCGGAAACTTGTGTCTCGGCCTGCCAGAAGTCAGCCGAGGTAGCATTCCCGTTTGCATGCGCCCGCAGGTACGCATTCACCCCTTTGCGAAACACTTCGGGGCCGACGTAAGACTCGAGCATGCTGAGCACCGCGCCACCCTTCTCATAAGTGATGCCGTCGAACATCTCCTTGATCTCTGCTGGAGTTTTTGGATCACCATGGATGGCGCGCGTGGCGCTGAGCGAATCAAGGCCGATAATCTGCTGGGTGGTGGCAGCTACATCGTCTTCAAGATGCCACTCGGGATGCCAGGCTTCGATCGGCTTAGCCTGCATCCAGGTAGCAAATCCCTCGTTCAACCAGATGTCGTCCCACCAGGCCGCGGTGACTAAATCGCCAAACCATTGATGCGCGATCTCGTGGGCGATGACCGTTGCATGGCTTCGCCTGCTGAATACGGAAGCAGTTGCCTCGTCCAGCAGCAAAGCAGTGTCGCGATAGAAGATGGACGCGGTGTTCTCCATCCCGCCCCATTCGTAGTCGGGAATGGCGAGCATATCCAGCTTTCCAAACGGATACTTGATGCCGTACCACTGGTTGTAGAACTGCATGGAATGGGTGGCAACATCCAGTGCAAATTGCGCCTTGTCTTTGCTCTCGGGAACGGCGCACACGCGGATGGGCACGGCATCGACCTTCCGTTCCAGGCACTGCCAATCGCCCACAGCAAGGGCCACCAGGTAGGTCGACATCCTGGGTGAAGTCGAGAACGTCAGGGCATGGCGAGTTGGATCGGCTGCAGGCGCATCACGGATGATGTGGCCGTTCGAGATAGCAGTGTCTTGCTTGTCGGCAACGACGGTCAGGTCAAAGGTGGCTTTGAACCCGGGTTCATCAAAAGCCGGGAACATCATGCGGGCATACGTACCTTCAAACTGCGTGACCGCATAGGTCCGCCGCGCGGTCTTGCTCAGATACAGGCCACGCAGTCCGGCAGTGAGTTTGCCCGAGAACTTGAGATGCAACGCAGCCGGTCCCGGGGGAAGCGCATCCGCGACGACCAGCCGGATCATTTCATTCGGCGCGTCGTAGCTCAGCTGCGCCGGCCGTGCTTTGCCGCCCGCAATCACCTCAGCGCTGCTCACCTCCAGGTCGAGCGAGTTTAAGACAATCTCCTTGCTGGCTCGCCCGAGTTGCACATCGATCGTCTCTTCCCCAGAAAAACTCTGGGTTTCGATATTTGGATCGATAAATAATTTGTAGTGACTGGGAATCACGCTGGCCGGGAGACGCTGCCCTCCGGCAAAGTTGTTCAGCGCCGGCAACAGAAGCAGGGCAGCAAGAATTCTCAATCCCAATTTTCCTCTTTCCTCAGCCTGCTGCAGCAGCTTTACAACCGCCTCATTTTACCTGCTTTCGAGCGATCTGCCTGAAAAACAATCCCCTGGCGTGCGGCAAACTAAGACACAGCCCTCTTAGGATCCGTGCCGATGACCAGCCTCTTCGGCACCTTACCAACCTTGACGCGGGCGAGCGCCCGGCGCTCTTTTACGTCGAAGATAGAAACATCATCGCTATCCGTATTGCTGACGCATCCATATTTGCCATCAGGAGAAAAGACAATCCAGTTTGGCCCATCACCGGTGGCCAGGGGGCCGCTGAACTTTTTAGTCTGCAGGTCATAAATATAAATGCAGTCATCCAACAAACTGGTGACCCACAACTCTTTGCCATCGGGCGTAAGCGCGAGACCATGAGTAAGCGTATCCGGTGTTTCGAACTTACGAGGACGAGGAGGCCCGGTATGCCTGGCCGGCATCTCCACCCGCTCCAGAACCTTCTTCTCCGGGATACTGACGATGTCGAACCCGTGCAAATACGACACCGCTACGTACATAGTCTTCCCATCGTTCGAAATCACATAAGGTCTTGGTCTTCCACCTGCGGGCAAAACAGCCGAATATGACATAGTCTCGAGGTCAATGACATTGACCGCATTCGATCCCATGGAGCTCACAAACAAGTAGCGATTGCTGCCGGTACTGACGGCATTGTGCGGCTCTTTGATTGGCAACACCTTCACCACCTTCTGCTGCATCACGTCGACGATGTCGACGCTATCTCCGTCGCGAATGGGCACGGCCACGTATTTTCCATCCGGGGTCACAGCGCACTCGTTGGGTCGTCCGCTAAGCTTGATGGTGGCCTTGGTCTGGCCTGTAGTGGTATCGACCAATCGCAGCGTATGATCGGATTCCACGGTGACAAAGAGCAGTTTGCCGTCCGGTCGCAATGCCAGGCCGTGGATGAGGGAAGCACCAATATTGATGTCGTGTACGACCTTCAAAGAGTTAAGGTCGATCACGGAAACAGTTTCGTCGGTGCTGTTATCGACATAGAGCCGATAGTTCTGTGCCTGCAAAGACGGGCTCACTATCAGCATCCATGCGAATCCAGCCAACACGCACGAATTTGCTACGATCTTTGGTTTCATGAAGAGGCTCCCGCATTCAGAAGAGCGGCGGTAGTCTACCTATGTACCGGATATATCGTCAACAAATTAAGAAATTACCTTTGAACATGATGACGATTGGACACTCGACGCTTCCGATTGACTCGTTCCTGCGTGCCCTGAAGGAAAACGGATGCAGTCTTCTGGTGGATGTGCGCCGTTTTCCTGGTTCACGCAGATACCCGCAGTACAGTCAGAGGCAGCTTTTCTCTGCTCTTGAAGGAGAGGGCGTACAGGCGGTATGGCGCGAGGGACTCGGGGGCAGGCGGGCCCCGGACAAGGACAGCATCAACACGGGTTGGCGGAACCAAAGCTTTCGGGGATATGCGGACTATATGCAAACCCGGGATTTCGCAGACCAAATTGACTGGCTGATGGATCAGCAGGAATTAAACAGCATCGTGATCATGTGTGCCGAGGCCGTTCCCTGGCGGTGTCACCGTTCCCTGATAGGCGATGCGGTCCTCGCCCGCGGAGGCGCTGTTGAAGATATTTTCGTGCTGCCCGACGGCAGGTCATCGTGCGAGCCACACAGCATGACTCCTTTCGCCCGCGTGGAAGACGGCCGCCTGTTCTATCCGCCAGAGCAGCAATTGATAAGCTTCGAGGGGAACCCCTAACGAGAGGCTGCAGGAGAAAACTCCTGATTCAAGTGAAGGATCGCGCCGTTCTCGCGCAGCTTCTGCTGCAGTTCCGGGATCCCAACATCGTGAACTTCCCGGTGATTATGAACGGCCAGGGCTGCTGCTACACCGGCAGCCTGCCCGATGATCATGTACTGCGGCTCCATGCGCACAGAAGAGTACGCGGCATGGCTGGCAGAGAGGCAGACCGGCACCAGCAAGTTCTCTGACTCGGATCGTTTGGGCAGGATACTCCGATAGGCAATCTCATAGGGCTCCACCGGGACCTGGACGTCTCCTTCGTTCTGGACACTGCCGTCGGGCATGGCAACGCGCTGAATGTTATGCGAGTCGCTGTTGTACGATCCCATTCCGAT
>Ga0302325_10023636_pt1 | contig 12804 bp, 12 predicted proteins | sample Palsa_T0_2_FD_201948 | JGI IMG/M metagenome (GOLD analysis project Ga0302325, IMG submission 201948) | Peat permafrost microbial communities from Stordalen Mire near Abisko, Sweden - Palsa_T0_2 | ecosystem: Environmental > Terrestrial > Soil > Palsa > Peat permafrost | place: Sweden: Abisko... | reverse complement strand
GCCCGTGAGGCATGTCGTGGCCGTCGCCGCCGCCACGGCCAGCCATCGCTGGAGCGCCTTCGGCACCCCACCGATCCAAGGCGCCGCACCCACGCCCAACCTCGATGTTCGCTGTCTTGACTTGCCCGCCGTGGCCATGAGCTGGTCACCGATCGATCTCGTGCCGGACCCGTGCAGGACCCTACCACGGCCCTTCCGGCCCTCTGGCGCCTTGGCTTCGGCCCGCGGCCGCCTCGGGGACCGGGCGACGCGGCGATCCCTTACGATCACCTCGTGACCGCACCGGTCGTCGCCGTCATCCTCGCCGCGGGACAGGGTACGCGGATGCGCTCGGAGACCCCCAAGCTGCTGCACCCGCTGTGTGGGCGGGCGATGATCGAGTGGCCGGTGGCGGCGGCCCGCGACGCCGGTGCCGGGACCATCGTCGTCGTCGACTCGCCCGAGCGGCCGCTCGCCTCCGTCCTCGACGGCGAGGTGGCGATCGCCGTGCAGGAGCGAGCCCGCGGCACCGCCGACGCGGTACGGGCCGCCGAGGCCTACATCGCCCCCGAGAGCACGGTGATCGTGCTCAACGGCGACGTCCCCCTGATCAGCGCCGAGACGCTGCGGGGCCTGGCCGAAGCCCACGCGCGCTCCGGGGCGGCCGGGACGATCGCCACCTCCGTGCTCGAGGATCCGCGCGGTTACGGGCGCGTCGTCCGCGCCCCCGACGGTACGGTCGAGCGCGTGGTGGAGACCAAGGCTCCCGGCGACGCCACCGAGGGGGAGCTGCACATCCGCGAGATCAACACGGGGATCTTCGCCTTCGACGGCGGTCTTCTCCTCGAGGCGCTGGCGCAGGTCCGCGCCGATAACGCCCAGGGCGAGTTCTACCTCCCCGATGTGCTCCCGGTCCTGCGCGGCCTGGGACGGACGATCGACGCCTTCGAGGTCGCCGACGCCAACGTGACCCTGGGCGTCAACGATCGCGTCGGCCTCGCCGCCGTCCGCGCCATCGCTCAGCGGGGCATCAACGAGGCGCACATGCTCGCGGGCGTGACCATCGTCGACCCCGAGTCGGCGATCGTCGACGTCGGCGTCGAGATCGGCGAGGACACCGTGATCGCGCCCTTCACCAGCGTCCTCGGGGCGAGCACGATCGGCGCGCGGTGCCAGGTGGGACCGCATTCGACGGTGATCGACTCCCGGCTCGGCGACGAGTCGAACGTCCTGCACTCCTACCTGACCGGGGCCGAGCTCGGTGAGGGGGTGAGCGTCGGGCCCTTCGCCTACCTGCGCCCGGGGGCGGTGCTGCGCGCGGGCGCCAAGGCGGGGACGTTCGTCGAGATCAAGAACTCAGAGATCGGCGCCGGGACCAAGGTCCCCCACCTTTCCTACATCGGCGACACCGACATCGGCGAGCGCTCGAACATCGGCGCGGGGACGATCACCGCCAACTACGACGGCTACCGCAAGAACCGCACCACGATCGGCTCGCGGGTGCGGGTGAGCGTGGACACCGCGTTCGTGGCGCCGGTCAGCGTCGGCGACGACGCGTTCACGGGCGCGGGCTCGGTCATCACCGACGACGTGCCCGCGGGGGCGCTCGGGGTGGCGCGCCAGCGCCAGCGAAACGTCGAGGGCTACGCGCAGCGCCGGGCCGAACGTGCCGCCGCGGACGAGGCCGAGCGCGCCGCGGCCGACCAGGCGGCTCCGGACACAACGGTTGAGAAGTGACCGCCACCGAGACGGGTTCGTCGTCGGGCGGGCGTAGACTCCTGGCCCCCGTGAGCTTGCTCGAGACGAGTCCTGTGGCCACCAGCGAGATGCAGCTCGCCTATAACAAGCGCCTGATGCTGTGTGCCGGGCGGGCGAACCCGGAGCTGGCGGCCCGCATCGCGGCCAAGCTCGGAGTCGAGCTGAGCAACGCCCACACGCGCACGTTCTCCAACGGCGAGGTCTACTGCCGCTTCGAGGAGTCGGTGCGCGGCGCCGATGTGTTCATCGTCCAGCCGACGTGCGGCAACGCCCGCACTGGCCTGACGGCCAACGACGCGCTCATGGAGCTGTTGGTCATGATCGACGCGGCGGTGGGCGGCTCGGCGCACCGGGTGATCGCGGTCAGCCCGTGGTACGGCTACTCGCGCCAGGACAAGAAGTCCTCCCCGCGCGAGCCGATCACGGCCCGGCTCGTCGCGCGCATGCTCGAATCGGCGGGCATCGACCGGATCCTCACCATGGACCTCCATTCCGGTCAGATCCAGGGCTTCTTCCAGAAGCCCTGCGATCACATGACGGCGCTCTTCATGCTCACCCAGTACTTCGCCGACCTCGGCCTCGAGGACCTCGTCGTCGTCGCGCCGGACGCCGGCCGGGTGAAGCTGAACAAGCGCTTCGCCTCGCGCATCGGCGCCGACCTGGCCATTCTCAACAAGGAGCGCCCGGCTCAGCAGGTCGCCGAGATCGGCTACGTGATCGGCGACGTGGCGGGCAAGACCGCGGTGCTCGTCGACGACATCATCGACACCGCGGGGACGCTCAAGGCCGCCGCCATGGCGGTCAGGGATGCGGGCGCCCGGCGGATCTACGCCGCCGCCACCCACGGAGTGTTCTCGGGTGATGCGTGGCAGAACCTCGCCTCGGCGGACTTCGAGCAAGTGGTCGTGACCGACACCATCCCGCTCCCGGACGGAGCGCCCGAGAACGTCCGCGTGCTCCCGTGCGCCGATCTCCTCACCAGCTCCATCCGCCAGATCTTCACCGACGGATCGGTCAGCGACGTCTTCGGCGGCGAGAACCAGCTGTTCTGAGCGCCGCCCTTGACGCCGCGCGAGCGCGATGATCCTCAGCTCGGGCGCCGGATCCAGAGCGAGCGCGCGCTCGAGCTCATGGATGTGCTGGGGCTGAGCGAGGGCGAGCTGTGCCTGGCCCTCGACGTCGACCCGCTCGCGGTGCTCTCGGGCCAGCTCGAGCATCGGGCCGAGCTTCCCATCCTCCTCGACCTGCTCGGCGAGGCCAAGGAGCGCGCCGGGGTGGCGGTGCTGCGGCGCTGGGTGCGCGCGACGGGTCCCGCCGGGCGGCCCATCGACGCGCTCGTGGGCCGCGACTTCGCGGCCTTCGAGGATGCCATCACCGCCCTCGCTGAGCGCGGGTTCGTGCTCAGGGGCGGGGGTTCGTAGAGAGGGGCGCGTAGGGGGTCCCGCCGTGCCGGCCAAAGAGGTCGCGCATGGCGGGGACGCTCGAGGCCCTCACCGCGCGCGACGCGACGTAGGCGGTCCAGGCCACGGGGTAGCCGGCGGAGATGCCGGCGATCCGGCTCGGCTGCAAAAGCACGGTCTCGGAGGCAAGCAGGGCCATCGTGTCCGGGTCGAAGATGAGCTCGGCGCGCGTGCGCAGCCCGCCCCGGCCCGGCTCCTCGGCGGGGGCCCCGTAGGCGATCCCGACGCGGCCGAGGGGGTCGCGCGCGGTCCCCAGATCATGAATGCCGGGCACTTGGGTGATCGCCCCGAACACGGCGTCGCGCGCCGCGGGGAGCAGCGGCAGCGACTCGAGCAGAAACCCGAGCGCCGCGAACTGCCCGGCGGCGGGCTGCTTGGCCACGCCGAGGAAGCGGATGACCCCGGCGGGAGTGGTCGGGTAGCGCCGGAGCTGGGCGTAGGTGAGGGTCCGCCCGCCGGCGTCGAATCCGCGCGAGGACGACGAGGACCCCGCGACCCCACTGCCGTGGCTGCCTTCCTTGCGCCACTGCGCCCGATCGCTCGCGCTGCCTACGAAGGTCGCCTTGCCGATTGGCCGTCCACGCGTTTGCTCCACGCCGGTGATCGTGATCCAGGCCCGGAGCTGGGAGCGGGTCACGACGATGGCGCGCGTGGAGGGGGTCAGAAAGGCGTTGTCTTCGGTGGCCGGTACCACGCCGATCTCGATCGGCGTGGGCGACGGATGGAACGGCGAGGCGGCCTGCACGATGGCGCGGTAGTACCACGCCTGGCCGGGCCGGAGGACCGGCGCGGCGAGCCCGCCACTGCTCGCGGAAGGGGCGATCGGCACCGGGGTGCCGTGGCCCGTGCGCTGCGTGACCAGGAGGGCGAGGACGACGATGGCCGCGACGGCGGCACCGCCCGCCACGACCACCCAGCCGCCGAGCCGGCCGCGCGACGGGCGGGCGCGCCCGGCGTCCTCGGAGAGGCCGGCATGCTCCTCGAGCCGCCTCAGCACTTCCTCGATGGGCGGGGGCGGTGGATCGACGGGCACCGGGTTGCGATCGCGGAGCAGATCGAGCACGTCATCTCTCATGGCAGAACCTCCGGAAGCTCGGGCGCCCGGCGCTCGGCCGGGTGATCAATCTCGAGGGCGCGGGCCAGGCGCCGTCGCGCGCGGTGCAGACGCATCGCGAAGGTGCCCGGGCGGATCCCGAGCACCCGCGCTGCGCGCGCCGGCTCGAGGCCCTCCCAGGCCACGAGGAGCAGCGCCTCGCGGTCGTCGGGCGCCAGGGCGGCGAGCGCGCTGAGCACGGAGTCGTCGGGATCGGCGGACACCCACTCGAGCGCCGGCGCCGAGGAGGTCAGTCGCTCACGGAGCGCCGCCTGGCGGGTCTCGGCGCGCCGCCGGTTGGCGAGCACCCGACGCCCCACCCCGAGCAGCCAGGGGAGGGGGTCGGAGGGCACGTCGTCGAGCCGCCGCCACGCCACGAGGAAGACCTCGGCGACGACGTCATCGGCGGCGGCCGCCCCGGTCCGCCGCAGCGAGTAGCCGCGGACGGCTCCGGCGTGGGCCCGGTAGAGCGCCTCAAATTGCTCGCGACGATCCATCTACCCCCTAAGTGTCCGGCAAGCGGCCGATGATCACCGAGCGCTGCGACGGTGAGCCGGCTCCGTTTGCCCCGTGCCTCTTTGCACAGGTTTGGCCAGGATGGCGGTGCATTTGGTTCGTGCTGCGTTGACGGGTGTGCGCCGCGGTAGGTTGGCTGTGCGCCTTTGCGAGCTTTAGCTCTCTTCTCTCGGGGCGGCCCGGCCGTAGGAGAGCACAGCGGAAGGTAGTGCGCGATGGCAATCGCAATGCAGATGGCTGGACTGAACTCGGAGATTGGGGATGCTGCGGCGAGGGGCTTGCATCTGGCGGCGATGGTCGACGCGTCGAATGACGCGATCATGAGTGCCGACGCTGACGGCATGATCACCACCTGGAATCGCGCGGCCGAGGAGTTGTACGGCTATGCGAAGGAGGAGATCGCGGGCCGGCCGATGAGTGTGCTCTGTCCGCTGGGGAAGGCGGGAGAGCAGCGGCGGCTGTTACGTGAGGTTGCCGCGGGGGCGGTGAGCATCGAGTTTGACACCAAGCGGCTGCATAAGGACGGTTCGTTGCTTGATGTCTCGGTCACCGACTCGAGGATCATGGAGGACGGTCTGCTGATCGGTTTCTGCGCCGTCACGCATGACATCGGCGCGCGGATTCGCTCGAGCGATCGGCTTCGGGCGAAAATGCGCATCGGTGCGGCCGATCTGGCTCGCTCCCGCGCCGAGACGCTGCACCGACTGGCGCTCGCGGCCGAGTACCGGGACTACGAGACCTCGCTGCACACCGCGCGTGTGGGCAGGGCCGCTGCGCAGGTCGCCACGGCCCTTGGACTGTCCTCGAGCTTTGTCGCCTTGATTGGCGAGGCTGCGCCGCTGCATGATGTGGGCAAGATCGGGATTCCCGACAGCATCCTGCTCAAGCCGGGGCGGCTGACGGCAGCCGAGTTCGAGGCTATGAAGCAGCACACGGTCCTCGGTTCGACGCTGCTGGCTGGGAGCGATTGCGAGCTTCTCCGGCTAGCCGGGCAGATCGCGCTTACTCACCACGAGCGGTGGAACGGAAATGGCTACCCCGCGGGACTATCCGGCGACGCGATCCCCATCGCCGGCCGGATCGTCGCGGTCGTGGACGCTGTCGACGCGATGACCCACGAGCGCCCGTACAAGTCGGCTTCCACCGTCGACGAAGCGCTGACCGAGATCGCGTCCTGCGCCGGCGGCCAATTCGACCCCCGTGTAGTCCGAGCATTCCTTCGACTCGATCTCGATGCCGCCCCGAAGAATCCAGCGGGGCACGAGCTTGATCGGGACCTCGAGCTCCTCGCGAGCTAGTGCCGTAGCCGGCAACGTCTGCCCTGTCAATGATGCGTTGGGGGCTGCGGGCGAGCGAGCGTCGTAGGTGCCGCGGGTTGCTCGTAGCCGCCGACCTCAAGAGCGATCACGTCCACACGGTTGATCTGAACGTAAGCTCGCATCGGCCTGCCGCGGGGTCCGGTCCCGGTAAGCGCCGGGGCCGCCGGGTAGCTGCCTGGCGGCGTCGGGGGAAACGCTCGACGTCGAAGCTCAGTTGGCAGCAGCAGCCGCGTAGTCCCCACTCGACTCACGCGTGTTGGCCCCCAAGGGCAGACGCACCCGGGACCCCAATGCGTGGGCAGACTACGTACCCGGGACCGTAGAAATCCCCCAACATCGCTAACCCGGTGTGTGAGCTGCCCCGAATGAAGGATGGCGCTCCCCATATAGGGTCAGACCAGCTCGTTTCCTGCTAATACATGTCTACGAGCGGTGCGGCGATTGACCAAGTCCCTGCGCGACGACCGACAACCTTGACATAAGGTCGCAGGAGGCGGGGACCTGTCCCCAATCCTACCCCGGGTGTCTTCCGGCCGCAATCAAGGAGTTTCTGATGCGCAGAAGCACTCGTCAGACCTCGCAGCTCGAGGTAACTCAGGCCGCCGCGAGCAGTCACGGCAGAAGGGCCGGTGCGGGGCTCGCCTCGATCATCTCGCTGGGCCTGCTCTTCGCCGGCAGCGCCGAGGCCGCCAACGCACCTGTCAATCTCGGGTCCGCTTCCAGCTTCTCGGTTCTCGCCGGCTCGACAGTTACCAACACCGGTCCTACGACGATGTCTGGTGACCTGGGCCTGGACCCTGGTTCGGCCATCACCGGCGCGCCGCACGCGTTAGGAGCGACTCACGTCGACGATGGCGTTGCTCTCAACGCCGAGAACTCCCTCACCACCGGTTGGACCAATGCCGCTGGGCGGCCGGCAACTCGGCTGGCGAGCGACGACCTGAGCGGGCAGAGCTTCACGCCCGGCGTATATAGCGCCCCGTCCTCATTGTTGTTCTCGGCTGGCGACGTCACCCTCAACGCCGAGGGCGATCCCAACGCGGTGTTCATCTTCCAGATCGGCAGCTCGATGACCACGGGGTCAGCGACCAGGGTTCTGCTCACCAATGGAGCCCAACCCTGCAATGTCTTCTGGGAGGTCGGTGCTTCAGCGACCCTGGGAACCGACTCGAGGTTCGCTGGGACCGTGATGGCCTTGACCACGATCACCGCCCAGACCGGCGCGACGCTCGACGGCCGTCTGATGGCCAAGAACGGCGCGGTGAACCTGGACACGAACACGATTACGACGTCCGCGTGCGCGGCGGGTACCACTGGTGGCCCCGGTGGCGGCACCACCGGCACCGGCGGCGGCGGGGGCAGCGGAGGCCCTGGCGGCACGACAACCGGAGGCGGCGGTACGACGGGCACCGGCGGCTCGGGCACGACGAGCGGCGGGACGACCTCAGTCGCACGGAAGACTGCCGCGGCCAATAAGCGCCGGGCCGAGAGGAAGCGCGCCAAGCGCGAGGCGGCGAAGAAGCGCGCCAAGCGACTCGCCAGGCAGCGTGCCCGCCGCACCCACCCGCGCCCGCCGACCAGCGGCCGCTCGTTCACGGGCTGAAAGGTCGCGAACAAGATGACCACGATCATGCAGCGCTCCTCCAACACCGGCGCCTCGCGCCGGTCTTGGAGCCGGCGCCGAATTCAGATCACGCTGGCGTGCCTGATCACGATGGCGTCGGCGCTGACGGCGGTCTCGGCTGCCGCCGCGAGTACGAGTCACCACGTGAGCGCTACGCAGCGACTCGCGGTTCTCCAGTACGAGCACCGCGCTTACGAGTCGCCTCGAACGAGTGCACGCGTGCTCGCTTCGCTGCCGTCGACGACGCCGATAACGGGCGAGCAGACGACGCTCCCCGTGATCGGGCAGGCGAGCGGGGCGCACGGTACCGAGTGGCTCAAGGTGATGCTTCCCGGCCGGCCGAACGGCTCGAGCGGCTGGATCGCTCGAGGCGGCACCTACGAAACCGTCACGGGCTGGCACATCGTGGTCAACACGCAGGCCCGGCGCCTATGGGTCTACTTCCACGCTCGGTTGAAGAAGACCGTCCAGGCTGTAGTGGGCAAGCCCTCGACGCCCACGCCGAGCGGCAACTTCTTCGTCCAGGAGACCGTGATCATGCCGGCGAGCGAGGCCGGCGGGCCATTCGCACTCGCGCTCAGCGCCCGCTCGGACGTTTTCCAGGAGTTCGACGGCGGACCGGGTCAGATCGCGATCCACGGACGCGACGGCCTCGGGGGCACGCTGGGGACGGCGGCGTCCCACGGCTGTGTTCGGCTCGCCACTGCGGCGATCACCTGGCTGTCGGAACGGATCGTTCCGGGGGTCCCGGTAACGATCGACGGATAGCGCTGGGCTCGTGGACCGCGGCTCGGCCGCGGTCCGTAGGCAGGGTCCTGATAGGGGAGGAAACCGAGAAGCGGTTGGCGATCGCCACCGCAATCCAGCCGGCTCAGATCGAGCCGGCGCATCCGAACGGGAGTGACTGAGGTCATGCCGCAATTCATTGAGATCTATCTGATTGTCTACGGGGCGCTCGCGCTCAGTCACATCGCGCTTCAGATGCTCCTGGGTTATATGGAGCACCGCCGTCAGGTGAAGCGCCGCTACGTCGGGTCGACCCCGCGGGTGACCGTGGTCGTCGCTGCCTACAACGAGGACCCGGCGCTCCTGCACCGGTGCCTGCTTTCGATCGACCGGCAGGATTATCCGGGGATCGAGGCGATCGTGGTCGACGACGGGTCGGCCAACGTCGAAGCGGTGCTCCCGGTCCACGACGAGTTCAGCACCGGTCGCTTCCGCGTCATCCTTCAGGCGGACAACAGCGGAAAGCGCAACTGTCAGGCTGTCGTCTTCGAGCAGGCGATGGGGGACATCGTGATCACAATGGACTCCGACACCGTCCTGCTTCCCAACGCGATCCGCAAGATCGTGCGGCGGTTCGAGGATCCGAAGGTCGGGGCCGTGACCGGGAACGTCGAGGTGATCAACCGGCACCAGAATCTGTTGACCCGGCTCATCGCCTACCGCTACTGGACAGCGTTCAACCAGGAGCGCGCGGCGCAGAGCTATTTCGGCGTCGTGATGTGTGCCTCGGGGCCGTTCTCGGCTTACCGCCGCACGATCATCGACCAGGTACGCGACGCCTACATCAATCAGCGTTTCCTGGGCAGCTACTGCTCCTTCGGCGATGACCGCCACCTCACCAACCTCGTCCTCGGCCTCGGCTACGACGTCGTCTACGACGAGGACGCGTTGGCCAAGACGCTCGTTCCCCACACGATCCGAGGCTACCTGCTCCAGCAGCTGCGCTGGAGCAAGAGCTTCTACCGCGAGGTCCTGTGGACGGCCCGGTTCGTGCGAAAGCGCCACTGGTACATGGGCCTCGACCTCGGCCTACAGACCTTCATGCCCTTCGCGCTCATCATCGCCGTAGGCCTGACCATCTACGCCGCCACCATCGACCCCATCACCTTGCTGCGCTACGGGGCCATCGTCGTCGGCATCGGATTCGTGCGGTCATTGTCCGGCCTCCTGCGCACCCGGCAGCCCGGGTTCCTGCTCTTCACCCTGTATGGCTTCATCCACGTCTTCCTCCTGATCCCGGTGCGGCTCTACGCGCTGGCCACGCTCGGACGGGGAGGCTGGGGTACGCGCGCCGACGCAGCTCCCGCCGGCTCGGCGCAGGAGGTGGAGCGGCGCAGTGTCGTGTACGGTCGCTCCGAGGCGGGCCGCGCGGAGGCCGAGAGCGAATGGTCGCGCGATGTTCGCCGCTCGGTAGAGAAGGGACAGAGCTTCGAGCTCTTCTGGCAGCCGGTACGCGACCTGCGCACGGGCGAGCTGACCCACGCGGAGATTCTGCTCCGCCTACGTCACGCGGGGCAGATCCTTCCGCCCGCCGACTTCCTGTCGATCGCCCACGAACATGGTTGTATGGAGATGGTCGACGAGTGGGTTGTGCGCGAGACGATCTCGCTTCAGTCCGGCCTCTCGGATGAGTTGAGGCCGCGCCTGGAGATCAACCTCTCCGGGGACTCGATCCGGAACCCGCAGTTCACCTTTCGGGTCGGCGCTTACCTCGCTCAGTACGGGGTGTCGCCGCGCAAGCTCGTGCTCTCCATTCCCGAGTGGGTTGCCCTCGCCGAGCCCGGCGCCGCGGCTGCCTTCGCTCGTCGGGCCCGGTCGTTGGGTTGCTTGGTCGCGCTCGACAACTTCGGCCAGGCCAGCGAGGACGGGAACACGGCAGAATCGGAGCATCTGTTGCTCGACCTGCCCGTCGACTACGTCAAGCTCGACGGGTCGCTCGTCCGTCCTCTGCCCTACAGCAGCCGAGCGCGAGAGACCCTTCACCGTCTCCTCACGACCATGCGGGGCGAGGGCATCGAAACCGTCGCGGTCTTCGTCGGCGACGAGGAGACGATGCTCGTGCTCGAACAAGAGCGAGTCGATTACGCCCAGGGGTTCCTCATCGGGTCGCCCGAGAGCACGGCGTCGACGCTGGCGGAGATCGCGGCCGGCGCCGCGGCGCAGTTCGCGCTGGTGCCTGTCTGAGCGCTACTTCTCGGTAGCGGCGCTGGACGGTTCCTTCTCGCCCGCCCAGATTCCGGTCACGAAGTGAAACCACTTCAGGCTCGCGCGATCCACGGTCGCGCGGGTCGCGGCCGTGGTGGCCGCCTCGATGACGGCGGCGCTGACCACCTTGGGCAGGGTTGTGTGCTCGGTGCCCGCGCGGGGAGGGGCCTGACGATCGATGGTGCCCCAGACCACGTTGAACGCCTTGCGCGCCAGCCTCGCGCCGATGATCCCGGCGATGAGCCCGAACGGCTTGTAGAGGATCTTCATCGGGAGCTGGAGCCTACCCGGTGCGGGGCCCCTGATTCGCGATGCGCCACCTGGCTAGGCCGAACCGTGTCGATTGCTCCGGGTGTCGGTGGCTATCCGACCGGCGGTGTGGGTAAATAGATAGCTGCAATCCGCCGATCTTAAGGAGCAGACGCACTATGCTCGACGAGGATCCACGTTCAGCCGACACCGCAGGAGAGGAGCTGCTCCGGCGGGCGCTGCTCGACCAGAACAGCTCAGTCGCCGTTTCCCTGCGCATCGCCGGCCTGCCGCTGAGTGATTCAGTAACCGTGATCTTCTACGGTCGTCGCGATCTGGGCACGCTCCAGACCTACGTAGCGAGCGGGAGTCGCGGCGCCGGCGCTACCGTGGCGGCGAGCGAGCTCCTCCGCGTGCCCTGCGACCTCGACCTGGGCGACGCCGAGGACCGCGAAGAGGCCGAGCAGCTCTACCTCGAGCAGGCGACGGCGTTCAAAGACGCCCTCGTGGGCGCCGACACCGTCCTCGAGGTCTGGCGCGAGCCGCTGGGCGAGCTGGCCTCGACCGCCGTCAGCGTGGTGCACTCGATCGATCTCTCGGTGCGGCTGCCCGCGCCGCGCCTGCTCCCGATTGCCCTCGTAGCGCCCGACCTCCACCTCGTGGTCGCCCCCGTGTGCAGCGCTCGGACGCTCGCCGAGGGACGGCCGCCGATGGGGATCGCGTGCGCCCAGCAGGACCTGACCAGGGTCTACCCGCTCGCCGATGACCCCGACCGCTGCGTCGAGGACTTCCTGGCACTGGCGGCCGAACACGCCCATTCGTACGCCGAGCGCCTCGAGCACCAGGAAGCGTCGGTGGAGCGCTTCCTCGAGCTCAGCGGCGAGGGCTTCGGCGAAGCCGCATAGCGGGCGGCTGCGCGATCATGGCTGCGTGCGCCTGCGCCGCCGCCCTGCCGTGCTCCTCATCATCCTCGCGGTAATCGTTGTCTTCCTGCTCGTGAGCGCGCTGCTGGCGCGGGTGTACAGCAGCGTTACGGCCGAACGCTCGGGCGTGACCGCGCTGGTCGACGCCGAGGCGCATGGCGAGAAGACGTCGATGCTCGACGATCTCTACCAGTGCCGATCGAGCGCGGCGTGTCGGGCGCGCGTGGCCGCGGACGCCGGCGCCCTGCGTCGCGCGGGCGCGGTCTCGGTCCTCGAGCTCAGCGTGTCGAGCAGCTTCCCCATCTTCGGAAAGACCGGGGTCGCGCGCGTCGCGTGGGAAACCCCGGGACAGCTCCCCATCACCCAGTGCGTCCGCGTGCGTCACACGGGCAACCCGATCAGCGGGATGAAGGTCGAGCTGCTCGAGATCTCCGAGCGGATCAAGACCAACGGCGACTGCCCGAAGCAGTTTTAGATCTAGCGGACGGGCTCGCGGACCGGCTCGCGGGCCGGGCGGCGCTCGCGGGGCGGGGTCAGGTCGGCGAGCCGGCGGTGGTCGCGCAGGCGCACCCGGGCGGGCGCGGCATCGGGCAAGGGGAGGCCGCCGCCGGGGACGTTGGGCGGCGCCATCGGGCCCGGGCGGCTGTTGCCGGGACCGTCGTCGGAGCCACCTCCGGGGGCGCGCCAGCCGGCCGTGGGAGCGGTCCTGGCCGCGTGGACGATGAGCACGCCCGCCCCGGCCAGGGCCAACAGGTGCATGCCGATGAGCAGCAGGATGAGCTGACCGACTCCGACCACCGTCAAAGCGTACCGCGCGCGGCGCTCCGGGCGGTAAGGAAATCTGTCAGCTAGCATCCTTCGCCGCCCCTTGGGCGCTCTCAGCGCCGCCCCG
>Ga0302325_10023635_pt1 | contig 12805 bp, 10 predicted proteins | sample Palsa_T0_2_FD_201948 | JGI IMG/M metagenome (GOLD analysis project Ga0302325, IMG submission 201948) | Peat permafrost microbial communities from Stordalen Mire near Abisko, Sweden - Palsa_T0_2 | ecosystem: Environmental > Terrestrial > Soil > Palsa > Peat permafrost | place: Sweden: Abisko... | reverse complement strand
ACTCGATGTGCCGATGTAGCTCGCGCTGAAAACCGTGTCGGGTCCAGCTTGCCGCTCGATCGAAAGCATCCATTCTTCCGTGTACGGCGTGCGGTTGTGGATGTCATACCCTGGAATGCCGCTGATCGGCTCATAGGCGCTCCAGTCGATGCTGCCGTCCGGGTGGCTCCGCGAGGAGTTCAACGGCGCGAACGTGTACGGAAAAGGCTGTCCGTAATTCTGCCCATCGGCCGCGCTGACAAACGGAGTCGCAAACAGCGGCGGAGCGGGACTGGAATAGGTCGTTCCATAAGGCGCATTCGCGGCCAGCACGCTGATCGAGAGCGCATCGATCGCTGTGTAGAAATTGCCAAAGCTGGCGCGGATGCTGGTCGTCCCACGAGACCCCAGCAGCTTTCCCAGCGCGCTGCCGGAATCGCTCTCCGGTGACCATGCCAGGCCCACGCGCGGCGAGAATCCAAGATGGCCCACCGGCGCGAGTGTGTTCGGAACGCCAGGATCTCCCGGATAGAGAATGCCTGCCGGTGCTCCCGGAAACACTACGGACTGCGCGCCCGCTTCAAACGTCGAAATCTGGTTGTACTTCTCCGACCACGGCGCAATGCGGTCCCATCGCAGCCCGTAATTCAGCGTCAAGCTCGGCAACGCGTGCCAGCTGTCCTGCGCGAACAGCCCCAGATATTTGTTGCGCGCATAAAACGGATTGAGCTGGCTTTGGTTGTATTGGCTGGGCACGCCAATCAGGAAATCCGCAAAGTCGACGCCCGTCTCCGTTCCGGAAAAAACAAAGCTCCCGTTGAACTGCGCAATGGGGTGCGCATTCACCTGATCGGCGTGAAACTCGCCGCCGAGCTTCATCGTGTGATTGCCTAGCACCTTCGAAAATGTGTCGGCGGTCTGATAGGTATTGTTGGCCTGGATCAGCTGGTTGGCCGCGGCGCCGGTCGAGTAGCCGTTGAAGTTGAGATTCTCGACGCTCTGTCCCTTGGGGTCGAGCGCAACAATGCTCGGGCTTCCGTTGGCATTTTCAAAACCCTGCGAGACGAGGCTCACACCGCGCCCGCCCTCCGGTTGCCCGAGGTTGGTCAAGTCGCGCAGATAACTCACATGCGCCTCATTCACTGCCGTCGAATTGATCGCCTTGGTAGCGCTCAGCGCCAAAAGCTGCGCCCGGCCCGTGGTCAGCGCACTGAATCCGGGCACGCTGGCCCCGCTCTGCGCCGTCGGATAGGGATTATCGAGATTGAAATCGTCGATGAAGTAATACGCCGACAGCGTGCCCCAGCGCGTATTCGCATCCACACGTGCGCCAGCCTTGTCGTCGCGCAGCGTCTGGTTGTAGGCGGATGTCGCAAACCCGTTGGCCGTATTCGCAGCCGGAATATATTCGAGCATCCTCTGCGCCGGAACCGACCACGCGCTTTGCGGAATTTGCGCATTCCCAAACACGCATTGGCCCGCCTGCGCGTCGGCCTGCGTGCAGCCGTTCAAGTAATACGGCTCGCCTTGCTGCACCGGGTAGCCGAGCTTCTGCGTCAGCAGATTCGCGAAGTAAGGGCCGCCCACCGATCCCGTCAGCAGCGTGTTTCCGTTGCTGTCCACAAAGTCCGACAGATCGCCCGTCCGGTCCGCATTGGACGGCACGCTGATCTCGCCCGTATCGATGCCCTGCGTCTGTCGCGTGCCCTGATAGTCGGTAAAGAAGAACACCTTGTCGAGCCGCACTGGCCCGCCCAGCGTCCCGCCAAACTGGTTCTGCCGGTACGCTCCGCGCGTCGGGGAAAAGTAATTGCGCGCATCGAGATCGGTGTTGCGCAGAAAATCGAATGCGCTGCCGTGAAATTTGTTGTCGCCGGATTTTGTGATCACGCTGATCTGCCCGCCGCTGAACTCCCCATACTCGGCATCGAAGTTGCTCGTTACAATCCGGAACTCCGCAATCGCATCCAGGTTGGGAATGATCGCCGTGCCGGCGTTTACGTCTTCTTCCGCGTCGCTGCCGTTCACATTGAAATAGTTCGACGTCTCGCGCTGCCCGTTCACTGAAATCGTGCCGGGGTTCAGCGTGCCCGACGGATCGAGAATCGTCGCGCCCACGTCCTGCACAGTGCTCGCTCCGATCGTCGTCGATGGAGCCACGCCCGGCTGCAAGGAAAGCAGATCGGTGAAGCTGCGCCCATTCAGCGGCACCGCCGTCATCTGCCGTCCGCTGATCACTTCGCCCAGCTGTGTACTCACCGCCTCAACATGCAGCGGGTTGTCGGTCACGCTTACCGTCTGCGCATCGCGGCCCACTTCGAGCATTACGTCCAGGGTCAGCGCCGCATTCGTATCGAGCACGATGTCCTTGCGCTCATAGCTCTGGAATCCAGCAGCCTCCACATCCAGCTCATAGCGGCCCACCGGCAGCACCGGCAGCGTGTAATATCCCTTCGCGTTGCTGTGCGTCTGCTGCGCCATCCCCGTGCCAATCTCCCTCACAGTGACATGGACATGGGCAACGACGCTTCCAGCCGGGTCCTTGACCGTGCCGGAGATGCTTCCCCCAACGGACCCCCAGGCAGCGGCTGAAAGCAGGAGACAGCAACTCAATAGAAAGACAAATCTGCGATGAACTTTCGACGGCCTCAATGCAATTCCTCGTTTGGCGCCTGTATTTCCGAAGGGAGCCATGGCTGGCCCATCCGGAAGCGCCTTAATATGCGACCAATTTGGTCTGCGTTTAATATACGACAAATTAAGTCCGCGTTTGGGACAGTGATTTGAATCACACCAGATTCTGGGACAAGCCGTCTTTCGAGACAACTGAAGTTCTTGAGAGAAATCGCCGAGGCGCTCATCGGGCACGCGCTGCCGTCATCCCGAGCGAGTCCAAAGCCTGCCCTGAGCGGAGCCGAAGGGGACCTACGTCTGCATTTCAGGAAGCAATAATCCGCAAGGCCATGGGTGCCCCATCCTAGCTTTGCTAGGGTGGGAAAGCTCGAACCCAAATGCGGTCATCGTGCGCGAAAATCGCATCGCAAAGGAGTCAAAGAAGCGGCGATCGCTTTCTTTCGCCCCATCAATCCGCACAACCATGGGTGCCCCAGGTCTCGCGTTTGAGACCTGGGAAAGCACGAAGGCACATCTACCCACTTGAAATTGTCATCCTGAGCGGAGCAGCTTGGGGCCCAGCGGACGCGTCAGCGTACGTGGGGTAAGCGGAGCGAAGGATTTGCTTCTCGCGCGGCGACAATACGCACGACCGCCCGTACGGACTCCCCGCATCGAGTGACCACCAGCACGCAGCATCCGTACGCAATGTCATACATTCGCCCCATGCGCGAGCGGCTCTATTTCACCTACATCATTGCCAGCAGAAGCCGCACTTTGTACATAGGCATCACAGGCGACTTAGTCAAACGCGCCTTCCAGCACAAGCAGAAAAAATACAGCGGATTCACCGCTCGATATAACTGCGAGCGCCTCGTCTGGTTTCAACGATTCACCGAAGCAAGCGAAGCCATACAGCGTGAGAAGGAACTGAAAGGCTGGACCCGCGCCAAAAAGATCGCGCTCATCGAATCCGCCAATCCAACGTGGGAAGACCTGAGCCAGCCATGGTATCAGCTTCCGACAACGCATTCGGCTTCATCCTGAACGTCCCTTACACTGATCACTGCATGGAACCCGCTCCTTCCGCCGACTGCCTAAACGAGATGCTCATAACGGCATCCCTTTCAAACTTACAAATTACACAATATAAACAACTTAATGACTATCTTTCGCTAATTCTTCGCTGGAACACCCGCACCAATCTGACCTCCGTCCGCGACCCCGAAGCCATCCTCTCCCGCCACTTCGTCGAGTCCATCGCCTGCGCGCAGGCCCTTCCACCGGGCATCAACACCCTCCTCGACTTCGGCTCGGGAGCGGGCTTCCCCGGCATCCCAATCGCCATCTGCCGCCCGGACTTAGCCGTCACCCTCGCCGAATCCCAAGGCAAAAAAGCCGCCTTCCTCCAGGAAGCCGGCCGCGTCACCGGCGTCACCGCCAAGGTCCACGCCGGCCGCGCCGAACTCCTCACCACCCAATTCGACTGCGTAACCCTCCGCGCCGTCGACCACATGGACCGTGCCGTGAAGGCAGCGACTCACCTCATCAGCGCCAACGGCTGGCTCGCGCTCCTCACCACCCAATCCGCTCTCCCCGCCCTCCAAACCGCAGCGGGCTCCGCCTTCGTCTTGTCCGAGCCCGTCCCTCTCCCCGGCAGCGACAACCGCATCCTGGCCCTGGCCCGCAAACCATAGCCTGGCTCCGTACCAAATCCGCATCAACAAGCAGCCGCTCCATTTATTCACTCCACCAACAGAACCGCGCCGACTCGCGATTCGTTGATCCCGTCAAAAATCCAGCCCACCGCCAAAATTGTTCCACGTGGAACAATTTCAACCCGCCCACCACAGAATTGTTCCACGTGGAACAATTCTGCCCAAGCTCCTCCCAAATCGGATTCCTCCTACCGCCCAGGAAGCCGTCCTGTTTCCCCGTCTTCCCATCTCAAATTGTTCCACGTGGAACAATTTGAAACCTGGGACCAGCTTCTAACGGTCCAAGCATTGAGATCCCGATTCGGGAGCCAACGCTACCGGCGACCCAAAATTGTTCCACGTGGAACAATTTTCAAACTCAGCCCTCCTAAACGGAACCAATCTTCCGGCCCAAACTGCCCTTCGGCCTCCAAATTACCGATCTCGTCGGCCCAAATTGTTCCACGTGGAACAATTTCGTCGTGGGCGAGAATCCCTAGCTGACGTAGGCGTTCCTGCCCCATTTTCGGAGCAGGATTCATAAATCTTTTTGCCCAGTCTGTTGATTTCTTTCTTGGCTGCCCGTTCTTGAAGATTTTCCACAACTCCAGTGGCATCAGAGGCTTGCCGCCATTCCAGAGGATCGCTTTCGGGGGCTTTCCACAATCGTCCCGATTTCTCCACAGTGCAAATCGCTGCAGACGGCAGGCCTGGAGTTTTAACCTGAAATGCCATGGGCAAGATTCTCGGCGTGGTCAATCAAAAGGGCGGAGTTGGCAAGACGACCACCGCAATTAATCTCTCCGCCTGCCTCGCCATCGAGGGTCTCAACGTCCTTTTGGTCGATTGCGACCCCCAGGCCAACGCCACTTCGGGACTAGGCGTTCCGCGGGACGATAACCGCCATTCCATCTATGACGTACTGGTCGGCAACGCCCCCGCGGAGCAGGTGATTTTGCCGACAGACGTTAAGAATCTCTGGCTGCTCCCTGGATCCAAGAACCTCACCGGCGCAAACATTGAATTGGCTGGAGTTGAAGGCCGCGAAACCCGTCTCCGAGACGCTTTGGCTCCCATCCGTGGCAATCATGATTTGGTGATCCTGGACTGCCCGCCCGCCTTGGACTTATTGACTTTGAATGTTTTAGTGGCCGCAAATTCCCTGATTGTGCCCATGCAGGCCGAATATTTTGCCTTGGAAGGCATTTCCGAGCTAATTTCAACCCTGGAACGCGTACAGGCTGCCTTCAACCCCGAAATCTCAATAGAAGGCGTTTTGCTAACGATGTACGACGATCGAACCAACCTGGCACAGCAGGTCACCGAGACTTTGCGCGACTATTTCAAGGAAAAGCTGTTTCACACTGTAATTCCACGCAATATCCGGCTGGCTGAAGCTCCCAGCCATGGCAAGCCCGTGGCGCTTTACGATGCCCGCTCCCGAGGAACAGAGTCCTATTTTGAACTGACAGGTGAATTTCTAGCGCGCAACAATATCGAAAGTCCGCGCAGTCTCGAGCGCAAGGCCGCAGCGGCCAATGCGCCCAAGGTTGAGGTACGCTTCTGGCCATACTCATGACTGAAGACCGCTGCGCTAACAATCTGAATCCCAAGACCGAAAAACCACCGGCCGATGCTGCCGGGTACGAGGCCCGTTCCGATGACAACGACTGCTACCGACCCTAAACGACGTGCCCTGGGAAAGGGACTTGATTCATTGCTTCCGCGGGTCAATGCGTCCGCCGCGCCTGCTCCGACTTCCGCTGTGCCGGTTGAGAGCGAGGCTGGCCGGCCGCGCGAGATTCCGCTGGACCAGATCGACCCCAATCCATTCCAGACGCGATCGCGGATCAATGAAGATACGCTTGCCGAACTGGCAGCTTCGATTACTGCGAATGGAGTGGTGCAGCCTATCCTGGTGCGGCCTCAGGCGGATGGCCGGTTCCAGCTGATTGCCGGCGAGCGGCGCTGGCGAGCGTCTGGGTTGGCGGGGAAGAAAACGATTCCTGCGTTCCTGCGGCAGGTGTCGGATGAGCAGGCGATGGAGATCACCATCGTCGAGAATTTGCAGCGCGCCGATTTGAATCCCATGGAGCAGGCGCGGGCTTTTGACCGGCTCTCGCGGAATTTTTCGATGACGCAGGAGCAGATGTCGCTGCGTACCGGGAAGGACCGCGCAAGTATAGGTAACTTCCTTCGTTTGTTGAAGTTGCCGATTGACGTGCAGAACAAGGTGGAGTCGGGCGAGCTGAGTTTTGGGCATGCGCGGGCGCTGCTGGCCTTGCAGCATCATCCTGGCATTGAACAGGCGGCTAAGCGGATTTGCACGCTTTCGCTTTCTGTTCGCCAGACCGAGACCCTGGTGCAGAGCATGCTCTTTCCGGACCTTGAGAAGAAGGAGCCGAAGCCGGAGCCGGTGGTTGACCCCAATGTGAAGGAAGTGGCGGAGCGGCTGCAGAGGGCGCTGGGTCTTCGGGTGCGGATCGAGGACAAGCACGGACGCGGACGGGTGATTATCGAGTACGGCCGGCTGGAGGAGTTTGACGCGCTGCTGGAGCAGCTTGCCAGTGGACAGTGAACGGCAGCGGACAGTGTGCAGTCATTACGCCGTGAATGCAGCGGAGAGTGACGTAGTTGTTTTCTCGCCCTTTTCACTAAGGTGCCACAAAAATGAATACCGCACGGTGGGTCGCAAGGAGAATCGCGGCGCAAAGACAACAGCAGATCCTTCGCTCCGCTTACCCCACGCACGCTGACGCGTCCGCGGGGCCCCAAGCCGCTCCGCTCAGGATGACACTTTTTTGGGAAGGAGGGTGTATTCGTGGGGCTTGAGGCTACTGCCGTTAGCTTGACGGTGACGTTGGGAGAATCGGGCGGAAGGATGGTGCAAGTGGGTCAGGGCCTCTGTGCTACCCCCGACGCAAATCAGTGACGACGCAAAAAAACCAGCTCTACTACGGCGATAACTACGAAGTGCTGCAACGCTACGTGAAGGACGAGAGCGTCGATCTGGTGTATCTCGATCCGCCGTTCAATTCACGCCAGGATTACAACGTTCTTTTTGCCGAGAAAGACGGCTCGCAGTCGAGTTCGCAGATTCACGCGTTCGAGGACACGTGGGAGTGGAACATGGTTGTGCGGATTGATGCTGCGTGAAGACTTCCGGGGCTGAAGCCCTTTCGTATTGAAGCTTGATTCAGGGGCCTGAAGGACCCCTGCTCCCTCCGTGCATGCTGGCAGATGCGGGTTCGTGCTTTCCCATGCCCCAAAAGAAGGGACATGGGGCACCCATGGTTGTGCGGATCGGTGCTGCGCGAGAAGCAGATCCCCTTCGGCTCCGCTCAGGGCAGGCTTTCGCTCCGCTTACCCCACTGCGTGGGGCCCCAAGCTGCTCCGCTCAGGATGACACTTTTTTGGGAAGGTGAATGTATTCGTGGGGGCCGAAAAGCCCAAAATCATCTCGTTGCATTTGTGGCACGGTCGAAAACTTCCGGGGCTGAAGCCCTCCGTTTTTGAAGCTTGATTCAGGGGCCTGAAGGCCCCTGCTCCCTCCGTGAATAAGAGTCAACGCGGGTTCGTGCTTTCCCACCCTAGCAAAGCTAGGATGGGGCACCCATGGTCGTGAGAATTGATGCGGCCTAAATGCGACCGCAGATCCTTCGACTCCGCTGCGCTTCGCTCAGGATGACAGCAGCAGGTCGGCATTCGTGCTTTCCCACCCTAGCAAAGCTAGGATGGGGCACCCATGGTCGTGCGGATGGATGCTGCGTTAAGACCTCAGAGGCTGAAGCCCTGCCATTTTTGAGACAGCAAAGACAAGGCAGGGACAGAGAGCAGGTTATTTGTGCAGGGCGTTGCAGGTGGAGCGCAAGGTGAACTCCAAGGAATCGCGTGGAACGCTCTCGACGAAGGGTCCGATCAACCAACCTAGACCGGGCGGAACGGAGCGCGTGAGGGAGACCGACTCGATCTGCATGTAGAGCCCGCCGTCGCGCTCCTCGAAACTCCAGTAAGTGTTCAGGCGCCAGAGGTAGCCGTGGTCTTCGCCGGAACTTAATGCGTGTTCCTTGGCGGTGCCCGGCGCGTCGATCTCGGAGATTTTGGTGCTACGCGCGAAGCTGTATTGGCGCTGAGGGTCGAGGCGTCCATAGGCGATGTCGGCGGTGATGTCGAAGACCACGGTAACGAGGTGGTGCTGGCGTACACGCATCGAAGCCTGGAGACGATCGCCTTGCTGCGCGAGCACCTTCGCCTGGAGGATTTGCGGGGCGAAGTATTTTGGGTAGGCGCTGAAGTTCTGAGTCACTCGGAGAAAATCGGCGGCGGTGGCTCCGGGGACGAACGCGGTGCCGCGCCAGTGGTGGAGCATGGCTCCGAACGAGTCGTGTGGGGGGGATGGGGTGAGATTGTCGACGATCAACTCACCGGCGGAGACGCGCTTCGGATTGCGGAGCGGTAGGCAACGGCGTGAGGAATGTGCTTGGAGAACGATGCTGCTGCGCGAGGCGCGACTCGACCGTGCTGACATAGGCGTCGAATGCGGAAGCAGCGGCAGGCGTGGAATCTGCCGAGACGCAGACGGGAGCTGCCGGAAGGATGAATAGACCGAGGAGAGCGAGTCGATGCCGGGGAATCACAGAGACTACCAAGTGTAGCCTACGGGGGAAGGTTGATTCGTGGAAGCGCTGTAGGCGGCGTTGCGGGGCGTATACTCCCGTCACGGAAATTGGCGGCGATTCAAGTCACTCCGAATGAAGAAGCCTCTTTGCACCTGCGTTTTTCTTTTTCTTTGCGCGTCGAGCCAGGTATGTGCGCCGCAAGAAATGCAGCATGCGCTGATGGACACAGGAACTGCGGCGATCTCGGTGGAACGGGATCGAGCGGAGGGACTCCTTCAGCTCGATGTGCTGGTCACGGATGCGACTGGAAGACCGGTATCCGGACTCGGCGGAGCCGATTTTAGTCTGCTTGAGAACGGCCAGCCGCAAAATGTTCTCTCGTTTCAAGCCTTCGATGGTCGAGGCGCACTGGCAGAGCCTCCCGTCAGAATCGTTTTGCTGATCGACGAGATGGAACTGCCGGAGAACTTGGCGCGCGACGAACGTCTCGCCGTGATGGGTTATCTACGTCAGGGCGGCGGACGGCTGCAGCGCCCAGTGTCGGTTTTCGTGTTGGCCGATACTGGTTTGTGGACTGTTGCCCCTTCCGGCGACGGAAAAGTATTGGCCCGAGAGATCGAGCATAATGACTTCGCCTTGGTTCGCCACAATGTGGGCTGGTTGAGAGGAAGGGCAGCGCCGGGTTTGAAGGACTCCGCCCCGGAGTCGGCGTTGAAGGCGCTGGGGCAGATTGCCGCCGATGAAAGAGCCAAGCCGGGAAGGAAGCTTCTTTTGTGGATCGGTCCCGGCTGGGGTATGGGGAGCGGGGCTTACGAAGTACACGGAGAGCGGTCTCTCTTCGACGCGGTCTGGTGGTTTTCCACCCTGCTTCGGGAAGCGCGCATCGTTCTCTACAGCTTTGCGGTAGGAGAAACCGATCCGCGTGGCCAGCTTTACAAAGCGTACCTGGCCGGAGTGACGGCGCCGAATAAGGCCAGCTTCCTCAATGTGTATAGAAAAGTGCTCGCGGTCCAGAGCGGCGGGCGCGTAGTGGACACGGGCTTTGATTTGGAGCGACAGATTGAGAGTTGCGTTCGGGAGGCCGGCTCCTTTTACCGGATCTCTTTCGACCCGCTTCCCGCAGACCATCCCAACGAGTATCACGATTTGAAGGTGGTGGTTGACCGGCCGGGGCTGATTGCGCGCACCAGTACCGGCTACTACGATCAGCCGTATTACTCAATTGATCCGATTCCTTCACCCAGGCGCGTGTCGATCGAACAACTCGAACAGTTGCTGACCGCTTCGCGCGGAGACTCAGATGCAGATCTGGCGAAGCAGCTCTCGGAGCTTACGCTCACTGAGCGGCTGAGCGAGCACAGGCTTTCACTGCTGGATACAAACGCGACTGGGAAACGGGTCCGGCAGGAACTCGGCATCCTCGCGGATGCGTCGGCCTTTGAGGAGCCTCCAGCCGATGAGATTCCCGCCGAAACTCCGCCTGACCTACCCGCGCAGCAGCACATGCTTGCACTTACTTCCGCCTACCTGAGCGCGACGATTCGAAAGCTGCCGGATCTTTTCGCAAAGCAAACAACAGTACGCTACCAGGAGACGCCGATGTACTTGGAAGCCGGAACCAGCGTTAACCATCAACCGCTTCATGTGACGGATAGTTGGACCACCACAGTGCGCTACCGGAACGGTTTTGAAATTACTGAGGCAAAACCTCCCAAACGAAAGCCCAATCATCCTGAATTGATCACCTATGGTGTCTTCGGGCCAGCGATCGAAGGAGTGCTGGGTGCGATCAACAAAAACAGCGGGCTGACCTGGGTCCGCTGGGAGCGGGACGCTGAAGGCCGCTTGGCTGTATTCCGTTACACCGTTTCCTCGGACAATTCCGCCCGCCAAGTGTGGCTCTGCTGTCTGCCCGACGGGGACGGAAAGGAAGCACTTCAGCGGTATGCGGGGTATCACGAAGAAATTGCGATCAACCCTGAAAGCGGAGCCATTCTGCGCCTTGAGTTCCGGGCCGACATGAAATCAACAACTCCGATAGCCCGGTCGCACATCATGATCGAATACGGCCCGGTCGAAATTGGCGGAAAGACCTATATCTGCCCGCTGAGAAGCGTTTCGATCATGCGGGCGCGGTCCGTAAGGGTTTTGACCGAATGGGATGAAACATTCATGGCCTACGGACCGTACGTTGCGATGCTGAACGATATCCGATTCGATCACTATCATATCTTTCGATCTGAATCCCAGGTGCTGACGGACTTTACTCCAATCGAAAAGTAGATCCCCATGCATGGAGCACGGCCACCCGAGAGCCTTGCGGTCGCGTTTCTACTTTTTGCCTTTCGCTGGCTTGGGCATGAAGTAACCGCGGCGGGCCTGCAGGTCGAAGCCCTCTCGATCGACCTTTATTTTTAGAAAGTGGTAAGTGCCATCGGCTTTCACGTCATCGAGCGACAGCTCCAGGACATAGACAATTTCGGGCGCTTCGGTCAGGGCCTTGAATCCCGCGTCGAGATCGTTGCTGTTATGAAAGAATGTGCCGCCCGTGCCGTCGGCGAGTTCTCCCATCGCATTCTCGGCTGCCCTCATCTCGCGGGCGACAAATTCACCGCGAGTCGCCGCGGGAGCTGCGTGTACATCCTCACTGGCCGTTAGGGATGTTGTGTACAAACCGCGCGCATCGAGGGCGCTGATGGTCACGTTGGACTGCGCCGCAAGATCGATGAGCTGGGACTCCTGGGTTCTGGCTTCTTGTCCCACGGGCAGAAAGCCGGGGGATACGAGGATGAGTGCGCGCTGCCCCGGCAGCCTGGCCATTCTGCGCACAATTTCCGCGATGACGGCGTAGGTGGCCTGCGTGTCCTGCTCGCCTGCGCTCAGAGCACGCCTGGCTGCCTGCTCCGCAAGCCTCTGCGCCGTGGGCAGGTCAGTTTGCGGATTGATGCCGGGGTCACAATTGAGTACCTGCGCCAATGCGTCCTGAACGGCATGGTTGTCGTGCTCATTCAGCATGAGGTCGGCCTGGTAATACGAGATATAGGGGCAATCCGATTTTTGAAACTGGTTTGTGCCATGCAATTGCACGGCCGCGATTGCGTTCTGCAAAATGGCGTGGTCCCGCGTGAGGCCGCTGTTTGTTTTTCCCGAAGTGGAGACGACGGCGGCCACATCGGAGCCTGTCAATGCGCCGTCCAGCGCCTTGGTGCCGGCCTGTTTTGCATAGGACAGATCTTCGGGGCTCAGGTGCATGTCGTCAAAGAGGAAGACGGTGATTCGGTCGGGAAGAACTGACGATTGTGGCGCAGCGTTCGCGGGAGCCGGGGAGCTCTGGTTGCTTTCGGTCGTGTTCGCAGCCGCGGTTTCATTTGCTCCTCGCCTTTGTACCGTGAATCCAGAGAGGGGTCGCGGCTTGCCCTGATCAAGGACTTGAAAGTCTTCCTGTTTCAAATTGTCCACGGTGCGGCCCTGCTTATCACGGACGACAACGGGAACGAGCACGCGATTCACGTTGATTTGGATGTTGGGGGTGGTGGGCTGAGGGGCTGGCGGCTGCTGCGCTGCAGAGTGTGTGCCGAGAGACGCCAGGCAAAAACCGATCCATGTCAGCGTAGGGAAATCCGAACCACGAATGCGCATTCCACCTCCGGACTTGTCTCTGAATCAAAGAACCGCAATCGTTCCCGCTCATTGAACAAGGAGATTCTAGTCTCATCGGGAATTCGGGTTGGGTTCGTTGCTTTCCCACCCTTGCTGCGCAAGGATGGGGCACCCTCGGTCGAGCGGATTGGTGCATTACAAAAGCGCAACGGAAGATCTTTTCAGTATTCGATGCCGCGCTGGGCGAGGATGCCTTTCTGGTAGGCGTGTTTGACTTCGCGCATTTCGGTGACGGTG
>Ga0302325_10023634_pt1 | contig 12805 bp, 11 predicted proteins | sample Palsa_T0_2_FD_201948 | JGI IMG/M metagenome (GOLD analysis project Ga0302325, IMG submission 201948) | Peat permafrost microbial communities from Stordalen Mire near Abisko, Sweden - Palsa_T0_2 | ecosystem: Environmental > Terrestrial > Soil > Palsa > Peat permafrost | place: Sweden: Abisko... | reverse complement strand
CGGCAAGGATCTCCGGCAGTTTTCGTCCGCGCCCCAGCTCGAAGCCGACACTGCGATTTCTGGACAAAGACCCGGTGCAGGTCAGCACCAAATCGCCGACGCCGCTCAGTCCGGAGAGCGTTTCGCGCCGTCCGCCTGCCGCCACGGCCAGGCGGGTAGTTTCGGCGATGCCTCGGGTGATCAAGCCGGCGGCCGAGTTCAGCCCCAGGCCCAATCCAGCCAGAACGCCGGCGGCGATGGCGATCACATTCTTGAGCGCCCCACCCATCTCCACGCCAATCACGTCGTCGTTGGTGTAGAGGCGCAGCGTGGGGCTGGAGAACTCCTTTTGAATCAGCGCTGCGACGTTCGGTTGCGCGAAGGCGATGGCCACAGCGGTTGGCATCCCGGCGGCGACTTCCTGCGCGAAGGACGGTCCGCTCAAAGCTCCTACAGCCACCTTTCCTCGAAGTTCGCTCGGGAGACAGCTCTCAATCACTTCGCTCATGCGCAGGAAGGTATGGTCTTCAATTCCCTTGGTGGCGCTGACCAGCACAACTCCTGAATGGATGAATTGGCTGAGGCGCGTCAACGTCGGCCGAAGGAACTCGGACGGTACTGCGCAGACCAGAATTCCCGCGTCAGCCACTGCCAGGGCATCGTCTGAGGTGACTCTCAGGGCGTCTGGAAAAGGAAAGCCGGGGAGGAAGTGCAGGTTCTCGCGGCTCCGGTTGAGCGCCTCGGCTGTTTCGGCGCGGTGCGACCACAGGGTGACTTCGTGATCGCCTTTGCGAGCCAGAGACAACGCAATTGCGGTTCCCCATGCGCCAGAACCAAGCACCGTAATCCGGCTCATGCTGTGCCGTTCCCCTCATCTGGGGGCTGAGTTTTCTTGCCTCCGAAGCGGTATTCGGTCCCGGCCATCAGCCGCAGGATGTTCTGCTGGTGCTTCACCAGGATGAGCCCGGAGACGATGCCGATAATGGCCATGATCAGGTAGTTGCGCGCCCACGGAGCAGTGAGCCACGCGAAAAGCGGGAAGGCCGCCGTCGAGAGGATCGACGCGAGGGAAACATAGCGGAAGATCGCCATGACCAGGACGAAGACCGCCAGAGAGGCCAGCGCCGCATAGGGAACCAGGACGACGAAGACTCCGAAGGCCGTGGCCACGCCCTTGCCACCGCGCAGCCCCAGCCAGATCGGAAACATGTGCCCCAGCACCGCGCAGAGCGCCGCAAGCGCCTCGGCATAATGAGCCTGGATATGCGGGAATCCCATCGCAGCCAGCCGCGCGCCCACCAGCACTGCCAGCGCGCCCTTGAGTACATCGAAGAGAAAGGTCGCCGCGCCCAGCCCTTTGGCTCCGGAGCGCAATACATTCGTAGCCCCGATATTGCCGCTGCCCACGGTGCGGATATCCTGCTTGCGCACGAAGCGCACCAGCAGATAACCCGTCGGGATGGACCCCAGCAGATAGGCCGCGACTACGATGGAAAGCGAGTGCAGCCAGACTGTGATTGCGAGAGGCATCACTCCAAACTTTATCAGGTTGGCCGGGAGCTTAGACGGCTCGGATCGCTACTGGATCGTCGCCAGCGTGTACACAAAATCGTAGGAATGCTTGCCGTCGGCGATGGCGATAGTGATGGAGCCTCCGAGACCTTGTAGTTCGCCGTCGCCCGATTCAGGCACCACCGCGAGTTTGAGCTCTGGAACACCGCGATTCATAATGCCGAGATGGTAGACGATGAACGAGCCTTTGCGTCCATCGAGCGAGCCAGTGATTTTCTCGATGGCTACGTAGGCGCCGGAAGAGCCGGGAGCTCCGTTTCCTGCGGTTAGCATCTGGCCGCTGCCGGTAGCTTCCAGGTCGCCGTGGTACTGCTTGTTGAGCAGAAAACGGCCGAGACCGTGCTCCTCGGAGGTTTCGCTCCATGCCTTCGGAGTCATTTTCACTTCGAAGCTGCCTTTGGCGTGTTTTTCCATTTATCGCTCCATTTCGCGGCGATCCAACCGCCGGTCCTATTCTGGCTCATTCGATGCGTCTTTCGCACGCCGGTTCACAGACCGCTTTGCAGGCCCGTTCTCAGATTTGATTCGCTGCGCCGCCTTGAGTGCGTCGGCAATGACTCTTTCGACACGCTTAGCCTGGGCCTCCGGACTGGCGCACATGGAGATGCTGAAGAGCGCCAGGCGGCGCTGATTCTTGGTCAGCGCCGCCCAACCAGCCTTTACCATCGGCTGGCGGCGAAAGGCAGTCTGCAGGATGGGCGGCGGAGACTCCTCGCCCTCCATCGTCATCATCATGCGCTCCACCCACTGCTCGGCTCGGCGCGCGCGCGCTTCCGCGGACTTGGGCGTTGCGATGTCGTCGGCGAGGTACTTGCGAGTCGAGTAGTTCAAGGACTCGAACCACTTCTTCACGGCGCGATCCGCTTTCAGCAACTTCGCTAGTTCCGGCGGCGGCGTAGCGGATCGGCCGTCGATGTCGGCTTCCAGCACGATTTCAGCCATCGAGCCTACGACAAGGCCTGTCGCCTTGCGCATCTTCTCCGTCACCAGCATCATGTATCCAAACTCGTGCGAGCGTTGCAGCGAGGTCGCGATCGGGAAGGGTTCGGTCGTCTTGCCCGCGGCGCGGATGGAGCCCTTGACACGCAATTTGACACGATTCGGCCACGCCTCGGCCGGATCGAACGGTAGGCGGACGATGGTCCACGGCAAGGAAACCTTGACTGGCTCAAGCCGGGCCTGAAAGCGTTGCTGCATCTTTGTTACGAACGCTCCATTCCATGGGGCAAGAGGATTTTAAGCCATGACTAAGCCGAAGATATACCCAGAATACTTTCCGGCTGTTCCAATACGCGTGGCTTACACTCGACTGAGACAGCGCGTGCGCTCTTCAAGGACCCTCCATTGAACAAGATTCGTTTTTCGCTTCTCATGCTGTTGTTGGTTTTTCCGTTGGTGGCTGCGCCCGTGTCGGGTCAGAAGCTCAAGGTTGACCCCAAAGGCGCGGCCGCGCCCCAATCGCTGGAAGACCGGCGCAAGGCGCTCAATCGCGTCTTCACGGACTATTGGGAAGATAACCTGCGGCACTCGCCGGAGTTTGCTTCCTCGATTGGCGATAAGCGCTACAACGACCAGATTTCGGACTATTCGGTGAAGGCCTTCAATGAAGGTCTGGAGCGCGAGCAGGGCTTTCTGATGCGCCTGGCGGCTATCGACAACGCCGGCTTCACCGCGCAGGAGAACATCAGCCGCGAGCTGCTGCTGCGCCAGTTCACCGAGGACCAGGAGGCTTCCGAGTTCAAGGAGTGGGAGATGCCTCTGAATCAGATGGGCGGCATTCACACCACCTATCCGCAACTGGTGGCTCAGCTTAGCTTTACCACGGTGAAGGATTACGACGACTGGATCGCGCGGCTGCACGCCATTCCCAAAGCCTTTGAGCAGACCGAGCACAACATGTCGATCGGCGTGGACGATCATCGCGTGCCGCCGAAGTATCTGCTGGAAAAGGCTCTCGACCAGGTGAAGGAGCTGGCGCATCAGAAGCCGGAGGAGTCGCCGTTGGCCCAGCCGTTGAAGGCTTTCCCGAACTCGATCCCTGCGGCCGAACAGGCTCGGATTAAGCAGGAGATGCTGGACGCCATCGGCAAGGAAGTGCTGCCGGCGTACCTGCGCTTCCAGCGTTTCATGGAGGTCACCTACGTTCCCGCCGGACGCGAAGAGCCGGGGATCTCCGCACTGCCCGATGGAGCCAAGTACTACGCGTTTCTGGTGCGCCGGACCACGACGACCAACCTGACCGCCGAGCAGATTCACAAAATCGGCGAAGAGGAAGTGGCCAAAGATGAGGCCGATATGCTGGTCATCGCCAAGAAGCTCGGCTTCGCGGGCCTGAAGAGTTTCGAGGCCGATGTCAAGACCAATCCCAAGCTGAAACCAACCTCGCGCGAGCAAATCCTGGATGTCTATCGCGGCTATCTCGGGCCCATGCAGGCCAAGCTGCCACAGCTTTTCGGCAGATTGCCCAAGGCGGGTTTTGAAGTAGCGGCCGTGCCCGAGTATATGGAAAAGACTCAGGCGGACGCCTACTACGAGGCGGGAACGCCGGATGGGAGCCGGCCGGGACGGATTCGCGTGGATACATACAATTTTGCCGACCGCAACCTATGCGAGGCGGAGTCGATTGCCTATCACGAAGGATTGCCGGGCCATCATCTGCAGATTTCAATTGGCCAGGAGCTTACAGATGTGCCGGAGTTCCGCAAATTTGGCGGCTATACGGCTTATACCGAAGGCTGGGGCCTCTACGCCGAGCGGCTGGGCAAGGATGTCGGCTTTTACCAGGATCCCTATTCGGATTATGGGCGCCTGGAAGGAGATATCTGGCGGGCCATCCGCCTGGTGGTCGATACAGGCGTGCATTCGCAGCATTGGACACGCCAGCAGATGGTCGATTATTTCCACGACCACTCCGCAATTGGCGAAACCAGCGTGCAGGCTGAGACCGACAGGTACATCGCGTGGCCCAGCCAGGCGCTGGCCTACAAGGTCGGACAGTTGAAGATCCTTGAGCTGCGCGACAGGGCCAAGAAGGCGCTGGGCGATAAATTCGACATTCGCGCCTTCCACGATCAGGTGCTCGATTCGGGCGCGCTGCCGCTGGATGTGCTGGATAAGCGAATCGATGATTGGATTGCTGGGAAGAAGTAGTGGCAAATGGTTGATCGCAAGTCACTAAGACGGCACTCCCTGAAGTCCTTGGGCTGGCTGATCTTGGCTCCTTGCACTAGACTAGCGATCAATAAGGTAGAGGTTTTCCATGCGCATTGATCGACTCGTGATTCAGAATTTTAACGGATTTGAACTGTGCGAAATTGTGTTTGATCGGCGCTTCAATTTACTGGTCGGAGACAATGCGTCAGGAAAAACCTCGGTTCTGGACGCTCTCTCAATTCTCCTTGATTGTTGGGTTAACGGTGTTAAGGGCGATGAAAAAGGTGGCGGAATCCACCCAGACCAGGTTCGCGTAGAAGCGTTTGCCTATCAGGATAGCTATACATTTGAGAAAAAACTCCCAGTGCGTCTTGAGGCATTTGGTGAGGTCATGGGAAATTCTCTGAAATGGTCACGCGAGCGAATAACCGAGAAGGGAGGAACTAAGTATGTAGAAGCCAGAAGCATCTATAGTGCGGCAAGAGAAGCCTATCGAAAGGTTCATGATAAAGAAGAAGTCACGCTTCCGATCATATGCAGCTATGGCACGGAAAGGCTTTGGTTTGAGTCGCGGCATCGCAAGAAAGGTCGGAGTAAGGAGGGGAAGGATGTCCGCCCGTCGAGATTCGATGGTTATGAGGATTGTAATGAGTTCGAGATTCAGGAAACAGATCTCTTAGACTGGATTCGTGCCGAGGTCTTGGACGGTCTCCAGATGGGGCAAAAGACCATCGCATTTCGGGCCATCGAGCGTGCTGTTATCGGCTGCGTAGAAGATGCGACATCACTTATTTACTCGGAGAGATACAAGGACGCTGTTATTAGTATGAAGAAGCAGGGTCCTCAGTTCTTCAAGAATCTCAGCGACGGCCAGCGGATTATGCTTACATTGGTTGGCGATTTGGTGAGGCGAGCAACGATATTGAATGGATATTTGGGAGATGAAGTATTAGAAAAAACGCCCGGTGTAGTCCTGATTGACGAACTTGACCTCCATCTCCATCCCATATGGCAACGCCGTGTCGTTCATGACTTGAAGAGGACTTTTCCAACTATTCAATTCATTACTACGACCCATTCTCCGCAACTCATCGGCGAAGCACACCCGGAGGAAATCCGGATTTTATCGAACTGGCAGGCGACTAGTCCACCACGATCCTTCGGCATCGACTCCAGTCGCATTCTGGAAGAAATACAGCTTGCTCCGCGACGTACTCCGGAAGTTAGTTTGCTGATCTCACGTCTGTCGGAGGCGATTGACGACGAAAAATTCGACGAGGCAGGGGAACTTTTGAAAGAGCTTGAAGGTTTGTTGACCCCGGATGATCCTGAAGTGACCCGAGCTCGAACGCTGATTGATTTTATGGAATCTCCGATATGAGACGGATTATGAAGGAAATGGAGCCGCCCAGCCTTACACAACATCGGTCTACCCCAAACTCAAACTACGAAAATTACAAAGGCAAAGACGACCTTCGTACGTCTCTCGTTGCGGAGCAAAGAGGGCTATGCTGCTATTGTCTTTCCCGCATCCACGCGGACCGAGACTCGATGAAAATTGAGCATTGGCGTAGCAAGAGTCGATATCCTGCAGATGAGTTGACTTACTCAAACCTTCTGGGTGCCTGTAAGGGGAACGACGGGAAAGCTCGTGAGATTCAGCACTGCGACACTCAAAAGGGTGACGCCGACCTCAAGTGGAATCCGGCCGATCCGCTGCATCCGGTTGAGCAAATGATTTTCTTTCAAGACGGAAAGTTAAGATCTCGAGATGCCGAATTTGATGCCCAGATCAACGATATTTTGAATCTAAATCTGCCCTTTCTTCAGGAAAATCGCAGAGAGATTCTTGATGCCTTCACACGAGAACTGCGTAAGAATCGTCGTCCTTTGGACAGAAAACGATTGGAGCGTTTGCTCGAACAGTGGCCAATTGATACTCACACGGGCGCACTTAAACCCTATTGCCAAATCGTTATCTACTGGATTTCGAAGCGTCTACTTCGACCTTGAAGAATCACTTGGGCGGAGAGCTTGGTGGGTTACATCAGCTGCTTGTGTACCATATCCAGCGCTTGCTGGTTGGCCCAGAGTCGCACTCGGTCGTGGTCGCCGCGGAATTTGCATTCCAGCGACTTAGTCTTATTTCCGTAGCTGACGGCAATGTAGACCCGGCCTACCGGCTTTTCTTCGGTGCCACCGCCGGGACCAGCGATGCCGGTAATGCCTACGTCCATGGTGGCTCCGACGCGGCGGCCAGAGCCTTTACGTGCGAGAGGATGTTTACTGACTGCAGCTTAGCAGCCCTAAATCACATAGAGATCCACATACTCGTGCACCGGCATCTTTTCCAGTGCGTCTTGATCGAGTGAAACGCCGAGGATATTGGCCTGCTGCCTGGCTGGAAAACGCCTGGCTAGATTCACTTGGAATTTCGCTTCGAGCAATGGAATGCCTTCTTTGCGGCGGCGCTTGTGTCCGATGGGATACTCTACTGTTTCTTCCAGAATCGTTCCATCGATAAGCTCCATCTGCAGCGAGTTTGCGATGGAACGTTTCTCCGGATCGTGATAATCCGCGGTGAATTGCGATACTTCCACTGTCTCCATCTTTTCTCTCAGCACATCGATGCGAGGATCGCGCGCCACTCGATCTTCGTAATCCGATGCTGTCAATCTGCCGAAGAGCAAGGGAATGGCGATCATGTACTGGATGCAATGATCGCGATCCGCGGGGTTATCGAGCGGACCCTTCTTGTCGATGATGCGGATGCAGGCTTCATGCGTGCGAATGACGATCTTCCGGATGTCCGCGGCGGACTTGCCCGCGGATTGCAGCTTCTTGTGCAGCGTCATCGCTGCTTCTACCGCGGTCTGCGCATGGAACTCGGCGGGAAAGCTTATTTTGAAGAGAACATTTTCCATCACATAAGATCCATAGGACCGCTGAAAACGAAACTCCTGCCCCTTGAACGAGACATCGTAGAAGCCCCAGGTCTTTGCCGTAAGCACCGAGGGATAACCCATCTCACCTGTCTTGGCAATGAGCGCCAGACGCACCGCTCTGCTGGTTGCATCGCCCGCCGCCCAGCTCTTGCGCGAGCCGGTATTGGGCGCGTGGCGATAGGTGCGCAGGCTCTGGCCATCCACCCAGGCAAGCGAGACCGCGGCAACGCTCTCTTCATGGCTCAGGCCGAGCATCTGCGCTAGGACGGCGGTTGACGCGACCTTGACCAGCAGAACGTGATCGAGGCCTACTTTGTTGAATGAGTTCTCCAGGGCGATGCAGCCTTGAATCTCGTGAGCTTTAATCATGGCGGTGAGCACCTGCTTCATAAGCAGCGGCGGCTTGCCGGCTGCGACCGCCGTTCTTGAAAGCCAGTCGGCCACAGCCAGGATGCCGCCCAGATTGTCCGAGGGATGTCCCCACTCGGCGGCCAGCCACGTATCGTTGAAGTCCAGCCAGCGGATCATCGTACCGATGTTGAAGGCTGCTTGTACCGGATCAAGCTGGAATTGCGTCCCCGGCACCTTCGCGCCATTGGGCACAACGGTGCCGGGAAGAATGGGTCCAAGCAGTTTAGTGCATGCTGGATATTCGAGCGCTTCAAGCCCGCAGCCGAGCGTATCGATCAGGCAGTTGCGCGCAGTTTCATACGCCAGGTCGCTGCGTATTTCGTAAGACATAACGTAATCGACAATATCCACGAGCACTTTGTCGGGATCGGGGCGTTCATTGCGGATAAGAGCAGACACAGCATCTCCAACAGGAATATTTTCGGTAGTCGAGGGAAGCAGCTACTTCCGCTCGTGAATGGGAACAAACTCGCGATCGTCCGGGCCGATGTAGTTGGCCGAAGGTCGAATGATCTTGCCATCGATTCGCTGTTCGACGATGTGTGCGCTCCAGCCCGAGGTGCGCGCGATCACGAAGAGTGGAGTGAACATTGCCGTGGGCACCCGCATCTGTGCGTAGGCCACGGCGCTGAACCAGTCGAGGTTGGGAAACATCTTCTTGGTCTCCCACATCACTGTTTCCAGCCGTTCTGCAATCTCAAAGAGCTTCATGCTGCCGGCTTGCTCCGAAAGTTGCCGAGCCACTTCCTTGATCACCTTGTTGCGCGGATCGGAGACGGTATAGACAGGATGGCCGAAACCGATGATGACCTCTTTCGCTTCGACACGACGGCGAATATCGATCTCGGCTTCCTCGGCATTTTCGTAGCGCTGTTGAATCTCAAGCGCGACTTCGTTCGCGCCGCCGTGCTTCGGCCCGCGCAACGCGCCAATCGCGCCGGTAATGCCGGAGAAGATGTCCGATCCAGTGCCGGCAATGACCCGGCCGGTGAAGGTGGAAGCATTGAACTCATGCTCCGCATAAAGAATCAGGCTGGTGTGCATCGCGCGCACCCATTGCTCTGACGGAGCCTCGCCATGCAGCAAATGCAGAAAATGGCCGCCCACGGAATCATCCTCCGTCTCGACTGCAATGCGCCGGCCATTGGTTGCGAAGTGGTGCCAGTAGAGAAGCATGGAACCGAGAGACGCGATGAGACGGTCGGCAATCTCACGCGCGCCAGCGTGATTGTGATCGTCCTTCTCCGGAATCATGCAGCCGAGAACCGATACGCCGGAGCGCATGACGTCCATCGGATGCGTCGAAGGCGGCAGCTGCTCAAGCACGGCTTTCACCGCGGCGGGAAGACCGCGCAGCTTTTGCAGCTTGGCCTTGTAGGCAGCCAATTCGGAGAGATCAGGCAGATGGCCATGGACGAGCAGATAGGCAATTTCCTCGAACTCGCAAGTGGTGGCGATGTCGAGAATATCGTAGCCGCGGTAGCGCAGATCGTTGCCGCTTCTGCCCACGGTGCAGAGCGCGGTATTACCGGCTGGCGTGCCTGAAAGAGCGACCGACTTCTTCGGTTTGAATATCGGCGTTTGCGAAATTGTTGGAACTTCACTCATGGCATTGTGTCCAAAGAAGAGGCTTCGCGAGGCGCTCATGAACAGTCGATTTCAATGTCGCCCAACGCACCGGAATCCTACTCAGGTTGTTTCGATTTGGCAAATAGCCGATCGAGCTTTTGCTCATACTCGTGGTAGCCCAGGAATTGATAGAGATCCGCGCGCGTTTGCATCATAGGAACCACGCTTTGCTGCGTCCCCTCGGCGCGAATGGTCTCATATACCTTGAGCGCCGCCGCATTCATCGCTCGATAAGCCGAGCAGCAATAGAGAACGATGTCCACGCCGGCCGATGCGAGCTCGTCCTTCGTATACAAAGGTGTTTGGCCAAACTCCGTGATGTTGGCGAGAATCGGAACGCGCGCGGCTTCTTTGAACTTGGCATACATGGAAATCTCAGTCACGGCTTCGGCAAAGATCATGTCGGCTCCAGCCTCGACGTATGCCGCGCAACGCTCAAGGGCGGCATTCAGGCCTTCTCCCGCAAGCGCATCGGTGCGCGCCATCACCACGAAATGCGGATCGGTTCGGGCATCGACCGCGGCCTTGATCCGGTCCACCATTTCTTCGGCAGGAACGACTTCTTTGCCTGGACGATGGCCGCAACGCTTCGTGCCCACTTGATCCTCCATGTGAATCGCTGCGACGCCAGCTTTTTCCATGGAGCGAATGGTCCGTGCGATGTTGAATGCGCCACCCCATCCGGTGTCGATATCCACCAGCAGCGGAAGTGTGGTCACGTCCGTGATACGCCTGGCGTCCGTCAGAACATCTTCCATGGTGCTGACGCCAAGGTCGGGCATGCCCAGGGAGTTGGCTGCGACGCCGCCGCCCGATAGATAGAGCGCCTGGAACCCCGTGGCCTCCGCCATGCGCGCTGTGTAAGCCGTGATCGCGCCGACAACCTGAAGCGGCCGTTCCTTTTCTACCGCGTTACGGAATTCCCATCCAGAAGATTTGTTTGTCTCATTCATCGTCAATCGATTTCCAATTTCTCGCGCGACATACTCACTGTCGATCTTACTTGACCAACATGCTCGATGAACATCGTTGAGCGCATGCCTGTCATTGGGCCTGAAATTGTTCCACGTAGAACAATTCCCGGCGAATGGAGCGGCTTTGGCAACGGTGTTTGCAAAGTGTTCATTACACAAGGGATGCATGGCGCTGAATTGTGGGGTTTTGTGCACATTACGTCGAATGGGGAAGGGCGCGGTGCGGCGGGGATTGTTCCACGGGGAACGAGGAGCGATTTTGAGTCGCTTACGCCGAGCATGCTCGCTAAATGGGGAGAGCCCACTTAGACTAGGGGAGTGCATACTAAGAACCGGACATATCTCAGCGTAGATCACGGAACTATTCTCTGCCGGAAGTCAAAATTGAAACCAGACGTGCGGATAACTAGGCTCTCCTTTAGCGATGGAACTGCCATTGAACTCGGTCGAAATGACGTGGTAGTGATCGTAGGGGCAAACAATGCTGGAAAGAGCGCAACGCTGCGAGCGATCGCAGAGAAGCTTGATGACTCCAACGAGTCGAACCCCGTCGTCCGGGCGATTTCTTTCAAAAGGGAAGGCACGCTGAAGGAACTCATTGTATGGTTAGAGGCCACCACCAGGAGAGATATCTCATACGGCGATTATTTTTCACGGTTCGACAAACAAATTAGCAGGTCCAACGTTGCGATGTTGTGGGAGAAGCAGGATTCAATCGGAAGTTTGTCTGGATTCTTTTGTTGCATTCTCAACGCGGAAGAGAGGCTGAAAGCCGCAAATCCCCCTGACAGCATTGCCATCGCAACCGATCCTCTCAGGCATCCGATCCATGTCTTACAGTGGGATGACTCAGAGGAAAAGCGAATCAGTGACCTCTTCAAGAGAGCTTTCGGAACCGGAATTGTTGTTCACCGCCACGCGGGTAAAGTCGTACCGATACTGATCGGCAATGAACCGCCATGCCCAGCAGGAAAGGACCGACACAGCATTGAATACGTTCGAGAACTGTCGAAGCTCCCGCGAGCTCACGATCAAGGGGATGGCATGAGAAGCTTTCTCGGCGTCCTGCTATTCACGGCACTCGGTGCCGAGCCTATTCTACTTATCGATGAGCCGGAGGCGTTCCTACATCCCCCACAAGCGAGGCATCTCGGACACTTCCTTGTAACTGAAACCGGATCTGATCGACAGATCTTCGTGGCAACACACAGTGGCGACGTTCTACGCGGGATGCTTAATTCGGAAGACCAGCGAGTACGCGTCATAAGACTCCGCCGGGAGGGGGATCGAAACATCGCACGCCAGCTTGTGAACTCTCAGGTCGCTCAGGTTTGGAGTGACCCGTTGCTGCGACACTCGAATATCCTCGACGGGCTGTTCCACGAACGTGTGATCGTTTGCGAAAGCTATTCAGACTGTCGGTTCTATTCCGCAGTTGCGGACGCCACCTTCGAAACTGATGCGGGAAAAGGACGAAGACCTGACGTCATGTTTACACACAGCGGTGGAAAGGCTCGTTTAGCCTTGATTATCCGATCGCTAAGAGATTTGGATGTCCCAATCTCAGTTGTGACAGATTTCGACGTATTGAATGCAGAGAGCCCGCTGAAAGAGATCGTTGAGGCAGCGGGCGGCAACTGGCGAAGCCTGAAATCAGACTGGAACATCGTCAGAACCGCTATCGATAACAAGAAGCCTGAACTCAATCTCGCTGAGGTACGGAATAATATTGAAAACGCTCTTCAATCGGTAAAGGGCTACACGCTTACGGAAACGGCAAAGAAGCAAATTCAAGATACACTTCGAGCCTCCTCACCGTGGTCAACTGCGAAGTCAGTTGGGCGAGCATTCATTCCAAATGGAGACGCAAGCCAAGCAGCCGACCGACTACTACTAGCTCTCGAGGCTATAGGCGTTTTCGTTGTGCCGGTAGGCGAATTAGAGCAGTTCGTAAAAGTAGAAGGGGGGCATGGTCCGGCGTGGGTGACTAATGCGCTTAAGCGAGACTTGAAAGCGGACCCTCAATTGGAAGCCGCAAGACAATTCGTACACAAGATTGTCATCTAGGAGTCTGTCGGTCATAGATTGAGGGAGAGCGCCTTTGTTTCTTCTGGTTGCAGGGTTTACGATTTTGTGATGGGT
>Ga0302325_10023633_pt1 | contig 12805 bp, 9 predicted proteins | sample Palsa_T0_2_FD_201948 | JGI IMG/M metagenome (GOLD analysis project Ga0302325, IMG submission 201948) | Peat permafrost microbial communities from Stordalen Mire near Abisko, Sweden - Palsa_T0_2 | ecosystem: Environmental > Terrestrial > Soil > Palsa > Peat permafrost | place: Sweden: Abisko... | reverse complement strand
GCCACCGGCGAGGTCGTCACCGCGGAAGAGCTCGGAGGAGGTGATCTGCACGCCCGGCGCTCGGGCGTCACCGATCATCTGGCCGCCGACGACCGCCAGGCCCTGGCCATGGTCCGGGCCATCGTCGCCACCCTCGGGCCGGCGCCCGGGCCACCCTGGCCGGTGATCCCGACCGACGAGCCGGCGGTGGACCCCCGAGAGCTGTATGGCGTGGTGTCGATCGACAGCCGCACCCCCTACGACGTGAGGGAGGTCATCGCCAGAGTCGTCGACGGGAGCCGCTTCCTCGAGTTCAAGGCGGAGTACGGGTCGACGTTGGTCACCGGCTTCGCCCACATCCACGGCCACCCCGTGGGCGTGGTCGCCAACAACGGGATCCTCTTCAGCGAGTCCGCCCTCAAGGGCGCCCACTTCATCGAGCTGTGCGACCAGCGTTCCATCCCTTTGGTGTTCCTGCAGAACATCAGCGGGTTCATGGTGGGACAGGAGTACGAGGCAGGCGGCATCGCCAAGCACGGGGCCAAGATGGTGACGGCGGTCGCCTGCGCGCGAGTGCCGAAACTGACGGTGATCATCGGTGGCAGCTTCGGCGCGGGCAACTACGCCATGTCTGGGCGGGCCTACTCGCCCCGGTTCATCTGGATGTGGCCGAACGCCCGCATCTCGGTCATGGGCGGCGAGCAGGCCGCCTCCGTACTGGCCACCGTGGCCGATAGAGACGGCGCCTGGGACGAAGCGGAGACGGAAGCGTTCAAGGCGCCGCTGCGCGACCAGTACGAGCGCCAAGGTCACCCGTACTACGCCACCGCCCGCATCTGGGACGATGGGGTGATCGACCCGGCCGACACCCGCCGGGTGCTCGGACTGGCCCTGTCCACCGCCGGCGACGCCCCCCTTCCTCCGGTCCGCTACGGCGTGTTCCGGATGTGAGCCCGAGGTCAAGATGAGCCGAGTGTCCAGATGAGCCCCCTGTTCGACAAGGTGTTGGTGGCCAACCGAGGTGAGATCGCGGTTCGGATCATCCGGACGCTTCGGACGTTGGGCATCCGTAGCGTGGCGGTCTACAGCGACGTGGACCGCCTGGCGCGCCACGTGGCCGAGGCGGACGAGGCCATCGGCATCGGCCCCGCACCTGCCTATCTCGATGTCGAGCGGATCGTGGACGCGGCCTTGTCCTGCCAGGCCGAAGCCGTCCACCCCGGATACGGCTTCCTGTCCGAGAACCCGATCTTCGCCCGCCGCTGCGCGGCATCACAGGTCGTCTTTATCGGGCCGCCCCCCGAGGCCATCGAGATGATGGGCGACAAGATCAATGCCAAGCGGGCCGTCGCCGCCGCCGGCGTACCTGTCGTGCCCGGCCGTGACGAGAGGGACCTCAGCGACGAGCAACTCGCCGCCGCCGCCGTCGAGATCGGCCTGCCCGTGCTGCTCAAACCGGCCGCCGGCGGAGGCGGCAAGGGCATGCGACAGGTCGCCGAAGTAGCCGACCTGCTGACCGCGATCGCGGCCGCCAGGCGGGAAGCGCTCGGGGCCTTCGGCGACGGCACCCTCCTCGTCGAACGTTTCGTGGCCCGTCCCCGGCACATCGAGGTACAGGTGTTCGCGGACGTCCACGGACAGGTCTGCAGCCTGGGCGAACGAGAATGCAGCCTGCAACGCCGGCACCAGAAGATCATCGAAGAGGCGCCGTCGATCCTCCTCGACGACACCACCCGGAGCGCCATCTCCGCGGCCGCGACGGCCGCGGCCAAGGCATGCGGGTATGTAGGCGCAGGCACGGTGGAGTTCATCATCTCCGCGGACCGGCCCGACGAGTTCTTCTTCATGGAGATGAACACCCGCCTCCAGGTCGAGCACCCCGTCACCGAAGCCGTGCTGGGACTCGACCTCGTCGAGTGGCAGCTGCGGGTGGCCGCCGGCGAGCGGATCCCGTGGAGCGGTTCTGGACCCTCCCCCCGAGGCCACGCCATTGAGGCCCGGGTGTACGCCGAGGACCCGCGCCGCGGCTTCCTGCCCGCGACCGGAACCGTTCTGCGGCTGTCGGAGCCGGCCGACCTCCCATTTGTGCGCGTCGATTCGGCCCTCTGCGAAGGAACGGTCGTCGGCACCGAGTACGACCCGATGCTCGCCAAGGTGGTGGCATGGGGCGAGGACCGACCAACCGCGCTGGCCCGCCTGCACCAAGCGCTGGCCCAGACCGAAGTGCTCGGCGTGACGACCAACGTCGGATTCCTCCGGCGGCTCCTCGAGCACCCGGACGTGATCGCCGGCCGGCTCGACACCGAAATGGTGGAGCGGATCGCGCCGGACCTGGTCGGGCCGCCTGCACCCGCCGACGTGGTGGCCGCGGCCGCCCTCCTGGCCGGCCTGCTCTCGACGCCGGCCGGCCCGATCGTGGACCCGTGGGACATCGCGGATGGTTGGCGCCTGACGGGACCGGCGGAGCAATCGACCCAGTGGCAGCTGTCCGGCCAGGTGATCGACGCCGCGGTTGGAGACGGCACGGTTCGAATCGGTGATGCCCCCGCGTCAGCAGCCCGGGCCCACCTGGCCGGTATCGACCTGGTGATCGAGACCGACCGGGCCTCGGCTCGCTACGGCTGGGCCGGCGGCGGCGACACCGTCTGGCTGGGCCGCCACGGAGACGCCTGGCAGCTCACCCGGCTGCGGGACACGATCGACCGGACCGGGCCGGCCGGCACTGGCGCCGGCCCGCTGACCAGCCCCATGCCCGGTACCGTGCTCGCGGTGCACGTCAAGCCCGGCCAACACGTCAGCGCCGGCCAACCGCTCGTGACAGTCGAAGCCATGAAGATGGAGCACGCCGTGGTCGCAACCGTCGACGGAACCGTCGGCGAGGTGCTGGTAACGGCGGGCGAATCGGTGCGGCTCGACCAGCCTCTCGTGGTGGTCGCCGAGAGCAGCGCGGCACCATGACGACCATGACCACCACCGCACCGAGCCGGCACTCCCGCTCGGGCCTGCCGGCCAAGGTGCAGATCTACGAGGTGGGGCCCCGCGACGGACTGCAGAATGAAGCGACCGTCGTGCCCGCCGCCACCAAGGCCGAGTTCATTGAGCGCTTGGTGGCCGCGGGCCTCCGCACCATCGAAGCCACCAGTTTCGTTTCACCGAAGTGGGTGCCCCAGCTCAGCGACGCCGAGGCCCTTTTTCCCATGCTCGATTGGTCCGACGGCGTCCGCTATCCGGTCCTGGTGCCCAACCTGGCCGGCCTCGAGCGGGCCCGGGCCGCCGGCGCCAGGGACATCGCCGTGTTCGCCGCCGCCACCGAGACCTTCGCCCGGCGCAATCTCAACCGGAGCCTCGACGAGTCGCTCGACATGTTCGCTCCTGTGGTCGCCGGCGCCCGCCAGGACGGCATCGGGGTGAGGGCCTACGTGTCGATGTGCTTCGGCGATCCCTGGGAGGGAGACGTCCCCGTCGACCAGGTGGTCGCCATCGCCCAACGTCTCGTGGCCATGGGCGCCCAGCAGCTCAGCCTCGGCGACACCATCGGGGTGGCCACACCCGGGCACGTCGCCGAGCTCGTCGATGCCCTCGCCCGCGCCGGCATCCCGCCGGCGGACGTCGCAGTCCATTTCCACGACACCTACGGCCAGGCGCTCGCCAACGCCCTCGCCGCTCTCGAGTCCGGCGTGACGACCGTAGACGCCTCTGCCGGTGGCCTCGGCGGATGCCCGTACGCCGAGAGCGCCACCGGCAACCTCGCCACTGAGGACCTCGTCTGGATGCTGCATGGCCTCGGTATCGAGACCGGTATCGACCTCGACGCTCTGGTAGCCACGAGCGCGTGGATGGCCGAGCAGCTGGGCCGCCCCAGCCCGTCGCGGGTGGTGCAGGCGCGGCTGCCGAAGGGGGTCGCCCGATGAGCGCAGCCTTGACGGATGAGCAGGAGGAGTGGCGTACCACCGTCGAGCGGTTCGCCCACAAGGAGGTCGCCCCCGTCATCGGCGACCTGTACGAGCGGGGCGAATTCCCGTACCAGATCGTGGCCGCCATGGGGGCTCTGGGCCTCTTCGGCCTGCCATTCCCGGAGGAGTACGGCGGGATGGGCGGCGACTACTTTGCCTTGTGCCTGGCCCTCGAGGAACTGGCCCGGGTGGACTCGTCCGTGGCCATCACCCTCGAAGCCGGCGTGGGGCTGGGGGCCATGCCGATCTACCGATTCGGCACCGAGGCCCAGAAGCAGCAGTGGCTCCCCCGCCTATGCGCCGGCACCATGCTCGGGGCGTTCGGCCTGACCGAGCCCGGTGGGGGATCCGACGCCGGGGCCACCAGCACCACGGCCCGTCTAGAGGGGGGCGAGTGGGTCATCGACGGGACCAAGGCCTTCATCACCAACTCTGGCACCGACATCACCGGGCTGGTGACCGTGACCGCCGTGACCGGACGGGGTGAAAGTGGTCGCCCGGATATCTCCGCCATCATCGTCCCGTCGGGGACACCGGGGTTCACGGTGTCCAAGAAGTACTCGAAGGTGGGATGGCTGGCGTCGGACACCAGAGAGCTGTCTTTTGGCGATTGCCGGGTGCCCGAAGCGAACCTGCTGGGCGAGGTGGGGCGGGGCTACGCCCAGTTCCTCCGCATTCTCGACGAAGGGCGGATCGCCATCGCCGCCCTCTCGGTGGGGCTGGCCCAGGGTTGCATCGACGAGAGCCTGCGCTACGTCGACGAGCGGGAGGCGTTCGGCCACAAGATCAGCGAGTATCAGGTGCTCCAGTTCAAGCTGGCGGACATGGAGGCCCGGACCCACGTGGCGCGCCTCGCCTACTACCACGCCGCGGCCCTGCTGACGGAAGGCCGTCCCCTTCAAAAAAGAGGCCGCCATCGCCAAGCTGGTCAGCTCCGACGCGGCCATGGTCAACGCCAGGGAGGCGACCCAGATCTTCGGCGGCTACGGGTTTATGAACGAAACTCCCGTCGGACGCTTCTACCGCGACGCCAAGATCCTCGAGATCGGCGAGGGGACCTCCGAAGTGCAGCGGATTCTCATCGCCCGCGAACTGGGCCTCCCGGCTCGGGCGTAGGATGGCTAGCTGTCCGTCGCGGCACGCAGCCGGAAGGGTTGGGCCAGTTGGGCCAGGACCACGCGGCCGACCCCCGATGCCCGAGCGGACTGCTCGACCGGGACCGGCCGGCCGGCGATGCCGGTGGCGATCGGCGCTCGCCCCGTCGGGAATGCGGCTCGACGGCCCAGCTGATCCCAGCCCACCAGGACGAACCCGAAGTTCACTGCACCGCGCCCGTCGATCGGGACGCTGGCGTGGTGGAGGCGGTGGTAGGCCGGGCTGACGAAGACGCGTCCGAGCGGCCCGAAGGTCCAACGGAGGTTGGCGTGCGGAAGGGTCACCAGGCAGCCGTAGCCGATCAGGGCGGCGCCGGGGAGAGTCCCGCTCGCCCCGAGCACCAGCGCCGGCAACAGCGCCGGAAGATACGAGGCGTGCACGAGGGGATGGGTGCGGAACGTGGTGAGGACGCTCATGTCCTCTTGGGAGTGGTGCAGGGCATGGAGTCGCCACAGTGCTGCGGACCGATGGTTGGCGACGTGAGCGAGCCAGTTCATGGCATCGGTCCCAACCAGGATGACGCCGACGAGGATGACCCGAGGTGCGAGTGGCAACCGTTCCAGGAGCAAGAAGCGGGCGTGCCGGTCCACTTCGATGGCGAAGCCAGTCTCGACGAAGGTCAGAATCGGTACCACGATGACGGCGAAGAGGGCGAGGTAACCGGCGTCGACGAGGTGAGCGCGCGCCAGCAGGGGCCGTTGGACTGCGGGCCATCGACGCTCGGCGAGCAGGATGGCGGCGACCATGATGATGAGCGCGGGGCCGATCATGTGACCCCGCGCCGCCAGGGCGTTGGAAAGGTCGCCCGCCTGATACAGCACCCGCAGCCCGATCCACCCGAGCCACGCCGCGACTCCGGCCAGGGTGAGGACTCCGAGCCACGCGCTCGTCCGAGTTGCTCCCCGGCCCATCCCGGCGTCGTACGAGGGCGGCGCCGACGGCGGCGTCGGCGACAATGACGCCGCGGGCGCCGGCGACAATGACGCCGCGGTCGCCGGCGGCAATGGCCCTCCGAGCGCCAGCGCCGGCGACTCCGTTCCTGACCTCCGGGCCCGTTGATTGATCAGCATTCGTTCGTCGGTGATCAGTAGGAGACGCCGCCACCGCTGGCGGGGGTGGTTGTCGTGGGCGATGGTGCCGTGGTCGATGGTGCCGTGGTAGCCGGCGCCTGGGTCGACGGTGTGGTGCTGGTTGGGGCCGCGGTCGATGGTGACGTGGTGATCGGCTTCGAGGAGGAGCCGCATGCGGACAAGCCCGCCGCAACTCCCAGGCCGAGAATCAACATCACCAAACTCCGACGTGCTGGTGCTCGACGAGTTGCCATGAGAAATCCTCTCCGATGATCCGAGGTCCAGAACGGTGCCTCGGGTATCTATACAGCTCCGGCCGGCGAATGGATCGGTTCCCCACCAAAATACTCACCGACCCGACACGGAAGCTCACCGCCGGTGGACCGACACCGCGTAGCGGCCGTTTGCGACGAACAGTTGGCGATCCCAGGTGGCCCAGCGCTCGGCGAGGGTCAAGCCGGCGGCCTGGCAGGCGCGGTCGTATTCATCGAGGCCGAAGGCCTCGTCCAGCTGGAACCCAGCGACCATCGTCCCGCCCAGGACCACGTGGGCCGCGCACGACCCGATGAGTGCCGTACGGGTCGCAACCGGGCAAAACAACGGCACGTTGCCGGCCAGCACCACCACGTCGAAGTGCCGGTCGAGGGTGAGGGTCGCCAGATCGGCCTCCACCCAGGCCAGCTGCGGAGCCTGGCGTCTGGCTTCGGCGATCATCGAGGCGTCGACATCGACCCCGACGACCTCGATGCCGTGACGCGCCAGTTCGATCGCCACCCGTCCGGTGCCGCATCCGGCGTCGAGCGCCGACGCCGGCCCGAACGATCGGACCAGCGCCGCCTCGCCGTGGACGTCCATCCCTCGTTGGGCCAGGGCGTCGAATCGGGCCTGGTACTGCTGGCCGTCGAAGGTGGGCACGTCGATCATTCAACACGGCCCGAACCGGCTGCGTAAGGTGGCGTCCCATGCCGTCCGGTGTCTTCGCGCCCGCCTCGCTCGGACCCATCACCTTGCGCAACCGCATCATCAAGGCCGCCACCTTCGAAGGGGCGTCGCCGAAAGGCCAGGTCACCGACGCCCTGGTCGACTATCACGTCCGGGTGGCGGCCGGCGGGGTGGGGATGTCGACCGTCGCCTACCTGGCTGTGGCCCCCGAAGGCCGGACGGGCCGGGGATGCATCGTGCTCGGCCAGGACACCCTCGAGGGCCTGCAGCGGCTCACCGACGCCATCCACGCCGAAGGCGCCGCCGCAGCCGCCCAGATCGGGCACGCCGGGCCGGTGGCCAACCCGAAGTCCAATCGGTTGCCGGCGCTGGCGCCGTCCCGCCATCTGAGCCCCATGGGCACCATCGCCCAGGCGGTTACTGAGGCCGACATCGCCCGGATCACGGCTGATTACGAAAAAGGGGCGGCGGTCGCGGTTGCCGCCGGGTTCGACGCCCTCGAGATCCATCTGGGTCACAACTATCTGCTCAGCGCCTTCCTGAGCCCGAAGCTCAACAAGCGCAAGGACGGCTGGGGGGGCAGCCTGGACAACCGGGCCCGCTTCGCCCGCCAGGTGGTGCAGGCGGTGCGCCGCGCCGCCGGCGACAAGGTGGCCGTCACCGCCAAGCTCAACATGACCGACGGGGTGCCCGGCGGGCTGTGGCTCGATGAGAGCGTCGAGGTCGCCCGGATGCTGGAAGCCGATGGCTGCCTCGACGCCCTGGAGCTTACCGGGGGCAGTTCGCTCTCCAACCCCATGTACCTCTTCCGCGGCGAGGCACCGCTCGAGGAGTTCGGAGCGACGTTGCCGGCCCCGTTCCAGCTCGGATTCAAGCTCCTCGGCAAGCGGTTCATGCCGTCGTACCCGTTCGAGGAGGCGTTTTTCCTTCCCTATGCCCGCCAGTTCCGCGACGCGCTGGAGATGCCCCTGATCCTGCTCGGCGGGATCAACCGGCTGGAAACGATCGAGCACGCGGTTGCTCTCGGCTTCCCGTTCGTGGCCATGGCCCGGGCCCTCCTCCGCCAACCGGACCTGGTCAACAAGATGCAAAAAGGAGAGGCCACCGAAGGCCTTTGTGTCCACTGCAACAAATGCATGCCGACGATTTACAGCGGGACCCGCTGCGTGCTGGTGCCGCCCTCGGCGTAAAGAAGCCCCCAAGGCTACACCCTCGCGGCGGCGTCGCGGATCCGGTCGATCATGGCGACGATGGGCCCTACGAAGGTGTTGCCCGGTGGCGCGTCGGGGGCGTTGGGGTGCGGGTGATTGGGCGCGGCCGCCTTCGCCGCTGTGTAGTTCTCGCCAAGCGAGACCAAGGTCTCGCTCGACAGCTTGGCCAGCAGCGGGAACACTTCGACCTCCTCCTGGGTGGCGTGTTGCTGCACGGCGGTGCGCAGTGTCAGCAACTCGACCATGAACTCGCTGGAGGTAGGATCCAGCTTCTCCATGCCGGCCAAACGCTGTTCGGCTGCGGCCTGCTCGTGTATGCAGCTGTCGGCGAGCGCCGCCCCATCGGGGTGCTGGCGGATCACCGGATACACGACCACCTCCTCGGCCACCTCGTGACGGACCAACTCATCCGTGAGCTTCCAGAAGAGGCCCGCTCGTTGCTCCACGCCGGCGGCGCTGAGCTCCGAAAAACGCTTCGTCACCACTTCATGGTCTTGCCGAAGCAGCGTCAGGATGTCATCGGGCGGAAGGGTGCTCATGCCATGATCCTTTCCCCCAGCGGCGGCCGCAAACAGCTTCTCGGTGCTCAGGTGATGCGAACGTGCAGTCGGACGTTCGTACCCCAGTCACCCGAACGCAGCTCCACCAGGTCGCACACCTGGTTGACCATCCACAAACCCCAGCCCTGCTGGGCCAAGGGATACGGCCCAAATCTGCCGACGAGAGGTTCGGCGATGTGGCCGTCATCGCATAGGTCGCAGATGACCTCCCTCGCGCTGGGCTCGTGCCAGAGCCGGATGGTACCTGGCGGTCCGGCGTGTACCAGAGAGTTCGTCGCCACCTCGTTGACGGCGAGCAGTAGGTCCTGGAGGCGGACCCCAGTCAGACCTACCTCACCGGCTCTCTCCTCCACGAACTGCCGCAACTGGGCGAGGTCGTGATCGAACGTCATCCCTTCGGCGTGTCGAGGTACTGGGGGCAGGCGGGTGCGGAACAGCGTGGAGGCCAAACCGGGATCGAAGGTGGCACTCGCCCGCCGCTCGCCGTGGTCCACCAGGTAAGAGTGGAGGCGCTCGCAGTCCGCGATTACTGCCGGGGAGAGCGCGCTGGTGTCATAGGGACAGAGGATGGAGATGGCAGTTCCCTCCATCGCGGTGTCCAGCAGGCTCTCGTGCAGCATCACCTCGCGTAGCTCCGCTTCGGATCGTCCCGGCCAGGTCGGCTCACCCACAAATCGGGTCGGGCGCCCGCTCTGGGCATACACGAAGCGCCGGACCGCCGGAATGATGCGCGCCGGGTTGCGACCCAGGTCTGCCATGTCGAGGAAGGTGACTCGTCTCGTCGAGTCCAGGATCTCTCGTAGCAACTCTTCTTTGGGATGGGGCACCGCCACGAGGACGGGCTCGCGACCGGCCCTCCCACCTCGTACGAACGAAGAGATGGCCCCGACATAGTCGTCAACCGAACCGTAGAGGAGAGCATCGTGACCGAGGCCGATGCCGCGCAATTCGCCGTTGGTCGTCATTCACTTCGCTATCTCTGGGTGTCTGCCTCTGGTGTCTACCTGGGAAGGTACCCGCAATTCGGCCGTGTTGACGCGACGTGGTGACAACGGGCCGCGATTAAGACGGGGGTCGTGGGTGAAGGGCCGAATGCTCGAACTAGCCGGCCCCGGTTTTCCGCGGTTTCTTCGCCGTTTACGGACCCCGGAAGGATGGGTAAAACCAGTGGGCGGGAGAACCCTCGTACTGGGAGTTGATCAATGAAGCAGTCCGCGTTGTTGCGGGACTGGGAATGGCTCCAGGACCAAGTGATTCCACCCTTGGTGGAGAGTCGCGACCGTCAATCGAAGCAGGTGTGGTCGATCGGGAGCATGGAAGACGCCATCGCCGTCACCGTCGCCTTCGCGGATTCGGTTGGGGTCCGCCAACGCGATGGGCTCCGGGCCTACGTGAGCGGTTGCCGGCCTCCCACCGCCCCGATCAGTTTCGCCTCTGCTGATCTCGGGTCTGTTCCCCCGGCCAGTCGCGCCGCCTGGTTCCGGCCGGAGCAGCGCCGATGGGTGCCTCAGCCGGCTATTGCCGATCAGGTGATCATGGGCGAGCCCGACGGACTGGTGGATCTGGTGACGCTACGAACCGTCGGAGACCTCGACGCCGGCCCAGACGCTCCGGCCCACAGCCGGTTGAAGCGGGGTGGCTACTTGTTGGTGGTGGAGCCATCCGCAGCCGTTCCAACTGACCTGCGCCCCGTCGACGACGAGGGCCGGCTGTTCCAGAGGGTGACCGCACCTGGAGACAATGGAGGCGCCGCAGTGGTGACCCCTATCGATCCCACTGACACCCTCGCCCGGCACCAGTGGCATCAGGAATTGGTCAATCAGCACATCAATCTGGCCCGATCGCTGGCCCGCCGGTTTCTGCACCGGGGTGAGCCCGCCGACGACCTCGAGCAAGTCGCCTTCCTCGCGCTCATCAAGGCCGCCCGGCGCTTCGATCCCGGCTATCAGAACGCCTTCTCGACGTACGCGACCGTGAGCATCCTGGGCGAACTGAAACGACATTTCCGGGACAAGACGTGGATGCTCAGAGTGCCGCGGTCCACGCAAGAGTTATACCTGTCGATCAAGGACGCCCGCGAGGAGCTCGGCCATCAGCTGGGCAGGTCTCCGACCCTGGAGGACATCGCGGTGTACCTAGGCGTCGGCGTGGACCAGGTCATCGAAGCCACGGAGGCCGGCGGAACCTACTGGCCGGCGTCCCTCGACGTGTACGGGCCGGATGGCGAGCGAACCGTCGACGTCCCGGTCGCAGATGCCTCACTCGACGGGGCCATCGATCGCCAACAGCTGCGAGCTCTACTGCCCCGCCTCAACGACCGCGAACGTTTGATTCTCAAGCGGATCTACTTCGATGGCGAGACCCAGCAGCGGGTCGCGGAGGAGATCGGCGCCAGCCAGATGCAAGTGTCTCGGCTGCTGGCCCGGACCCTCGGGAAGCTGCGACGCTGGTGCAACGAAGATGGGCACGAGCGGGGCGACCGGCGCGTGGAGCCTCACCAGCGTGAGAGCCTCCTGGTGTAAATCGCTGTACTCAGTCGCAGAACGGGGCCACTGCGTCCAGCAGCGAACTGGCCAGTTCGGCCCGGCAGACCAGGAGGTCCGGGAGATAGGGACGAGGCTGGTTGTACACCAGCGCCGAGCCGTCTAGCCGCGACGCGTGCAGTCCTGCGGCCAGGGCCACTCCCACGGGCGCAGCCGAGTCCCACTCCCACTGACCACCGGCGTGCAGGTAGGCGTCGGCCTCGCCCCGGACCACGGCCATCGTCTTGGCGCCGGCCGAGCCCATCGGCACCACATCTGCGAAAACGCGCCCCGCCACCGCATCTGTGAACGCCGGCGGCCGGCTGTCGCTGACCACCAAGCGAAGTCGGCGGGACTCGCCGAACACGCCTGGCGGCGCCGTCAGGCGGACCGGCCCATCAGTCGAAAACACCTCTTCGATCGCCGGCAGAGATACGGCCGCGGCGGTGATTTCGGCACCGGTCTCCCACAGAGCGACATGCACGGCCCAGTCATCCCGCCCTGGCATCGAGTACTCGCGCGTCCCGTCCAGGGGGTCGATGATCCACACTCGATGCGCCTCGAGGCGGGCCGGATCGTCAGTGGACTCTTCCGACAACACCGCATCGCCTGGTCGGTGTTCGGCCAACCGCGACAGCAGCAGCGTGTTGGCCTGCTCATCACCGCGCCGGCCCAAGTCCTTCGGCGCGTCTCCGGCGTCTGCCGCCCGGATCTCGAGCAGCAGCTCGCCTGCCTCTTTTGCCAAAGCTGCAGCCAGCCGGGCGTCGGTGATCACGCGTCAATCCGGGAGAGCACCCAGTCGGCCATGGCGGAGGGGCCGCCATGCCCCGGCCGTAGCACCAGGTCCGGGTTCTCTGGCGCCTCGTAGGGGTCGTCGACACCGGTAAACCCGGTGATCTCGCCGGCTCGGGCCTTGGCGTACATGCCCTTAGGGTCGCGAGCCTCGCAGACCTCGAGGGGCGTATCGACGAACACCTCCACGAAACGCAGTCCCGCCGAGTCGTGTAGGGCGCGAACCCGATCGCGATCGGCTCGGTAAGGACTGACGAGCGACACCACCGCCACTATCCCGGCATCGGCGAACAGCCGCGCCACCTCCCCGACCCGTCGCACATTCTCGGCCCGGTCGGCGGCGCTGAACCCGAGGTCGGCGTTGAGGCCGTGCCGCAAGTTGTCCCCGTCGAGCAAGTAGGCAGGCCGTCCGGCGGCGACCAGCTTCTGCTCTACTTCGGCCGCCACAGTCGACTTGCCCGAGCCCGACAGGCCGGTGAGCCATACGGTGAGGCCTCGGCCGGCGCGCTGATCCCGACCAACGGAATTGGCGTGCCAGACGACGTTGGTCGCGTTGGCTTGCTCGGCACTCACGATCATGCCGGCCGCGACAGTGTTGTTGGTGACCGGGTCGACGAGGAT
>Ga0302325_10023632_pt1 | contig 12806 bp, 10 predicted proteins | sample Palsa_T0_2_FD_201948 | JGI IMG/M metagenome (GOLD analysis project Ga0302325, IMG submission 201948) | Peat permafrost microbial communities from Stordalen Mire near Abisko, Sweden - Palsa_T0_2 | ecosystem: Environmental > Terrestrial > Soil > Palsa > Peat permafrost | place: Sweden: Abisko... | reverse complement strand
CGGGCGGACGAGAGTCCTACGTCGAAAACCTGAAGGTACTTCGCGGCAAGTTCAGGCCGCGGGTAGTGCCAAGGATCTGCCGGGGTCGTCACTCGGGGCATCGGTATCCAAAAGTATTTCCATTCCTGGAAGTATTTTACTCCATGATACCTTTTTGTACTACACACTATCGATTGCCGTAAGTACTGCCGGGTCTACACCCGACCCCAGCGAGTAGCGGGCCGCTTAGTGTCGCGACCGCGCACGAGCAATTGGTACATCCGGGTAGATACCAAGAGCAAGCGCCTTCCGCTTTCCGCCATATCGGTAGCAACGGCGCCAGCACCGCCCGCTCCTTGGCATGACCAGCAGATACAGATTACCGCCAAAGGATCTGTGGCGTAGCGTGTCGGAGCGGCGGCACGTTTCTGGCGGCTGTCATGCCGCGGGCGAGCACAGTGGATCTCGACTTCGCGGCGTGTGTATTGGCCCTCCGCTATACTCCACCTTCTGGCGTCCGAAGCGGGCCGGCGTCGAAGCAACGGTGCAAAATAGAGCCGAGAGGCGTCTTGGGAAACGAAGAATGCCGGTGTCGAGCATCGAGGATCTGGCCCGTCAGGCAGCACAGTTGCATGATGCGGTGGACTGGTGGAACGGCTGGGTCGTACGGTCATTGATCGTGGCCGCGGTGGCCGCGGTCGCCATCGGTTATGGCAGAGCAACGACGCAACGGACTTCCCGTCTCTATCCACCGCTCGGTATAAATAGTGCCGGCCGCCACGGACGGACACGGCGGTTTCGTCCATGCGCCAAGACGAACCGGGCGGTCGTGCGAAGCGAGCCCACCGGCGCTCGTATTCCGGCACATACCGCAGCACCCACCGCATAACCGTCGTGTGGGAGACGACAATCTCGCGCTCCGCCATCATCGCGGAGAGGTCGCGATAGCTCAGCCGATACGTGATGTACCAGCGCACGCAGAGTTCAATAGTTTCAGCTGAAAAGCGACGCCGACGATAAATCGGGTCGCGTGAAATGCGAATTGTCACCGGCGCCTCCTTTCAAAGGGGCGCGAATTCTAGGGCAATCCTTTAATGCACCAAAACCCAGTTGTACCGTCAAAATTTTCCGTTGGCCGGCGATAGATGGCGATAGATGGGGAGCAAAACTTTACGCAGAAACAGGAACTTAGATTTTATTTTCGAACGATGCCGATAGATGGCGAAGGATAACGTTCTATTCCCACTCGATCGTCGCCGGCGGCTTGCCGGAGATATCGTAAACCACGCGCGAGATACCCGGCACTTCGTTGATCACCCGGTGCGCGACGCGGTCGAGAAAGTCGTACGGCAATCGCGCCCAACGCGCGGTCATGAAATCGAGTGTCTCGACAGCGCGCAACGCGATCACGTGATCATAACGCCGCCCATCTCCCATGACGCCCACGGAGCGCACCGGTAGAAATACCGCAAAGGCCTGACTTACCTTGTCGTACAAGCCATGCGTGCGCAGCTCCTCGATGAAAACCGCATCCGCCCGGCGCAATAGATCCGCGTAGGCTTTCTTGACCTCGCCGAGGATGCGCACGCCGAGACCCGGACCCGGAAAAGGGTGGCGATGTACCATGTTGTGCGGCAGCCCGAGTTCCACGCCGAGCTTGCGCACCTCGTCCTTGAACAACTCGCGCAGCGGCTCCAGCAATTTGAGCTTCATCGTCTCCGGCAGTCCGCCGACGTTGTGGTGCGACTTGATGACGTGCGCCTTGCCGGTCTTCGCCCCGGCCGACTCGATGACATCGGGGTAGATGGTGCCCTGCGCCAACCACCTCACGTCCCGCAACTTTGCGGACTCCTCGTCGAACACCTCGATGAACATGCGGCCGATGATCTTGCGCTTCTTCTCGGGATCGGTCTCGTCTGCCAACGCTTCCAGGAATCGCCGCTCGGCATCGACGCGGATCACGTGCACGCCCATGTGCTCTGCGAATGTCGCCATGACCTGATCGCCTTCTCCGAGGCGCAAGAGGCCATGATCGACGAACACGCAGGTGAGCTGCGCACCTATGGCCTCGTGCAGCAGGGCGGCGAGCACCGAGGAGTCGACGCCGCCCGACAAACCCAGCAGCACGCGATCCTTGCCGACCTGCGCGCGAATGCGCGCGATGCTGTCCTCGATGATCTTGCCGGTCGCCCAGCTCGCCGTGCATCCGGCGATGTCGTGCACGAAACGCCTCAGCATCTCGAGGCCCTGCAAGGTGTGGGTCACCTCAGGATGGAACTGCACACCGTAGAAGCGGCGCGACTCGTCTGCCATGGCGGCGAGCGGCGCATTGTCGCTCGCGGCGATCACTTTGAATCCCGGCGGCGCCGCGATCACCCGATCGCCGTGGCTCATCCAGACATCGAGGACGCGCCGGCCCTGCGCATCTCGATTGTCCTCGAGTCCATCGAACAACCGCGAAGCCGCGGTCGGCCGGACCTGCGCGGCGCCGAACTCGCGGTGAGAGGAGCCCTCCACCTGACCGCCCAATTGCGCCGCCATTGATTGCATTCCGTAACAAATACCGAGCACCGGCACACCCATCGAGAACACGGCGGCAGGGGCCTGCGGACCCTTGACGTCGTACACCGACTCCGGACCGCCCGAGAGAATCACGGCCTTTGGCTTGAATGCCTGGATCGAAGCGGTGTCCGCGTCGCAGGCGTAAATTTCAGAGTAGACGCCCAGCTCGCGCACCCGGCGCGCGATCAACTGAGTGTACTGTGCTCCAAAATCGAGGATCAGAACGCGGTCGGCATGAATGTCGGTCATCAACCGATCCGGTAGTTGGGCGCTTCTTTGGTGATGGTCACATCGTGTACGTGGCTTTCGCGAACGCCGGCGCTGGTGATGCGCACGAATTGCGGGCGGGTGCGCATTTCCTCGATGCTGCGGCTGCCCGTATACCCCATTGCCGCGCGCAGGCCGCCTGCGAGCTGGTGCAGGATCGCCACCAGACTGCCCTTGTAGGGAACCCGGCCCTCGATGCCTTCGGGCACCAATTTCTCCAGCTCCGTGGTGGTGTCCTGAAAATAGCGGTCGCTGGAGCCATGCGACTGCGCCATGGCACCCAACGAGCCCATTCCGCGGTACGCCTTGTAGGAGCCGCCTTGGTAGAGTTCCACGTCGCCGGGAGATTCCTCCGTGCCCGCGAACATTCCGCCGATCATCACGCAGTGCGCACCGGCTGCGAGCGCTTTCGCGATATCCCCCGAATAACGGATTCCGCCGTCGCCGATCACGGGCACCCCGGTACCTTCCAAGGCCTTGGCAACGCGCGCGATGGCGCTGATCTGCGGCACGCCCACGCCGGCAACGACACGTGTCGTGCAAATCGACCCAGGGCCGATCCCGACTTTCACGGCGTCCGCGCCATATTTGACCAGATCGAGCGCCGCCTCGGCGGTCACGATGTTGCCGCCGATCACTTGGATATCGGAGTACTTCGCCTTGATCTTTGCCACGGTATCGAGGACCCCGCGTGAGTGGCCGTGCGAGGTGTCCACCACGATCACATCGACACCCGCGTCGCGCAAGGCGGCCACCCGATCCAACGTATCCGGCGTGGTCCCCACCGCGGCGCCGACCCGCAGGCTGCCGACATTGTCCTTGCAGGCGTTCGGAAACTCGGTGGCCTTCTGAAAGTCCTTCACCGTGATCATGCCCTTCAGCTCGTGATCGCCGGCGATCACCAGTACCTTCTCGATGCGATGTTTGTGCAGAAGCGCAAGCACCTGATCCTTCGGCGCGTTCTCGCGCACCGTGACCAAGCGCTCCTTGGGCGTCATCACCGAGGAGACGGGCGCGTCGAGCTTGGTCTCGAATCGCAAATCACGATGCGTCACGATGCCCACCACCTTGACGCCCTGTACCACCGGCACGCCCGAGATGTTCTTTGCGCGCGTCAACTCGATGACCTCGCGGATGGTCATCTGCGGGCTCACCGTGATTGGATCGGTGATGACGCCGCTCTCGAACTTCTTGACGCGATCGACGTGGCGGGCCTGGTTGTCGATCGACATGTTCTTGTGGATCACGCCGATGCCGCCTTCCTGGGCGATGGTGATCGCCAGGCGAGCCTCGGTAACCGTGTCCATGGCGGAAGAGACCACCGGCAAATTGACCCGAATTTCACGCGTCAGCTGGCTCGACAACGACACTTCCCGGGGCAAAACCTCGGAATATGCCGGTACCAGCAACACATCATCGAAGGTAAGTGCCTCTTCAAGAATACGCATAGGAGTCGCGTCACGCAGGTTCGTCTAAGAGGCGGCGCATTGTACCTTGCGAGTGCAGTGGGGTAAACCGCAGTATCATTTGCCCATGGAATCCGGCAACGCCACGGCGACCCTGCGGCCCGATCGCGATGTTTTCAGCGTCTCGCGCCTGAACCGCGAGGTAAAGATGCTGCTGGAACGGGGCTTCGGCCTCCTGTGGCTGGAGGCCGAAATCTCGAATTTGGCCCGGCCCAGCTCGGGACACTGGTATTTTTCGCTCAAGGACGCCGGCGCGCAGGTGCGCTGCTGCATGTTTCGACAGCGAAACATGCTGTGCACGTTTGCCGCCAAAGACGGCCAGAAGGTGCTGGTACGGGCGCGTGTGGGCCTGTACGAGCCACGCGGTGAATATCAGCTGATCATCGATCACATGGAGGACGCCGGCCTTGGCGCCCTGCAGCGCCAATTCGAACAGCTCGCTGCCAGGCTCTCCGCCGAAGGGCTCTTCGCCGCGGAACGCAAACGGCCGCTGCCTAAAATGCCGAAGCGCATCGGCGTCATCACCTCGCCGACCGGCGCCGCGGTTCGCGACATTCTGCACGTGCTGGCGCGGCGCTTTGCCGCAATTCCGGTGCTGATTTATCCGGTGGCCGTGCAAGGGGCTGCCGCCGCCGCGGAGCTGTGTGCGGCCATCGCCTCCGCCGGCCGGCGCGCCGACTGCGACGTCCTCATCCTGGCGCGCGGCGGCGGCTCACTGGAGGATCTGTGGGCTTTCAACCAGGAAATACTGGCGCGCGCCATCATCGCCTCGCCGATTCCGATCATCACGGGCATTGGCCACGAAATCGACTTCACGATAGCGGACTTCGCCGCCGATGTCCGCGCACCCACCCCGTCGGCCGCCGCGGAAATCGCCGTTCCCGATGCCGAGGAATGGCGGGTTTCTCTGCGGCGCTTCGGCGCGCGCCTGCAGCGCGCGCTGCTGCGCTCGATGGAATCACGCGCGGAGCGGCTGCGCTGGCTCAGCGGACGCGCCGCGCTGGTGAGCCCTACCGCGCGACTCGCGCAGCAATCGCAGCGCCTGGATGAATTGGAACAGCGGTTGTCCCGATCGATGGGGCGCGTGTTGGCCGAGCGCCGCTCCGCCTTGAGCGAGCGGCGCAGTGCGCTGTGGCAGGCCAGCCCCATTGCGCAGGTTCAAGGCGCGGCGGCCCGTTACAAACTCTTGTTCGCGCGCCTGCGCGCGGCGGCTCTGGAAAGCCTGCGCCGCTCGCGTGAACGTTTGGCGCCCCTGGAGCGCACCCTGAATGCGGTCAGTCCGCTCGCCACGTTGCAGCGCGGCTATGCCATCGTGGTTGCCGCCGATGGCAGCATTTTACGCGATGAGGCAGACGCCGCCCCCGGAAGTATCATCGAGGCGCGCCTTGCCCGTGGCAGCGTGCGCGCCAAGGTCGAAAAATCGCCATGAGGCTCGCATCGCGCCTGTCGGCCGCGATGGTCGCCCTGAGCCTCGCGCCCCTGAGCATGGCTGCCATGCCTTATTCGCTGCCGCGCGAGTCTTCGGTGCCCGGCGGCGTGAAGCTCATTCGTCTCGAATACAAAGGCAGTGCCGTGCCGGCGGTGGATGTCGATGGCCAGCGTGCCATGGTCGTTCAAGACGGCACCGGCTGGGTTGCCGTGATCGGCATACCCTTGAGTGCTCCGCTCGCCGCCCGCAGCGTGGTGGTGCATGACGGCGATGGCCGGCAGCAATTGGAATTCACCGTGGGCGAAAAGCTCTACGCGAGTCAATCGCTCAAGGTCGCGCCGCGCCAGGTGAACCTATCCCGGGAAGATCTAGCCCGCGTGAATCGCGAGCGCGTGGTGATCGATGCAGCCTTGAGCCGCTGGAGCAGCCAGCAACCGGAATCCTTGCGCCTGCCTCAGCCGGTACCGGGCGTGCGCTCCAGTTCCTTCGGCATGCGCCGCATTTTCAACGGCGAGTCGCGCAATCCGCACAGCGGCATGGACATCGCGGCGCCCACGGGGACGCCGGTGCATGCGCCCATAGCCGGAACAGTGATCGATACCGGCGAGTTCTTTTTCAATGGCAATACGGTATTCGTCGATCACGGCCGTGGCCTGATCAGCATGTACTGCCATCTGAGCGAAATCGACGTGAAGCCCGGCCAGCAGGTGGCCGCGGGCGCGCGCCTCGGGCTCGTTGGGATGACGGGCCGCGCCACCGGCTCGCATCTGCATTGGGGGCTGAGTTTGAATCGCGCCTGGGTCGATCCGGAGCTATTCGTGCCCTGAATCGAGGCTCCGGCTGCTAGCCTTTGGCCAGCATCTGGTCGACTTGCACGCCTTCCAATGGGGGCGTCAGCGCCGCCTGGCGTTGGCGCGCGCTGTGCTCCTGCACGGCGGCTCCCGAGGGCTGCATGTCGATGCGCCCCTGGAAGAATGCCCCGTCGCTGATGGCGACCCGGGGCGCGAAAACGTTGCCCTTGACCTTGGCCGTGGCGCGGATGTTCACCGACTCGGTCGCATACAAATCGCCCTCCACCTTGCCGTCGACCAGGATGACGCGGGCGCGGATATCACCCTTCATCGAGCCGTCGGTGCCCATGGTGAGGCTTTGCGTGTGGGTGATGGAGCCTTCGACGCTGCCTTGCACGATCAAATCCTCTTGCGCGGACAGCTCGCCCTTGAAACGCAGCGTGGGGCCAAGAACGGAGGCGCGGGGCGCCGGCTCGGCTGCCCTTACTTCCACCGCGCGCGGCTCAACGGCGCGTGCTTCCTGGGCACGCAATTCGGCGGCGCGTATTTCAGCGGCGCGCACCTCCGCAGCTCGCGTCATCGGCGCCTTCGGCTCGGCTCCCGGTTCACGTGGCTCGGGGCGCTTGGCGGAAGGTTCGGGCGCGCCGGAACGGCCGGAGTTGTTGGGGTTGATCATCAGATCGTCTCCATTGGATTTCTTGAACCAAGACATTTCAGGCAGCACCGGACGCAACCTTGGGCGCCTGCCGCACATGGGCGGGCTTGGCGCCCATGTCGATGTTGCCGCTGAAGCTCGCACCTTCCAGAATACTGACTATGGGAGCCGTGATGTTTCCACAGACTTTGGCGGTTTCCATCACGAAAATGGATTTTTCAGCGTGCAGGTCGCCCTCGACCGTGCCCTCGACGACGATGAGCTGCGCCCTGATATTGGCTTTCACGGTACCCTGCGGGCCGATGGTCAAGCGTTGTGTATGGTGCACAGAACCTTCGACCCGCCCCTGTATCAACAGGTCCTCATCGGCGCTGAGCTCGCCTTTGAAACAAAGCGTGGGTCCCAGGACCGACGCGCGATCGGTGGCGCTGTTGTGGGCATTGCTCATGTCGCTCTTCTCCATAATGGGACGTTCGGCTGAAAGCGAAGACTACCTGGCATAATCCCTTGGGATATGCGACCTCGTTCACGAATCGCATCCGCCGGACATTAAGTATCAGCGCGCCGGCCCGCCGGCAGGCGCCGAGGGCGCCCGCCAGCGCGGCCCTGCCCGCGAGAGTTCAGGTTTTGCCCTGATCTTGCGCGGAGCGCCGTGTCAGATAATCGTTGAGTCCGTGCGCCAAGGACACGAAATCTGATGGAATCATGATGACCGTCGTGCTGTTGTTTTCCGCGCCGACCTCGGAAATCATCTGCATGCGCCGCAACTCCAGGGCCGCTGGATTGGCAGCGATCTGCGCCGCCGCAGCCGACAATTTCACGGATGCCTCGAGTTCCGCCTCAGCCTTGATGATGCGCGCGCGCTTTTCGCGAATCGCTTCCGCCTGCATAGCCATGACCTGCTGCATGGCCTTGGGCAATTCGACGTCCTTCATTTCGAAGCGCTGCACTTCCAGGCCCCAGGCGGACGTCGAACGCGCGATGCTGTCGGTCAGCAGCAGATTGATCCTGTCGCGCTGCTGCAGGATCTCATCGAGATCGTGTTGCCCGATGATGTTGCGCAGGCTGGTGAGCGCCAACTGGTACACCGCGGCTTCGGCGTTTGCCACTTCGATGACGGCCTTGGCGGCATCGACGATGCGATACCACAGCACCGCGTTGACCTTGATCGTGACGCTGTCGCGGGTGATGGTTTCCTGCTGCTCGGCTGAAATCGTGCGGGTACGGATGTCGATCCGCACGGCGCGATCAATGCCAAGCGGGATGATCCAATACAAGCCCGGGCCACGCAATCCCAGGTACCGTCCCAGCCTGAATACCACGCCGCGCTCGTACTCCTGCGCGACTCGCAGGCCCGACAAGAGGATGAAGACAACAGCCAGCAGCAGAAACGTCATGAACGGCATAAAAGCGCTCCTTCCTTGGAACGCATTTTACGCTCAAGCGACGCCGCGCGTTTCTTTCGCTATTCGATGCTCTCGCCGTGCAGGGAAATGTCAAGTCCTTCGCGTTCCTGCTCTTCGCTGACGCGCAGCCCGATCGTTACATCGATGATTTTGAGAATAACGAAGCTCGCCACGAACCCGTAAATGAGCGTCACTGCGACGCCTTTGAGCTGAATGAGCACTGAACCATCGGCGCCGCTGATTTCCTTGCTGACGAATACGCCGGTGAGCAACGCGCCGATGATGCCGCCGATGCAATGCACGCCGAACGCGTCCAAGGAGTCGTCGTAGCCAAGCGCATGTTTCAGGGAGGTTGCGGCGATGAAGCAGATTACGCCGGCGGCCAAGCCGATCACCACGGCCGGAGTCGGCCCGACGAAACCCGACGCGGGCGTGATCGCCACGAGTCCGGCAACCGCGCCGGAGGCAATGCCGAGCACACTGGGTTTACCCTTGCTGATCCACTCCGCGAACATCCAGGCGAGCGCCGCGGCGGCCGTCGCGATCTGCGTCACCGCCATCGCCATGCCCGCGCGCCCATCGGCGGCGCCCGCGGAACCCGCATTGAACCCGAACCAACCAACCCATAGCAAGGAAGCCCCTATCAAGGTCAACGTGAGGTTGTGCGGTGGCATGGCCTCGCGTGGGTACCCCAAACGCTTGCCCAGAGCCAGGCAACTGGCAAGACCCGCGATGCCTGCGTTGATGTGCACCACCGTGCCGCCGGCGTAGTCGAGCACGCCCGCGGCGTTCAACCAACCGGTGGGCTCCCAGACCATGTGTGCGATGGGCGCATAGACGGCCAGCGACCAAACCACCATGAAAACCAGCATTGCCGAGAACTTCATGCGATCGGCGAAGGCACCGGCAATCAACGCCGGGGTGATGGCCGCGAATGTCAGCTGAAACATAGCGTAAACCGTCTCAGGTATCGTGGTCGCCAGATGCGATACCGACACCTTGTTCACCGGATCGTGCATGACCGCGACGCCGTTGAACAGGGCGCGGCTCGAGCCGCCGATGAATGCACTGCCGGGTGTGAAAGCCCAGGAATAGCCGATCAGCCACCACAGCAGCGTCACCACGCACACGATGGCAAAGGTCTGCATGAGCGTTGCCAGAACGTTCTTCTTGCGCACCATGCCGCCGTAGAAAAGCGCGAGGCCCGGAATGGACATCATCAACACCAGTGCGGTGGAGGTCAGCATCCAAGCGGTATCGCCGGCGCTGATCTTATCCACCGAGGTCAGGTAGGGCTCGGTCGGCGCCGCGGCGGCGGCTGCGGCCGGCGTTGCGACACCCGGCGTGCCGCCAGGCACCTCATCGGCCCATGCGCCGGACCCGACCACCATCAACAAAACGAGACAGGCCCATCGAGCCGAATTAATCATCATTCAATCCCCTCATTTTTAGATAGCGCTGGCGTCTCTTTCGCCCGTCCGGATACGCACGACCTGGACGAGATCGAACACGAAGATCTTTCCATCCCCAACCTTTCCGGTTTGTGCCGACTTCATGACAGCCTCGATCACTTGATCGACCAGTGCATTATCGACCGCAATTTCTATTTTTGTCTTCGGTACGAACTCTACGGCATACTCGGCGCCGCGATATATCTCCGTATGCCCGCGCTGCCGCCCGAAGCCCCGCACCTCGGTCACCGTAACACCTTGTACACCGACGTCACTGACGGCCTTGCGCACATCGTCCAGTTTGAACGGCTTAATGATCGCGGTGACAAGTTTCATCCGTTCTTCCTGCAGTAGCTTTTTTGGCGTGGGCGCGCCGAGGGCAAGCACCCGTTGTGCCATCCTTCAAGACTCGAATGCGATCAGCATCTTAGAAGAAATCGCACGCAGATTCGCGCAATTTCTGCACTGAACGAGAGCGGCCCGCTGCATTGCCTGCATTGAATTGAAGCGCTCATCGCAACGATAACTCCAGCCGTATCTTGTCTCCCTCGGCCTTTGCCTTGTCGTTGGCGACCAAGAACACCCTCTCGGGGTCGATCTGTGTGTCTTTGAGCAGCGCCTGCTGCAGGTTCATCGCCCGCTGCTGACCCAGATTCGTCAGGTCCGTTGCCCCGACGCTGATATGGGCGCGCAGTCCGCTGCTCAGGTATTCGATTTTCGCGGCCGTCAAATCCGGCTTCGCCTTGATGGCGCTGAGGGCGTCCGGGTACTTCGGTTCGCTGCCCAGGTTCTTTTGGTACAGCTGGGTGAGGATTTCCAGCCGCGCAGCCGGATCGAGCTGATCGAAGGGCACCGTCGCCGACACGGATTTCTTGCGCGCCGCAGCGGCGGTCTGCGCGTCGTGAACCTGCGCCTTGAATTGTGCGTCGATGAGAGAGGGGCCATCGAGAGCCTCGACCACGCCGATCGGCACTTCTATTTTCAACTGCGGTCTTTCGTTCAGCGCCTTGACGATGGTCTGCGCCTTGGCGACGGCGCCAGAATCCAGATCGGCAGCACCCGGCTCGAAGTCGATGAATTGCAGATCCGGGCCGCCGCCGAAAAGAGAACCCAGCAGCGCGAACGGCGCCGTGACGGCTTTTTCCAGGATATTGACGAACACCTTCCAGATGATCGGACCCAGCTTGAACTGGGGGTCGTCGAGCGACCCGGTCACGGGAAGATCCAGCTCGATCACCCCGTCGCGGTTCTTGAGCAAGGAGACGGCGAGCTTGATCGGCAATGACACCGCTTGCTTGCTCTCCGTCCTGTCACCGAATTCGAGTTGGTCGACGACGATGTGATGCTGTGCATCGAGCTTGCGCCCGTCGACCTTGTAATGCAGATCCGTGGTCAGCTTGCCCTTGGCGATGTTGTAGCCGGCGAACTTGCCCGAATAGGGATTGAAGGTGCTCAACTCGATGTTGTGAAAGCTCATGGTCAAGTCGGCGTACAGCGGCCCGAGCATATTGGCCTGGCCGGTGATCGCCACCGGCGCAAAGGCATCGACCTGGCCGTGCAAATCGATCTTGGCGCGAGAATTGGCCTTGGAGGACAGGCCCAGCACGCTGCCGTGCAGCTTTAGGATGCCGGTCGAGAAGTTTGGCGTCACCGACAGATCGGCGAAGTCCGCCTCGCCCGCCTCGAGCGCAATCTTCTTGATGGACATCGGCATCGGTGCCGCTGCGCCGGCCTGCGGCGTGCCTGCCAGCTTGCCGTCCTGCTTCGCGCGACCTTTTTTTGCGGCCACGGTCGGCTGCGCGGCGGCCATCGGAGCCGTGGCGCTGACCGGAGCCGTGGCGCTGACCGGAGCCGCGCTGCTGCCCGGCGCCGACGGCGCCACCACCGTGGCACCGGGGCCGGCGAGCACGCGCGTGACGTTCAGGCTGGCATCCGGCTCGATCATGACGCGTGCATAGGCTTTGGCAGCCGTGATTTGCTCGATGTCGAGCCGGTCCGGATCGTGCTGATACGTCAATCCCTGCACGTCCAGCCGATCCCAATTCACGAAGTCATCGTGCAGCGCGTTGTCGACCGTGTGCAGCTTGGCAATGCTGAGGTTGCCGCTGAAGTCGATCGCCGGCTTGGTCTGGCCGTAGCGCACCTTGGCATCGCCGCTCAATGCGCCGCTCAGGAGCGTCATCGAAGTACGTCGACCGATGTAGGGCTGCGCTGCCGCCAATTCGATGCCCGCAAGCTTCATGCTCAGGTCCAGAGCCAGGGGCTGGGGAGTAATCTGACCGTCGAGGTTCAGCGATCCGGACTCGTTGATCTTGGTGTCGAGACTCAAGTGCACCGGCTTGCCGAGATCCAAGCTCGCATCGGCGACGGTCATCGAAAAAGGCGCGAGCACCACGCTGGCTGCCGGCCGCGTACCGCGATCCTCTGCGGCAATGTTGGCATCGCGCAGCGCGAACTCGTGCAAGGTTACATTCCACGCCGCGCCGGACTTGCCCGGGGAGCCACCCGGTGGGCCGGCAGCGGGCGGCACTGGCGGGGCCGTAGAGGTCGTCGGGGAGGTATCGGTCCGGGCCGGCGCGGATGCGGCCAACTTCATCAAGTTGAGCGAGCCGTCTCGGTCCAGCCAGGTGACGAGCCTCAAGCCGGTCAAGGTGAGCGAATCGACGTGCGCCGTTTGCCGGGCGAGGTCCAGGCTGGTGTTGTTCACCTTAAGTTGCGGCAGCGTCACCCAATCGACGTCCGCATCCTTCGCCCTGACAGTGAGATTCGAAACCGCCAGCGTCGACACATCTACATTCAG
>Ga0302325_10023631_pt1 | contig 12806 bp, 6 predicted proteins | sample Palsa_T0_2_FD_201948 | JGI IMG/M metagenome (GOLD analysis project Ga0302325, IMG submission 201948) | Peat permafrost microbial communities from Stordalen Mire near Abisko, Sweden - Palsa_T0_2 | ecosystem: Environmental > Terrestrial > Soil > Palsa > Peat permafrost | place: Sweden: Abisko... | reverse complement strand
GTTAGGGAATACTGTGAACTTTCCGACGATAGCGAGTGTCGATTTTCTTGAGAAAAATCGACTCGGCAGCCGCGGTTTCGGTCTACATCATTCCCTAAAATGCTTTAAAGCCGCGTTGATTTGTTTGGCTTTACGGCGTGGCTGAAGCCACGCCCTTTCAAAGCGTCGACTTAGTCAGAGGTTTCCTAACTCCGCTATCAACGCTAACCCCGCCAACTCCGCTGGTATTTACTCCTTCTTCAGCACCACCGTAGCCTTCTCATCGGCCAGAATCATCCCCTCCAGATGCCGAAACTCCGAAGCCTTCTCCGCCGGCAGTTCTACCTGGATCAACTTGTAGTCCCGCTCGTAATGCAAGACCTTACCCTTGGCGGAAATCGCCGAGTGATAACTGGCAAAATCCGTATCCACGTTCACCGGATCGGGCATCTCGTCCACCACATACCCATCCGGCAACTGAATATCGTAGCTGTCATGCCAGTGCCCGGTCGCCTGCAAATCGATCGGCACAGTCCTCGGCTTCCCGGTCTTATCCATGCTGGGCAGCACATCCGACCCCACCACCCGCGGCCGCACCAGCAGCAGCGGCCCGGCCTGGTGCGCATACTGCTTCGCCGTCAGCTTGTAGTGAAACTCGAGCGGCTTGTCCAACGCCGAGGGCTGCACAAAGTCGAACGAGTCCAACACCACCCCCGGCACATCGCCCGCCACCATCGACTCCCACTCTTCGCGCTGTTTCTTCTGGTCGGTGTATTTCAAAAAACCCCGAAGATCGCCGCCCGCCGGCCCCGAGTGTTCCGTGTCCATCGCTCCGGTCAAAGCTCCATCCGGCGTAAGCGCAAATTCCCCTTTGCGCTCCGTACCATTGGCCTCGGGAGCCAGCACCGGCAGCTCGATCACCTGGCTCGCCGCTCCAGCCGACAGAATCCCATAGCCGCCCTGCTCGTAGGAAGGCAAATTCCCCACCGCTGTATGCTCGTTGGTCGGGTCGAAGATCAGATACCGCTTGCCATCCTTCGCCTTCACAATCGCCTGCAAACGAGCGTCCTGCACATCCGCCGGAATCTCGATCGCCGTAATCATGTGGTCGCCAACCAGCGAAGGATCGTCCGGGTCCACCACATCCCTCCGGTCGTCCACCGGAACATAGAAAGCGTGAATTCCGGCCACCTGCAGCATTGAGATCACTAATGTCGTCTTGTCTTTGCAATCCCCATACCGGTTCCGAAAAATATCCGACGCATGATTGGCCTGCAGCCCGCTGATGCCCCGCGAAACCACAAAATACCGGATGTCCTTCTGGATCGATTCCGTAATCCGGCTCAGCTTGGTATAAAAATCCGGTCCGCCGGCAATCAGCTCCTGCACTTTGGCCGTAATCTCCGGCGTAGGTGCAGGACGATCTGCCTCCAGCTTCGTCACCCATTCGCCGATCGCGCGCCACTGATTGTCCTTGCCCGTTACTGCCGCGTCGCCCCATTGCACCGACATCCTCGCCGACAGCGCGGCCCACTCCGGGTGCGAAGTTACGTCCCGCAAATCCAGCGCGGGCATCTCACGAATCTCCCAGCGCCAGTGATTCGGTGTGACCTCAACCGGCTTTACTGCGGGATACCGGTGCCACGCCTCCGAATACGGATGGCCTGCCGGTAGATCGACCTCCAGCGCCTCAAAAGCCACCGGAATCCCATTCTGAATGCTCCATATCTTCTCCGGCATATAAGGCGCCATCAGCTCTTCCGACTCGCAGATGATCACCGCGCCCACATCCGCAGCCGGCGGGTGCGCGACCCTGTACTTTCGCGTCGAGAGCATGATCGGAACACTGGTGTCGCCCTCATCGACAAAATCCGTCTCCTGCGCCGGATACTGCTTCTCGTCCGGGCCAATCGTCCAAACCCGGAAGTAGTTGACCTTCTCATCCACGTCGAAGGAGACATCGCAACCATTGCCGCGCCCCTGCGGCTTCAAAATGCGAATCGCCTTCCGCTCCCGTTCCGTGGCGCGACCTTTATCGTCCACCGTCTCCACGTACTCGTCGAAGAGAATCACCGCCGCGGCATCCTTGGCATTCTCAGGCGTCTTGGTCTTCGCCGCCTCCAACCCCCAATCCGGCACCGGCTTGTTGAATTTCCCCGCCCACCCCGGCGCGGCAAGCAAAACCAGGCCAAACATCACTCCGTAAACTCGCGCCAACCGTAAAGAAGACCCAGTCATTGCCCACTCCCTTTCGCCGCCAAAGCCGGCGCCTTCACCAGCACCAGTTGCTCCTGATCCGCCGTCGCTATCTTCTGGTAAAACTCATGCAGACTGGGATAATCGCTCGCCGGCAACAGCACAAAGTTGTACGCCAGCACCCGGCTCACCTTCACCGCCTTTGCCTCGTCGCTCGCGACAATCTTCATCGAGGCGTGCCCCGGCCACGCCGCCGATGCCGTCCCCGGCGCGCTTTCCACGGCATACCCCGGTGGCAGGCTGTAGGTCACCTCGTCGCTTACCATGCGCGCATAATTCACATCGATAGGCGTCGTCCGCTGGTCCAATCCCACAAACGGGTGCTTAGCGTGCGACTCGAAAAACAGCCCCGGCACGATAAATCGCTTTCCGGTCACTGCGCCCAACGTCCCGCTCACCTTCACAATGGCCATGAGGTCGGTTTCGTATTTCTCCAGTTCCAGAAAATGGTCGAAATCCGCCGTTACCCCCTCCGGCAGAGAATCGCGAATCGAATCATTGAATTCCTTCTTCACCTCATCTTCATCGTTTTGAAGCGCAATCTGCCGCCATCGCAGCGCATCCGGCCCGGTCATCACAAACCGCGCAACCCCACTCACGTTCCCCTCCGCGTCCAGCTCCAGATTCGCGACCCGCGTCGTGGACGCTCCCTTATAGCCCGGACTCGGCGTCTGTACCAGCACACTGTCTTCGCCCGTCAGCTTGAAACCCTGTGCCAGCGTGTGCTTCCAGTGCAGGCTTCCGTAAGGACACATCTTTTCCCCCGGATCGAGATACACATCCTTCCCGCCAATATTCACCGCGGCGATAAAGTCGTCCAACTGATCGATGGAAAGAAAATCCACGTCGAAGAGCGCCCGGTTGCGGTTCACCACCTGCATCGGCACAGCTTTCAACCCCGCCGCACGCGCCAGAGCCACATAGAGCAAGGCAATCTCATCCGAGCCGCCAGCCTGGTCCTTCCACACATCCTCGGCCTTCTTGATCTCTTTCAGCTTGTGCGCCTTGCGCTCCGCCTCAGACTTCTTCCGGCTGAAATCCGTGTTCTCCAGCTTCATCACTGCCGCATAGATCTTGCGCGCCTTCTGCTCCTCGCTATCCTCAGGATTGACCATGCCTGCTAACGTCTTTTTCAAGCTGCTGTTGGTGGCAATGAATTTGTTCACATACTCCGCCCAACTTTTGGTTGCCAGCTTCCAGTACTCGTTGCCTGACCCCACCGAAAGCTGATAGAACAGCACCCGCCAGCGAATCGTGTTCATTGGCGGCATCCAATCCTCATCCGGCAGTGGCGGCACGTCCTGAATATCGAGCGTCGCCGTGTTAACGTCTCGCTTCACCTTGGCATCCCCGCCCAGATGCGCCGCGTACATCAGTCCTCCATAGTCCGGGTCGTAGAAATAATGGGCATGATGGACAAAGTGATCCTGCTGCACCTCCCACGTCGGTATCTCCCAGCCGTATTGGTTCTGGAGCTTCACTCGGTATTCGAGAATGCTCCCAACCTCCACGTTCGGCAAGGTGAATACCACGGAATTCAACTGCACGCCCTTGCCCTTCACCTCCACAAGGTCTTCCGGCTTTACGCTCAGCGGAAAAATCGTCCCGTCGGCATGAATGGTCCGACCTTCAATTTTCTGAATCTTGGTATACCCATGCACGTAGGGCCAATGAACCGTCGCCATCTCTTTGCCCTTCTCCGTCAGCACCTTAATCCGCACGTAATAGGCCTCAGTCGAATCCCTCCCAAGGTCCGTTTCTTCGCGGTAAAGATACGCCGCATCCGCTCCCGGCGCTTTCGGGTCCGAAGTCATCTTCAGTTCCTCCGCCGTTGGCGTCTGAAACTGAGCAAACGCAAACGAAGCCGGCGCAAGTAGCAACAGGGCGCACACCCATCGGCTGGGCGCGAACGCGAGCGCCCAGTTTCCCTTACGCCGATTGGAAAACGCGATCATTGACCGCCAGCCTTCGCCGCCGCAGGAGCAGCCGTCAGCACAAGCTGCTGCTGATCCGCAGTCGCGATCTTCTGGTAGTAGTCCCGCAACTCCGGGTACTCCTTCGGATCCAGAAACGTGAATGCGCACGCTAACGTCCGGCTCACCTTAATCTCGTTTTTGCCGGCAGCCGTCTTCACCGTGAACGCCGCATGACCCGCCCACGGCACTGAAGCATCCGGCGGCGCGCTCTCGACGGCAAAGCCCTCCGGCAACTGGTACGTCACCTCGTCCTTCACCACGTTGCCGTACTCCATGTCCACGGGCGACTCGCGCTTCTCTACGGCCACAAAGGGGTGCTTCGCGTGCGACTCGAAGAACATTGCGGGCACGAACATCCGCTTGCCCGTTTCAGTGCCTATATTCCCGGAGATCTTCACGATCCCCATCAGTTGTGAGTGATAATCTTCCAGCCCCAGGAAATGGTCGAACTCGGCCGTCACGCCATCCGGCACCATCGCCTTCATCTCCTCGTTGAATTGCTTCTTAACTTCGTCCTCGTCGTTCGAAGCCGACCGTTCCCGCCATCGCAGCGCGACGGGCCCATTCATCGTGATCCTCACCGACCCGGAAACGCTCCCATCCGCCGCAACCGCCAGGTTCGCAGTGCGTAACGTCACTGCCTCCTTGAGCGGAATCCCGGGCGTCTGCACCAGCATCACTCCCTTGTCGGACTGATGCAATCCTGACGTCGAAGCATGACGCCAGTCCAGTTGGCCAAAGGCGGCATATCTCCGCCCCGGATCGAGCAACACTTCCTTGCCATCGATCGTCACCGTCACCAATATGTCGTCCAACTGGCTCATCGAGAGGTAATACGGATTGAACATCTCCCGCTGCCGGTCGCAGACGTATGCGGCGTACGCCTTCAACCCCGCAATCCGCGCCATCGCCAAGTACAGCAACGCAATCTGATCGCTCCCGCCGCTCTTCTGGTTCCAGACATCTTCCGCGTTCTTGGCTTCTTTCAGATGCTGTTGCTTCAGCTCCGCCTCGGACTTCTTCCGCGTGTAATCGGTATTGTCCAGCGCCATCACCGCATCGTAAATCTTGTTTGCCTTCTGCTCTTCGCTATCCCCCGGCCCCACGATCTTGGCCACTGCGTCTTTCAGCGTCTTCGACTCCCCGGCAAAGTGGTCCATCTCCTTCGACCAGCGCTCGCCCTCATGCTTCCAGTACTCGTCCTTGCTGACGTAAGGCGTGTAGTAGAAAGTTACCCGCTCCATCCAGGAGCGCACCGGCGGCATATACTCCTCATCCGGCAGCGGCGGCACGTCGCTTACATCCAGAGTGTATTTACCGGAAGCATCCTGATTGACCTTCTGTCCCTTGGGCAGATTCGAGCTGATCAGCAATTGGCTGGCGGAGCTGCCATGGCTGTCCGTCACCGTCATGTAATCCTGTACGCGAATGAAGGAGTAATGCGCCTTGCGCACGAAATACGGCTGCTGAATCTCCCAGTTTGGCTCCGAAACGGTATTGTCGTCATAGCGCAGTTGCCACGTATATTCGAGGATGCTGCCCACCTGCACATCCGGCAGCGTAAACACCACTTTATTCAGTTGATAACCGGTTACCTTCGCTTCCATCAGGTCCGAGGGCTTCACATCCAGAGGAATCACTTTTCCATCCGCATGAATCGTCCGCGCCCGCACGTCGGTGATCTTGAAAGAGTTCCTGACGTACGGCACGCTTACCGTCGCCAGTTCCTTGCCTTTTTCCGTCAGCACCTTGATGCGCACAAACAGCGAGTGATAGTGCAGCGCGTCATCCACCTTCTCTTCGCGATACAGGTAGATCGCCGCCGCGCCCGGAGCCTTGGGCTCCGAAGTCATCTTCAGCTCTTCGTCGGTAGGCGGCTGAAACTGCGCCAGCGCAGGAACGGCAAATGTGAGAATTCCCAGCAAAAGAGACCACAGCAACCCGAACTTGATCCGCATTCCCGCTCCTCAGCGATCGAAATAGCATCCAGACACCCCGCAACGAAACACTACAGCTCATCCAGGCAGTACCAGAGGATAGAAAGGCTTGTTCCGAAAAGGGATGCTACGCACAAATTAACTGGAACGAGGCAGGAAAAGCAAGGAGCAACCGGATTCCGCCGAAACTCGGCTGGCACGCGCGATAACAGACTGCAAAACTCCTCGAGCTAGGTTTACTATTTTGTATATACGTAAAGCCTCGAAACAAGCCCAAGGAACCTCTGATTAAGTCGACGCTTTGAAAGGGCCTGGCTTCAGCCACGCCGTAAAGCCAAACAAATCAACGCGGCTTTAGCCGCTGAGGGAATGTTCGCGACTTGTTCAGAGCTTTCCTAAAACATCGACGCAATTCCCTTCACGCCACCAACGCATTTGCCGCCGCCAGCAAGAACACCAGCGGAGCATTCCAGTTAATCGCAATCTCATTCATCGAGTAAGCCCGCTCGTCGTCCACCCACATGCGCATCGGCGCTCCCAGCGGCAAACTCCGCGCCACCGAATCCGCCGGCTTCGCATTCGGGCCGCCCGAAAGCAGCCCCGGCCACGGCGCAGCAATCCCATCCGCCGCGCTTGGCCGGTGATGCGGCTTCTGAAACGGATTGGTTCCCACCTGCGTAACCCACGAAACCCCAAAGCAATTCCGTCCCAGCAGATAATGCAGATTCCCCAGCGCCGCTTCCAGCAACTCCTGCTTTTTCGCCGAATCCGCCTCAAACCGGTGCGCCACCAGCAGCAGCAGCGCTTGATTTGCAGCCACTCCATTCGAACCCCAGCCAAAATCCGCAATCGCCAGCGTATGCCCGTACCCGCTCAACTGGCGGCGCCCAACCAGCACCTCTGCCGCCATGGCAGTCTGCTGGCGAATGCGCGCCTTCATCTCTTCCGGCTTGATCTTGCCGGCCAATCCCGAAGTTGCCAACCGCGAGCCCTTGCGGTCAGCCATGAAATAGGTCCAATAGGCCATTGGGGCCAGACTCCCCCACCCCGGCACCGCAATCGCAAGCTCCGGCGTCAGTTCTTCCGCCTGCACCAGAAACGCCTGTTCATACTCCGCGTCGCCGGTCGTTCGCCAAAGCTCCGCGGAAGCCCACAGCATCTCGTCGTGGCAATGCGCATCTCCATACCCGCCCGTGCTCACCCCTGGGGGATTCTGGAATAACACATCCGGATGCGCCTGCGCCCAGGTCCACGCTTTTTGAGCAGCCGCCAGGCAACGCGCCGCAAATCCATCGTCATACGGCCCATAGCACCTCGCCGCGATCGCCATCACCGCCGCAAAATCCGCCGTCGCGCAGGTGCTCTTGTAAGGCGCGCTCCCGGTGCCGATCACGTAACTGGTCAGCGTATCCTTTTCCGGCATGATGAATCCGCAGAACTGCTCGCTTGTCTGCTTATGCCAGACGCCGCCATCCTCGTCCTGCAACTCAAGCATCCACTCCAGATTCCACCGGATCTCCGCCAGATAATCCGGCAGTTTTCCACCCGACTCGGGAATCCCCAGCGAAAGCCTCTTCAAAGCCTCCGGGTACAGTTCCCATGCCCAAAGCAGCGTCCCGGTCGAAATCCCGCTGTTCACCACATACCGCCCATAATCGCCGGCGTCATGCCAGCCACCATGATTCGGCATCGCGCCTTCCCGGCCCGAACTCTTATGAAACGCTCCAACCAAGTGGCAAGCCGGATGGCTGTACCCACCGCCCAGATCCACCGCGCAACCGCAACGCTGCCCATAGAAGGCACGCACGACCGTCCGCAATGCCAACCGGTATACATCTTTCCCTACGAGAAATGTCTCGCTCCGCTTTCCCTGCGCCCAAAGACGATACTCGCCGGGAGTCGCTAGCGCTGAGAAATCCGCCTGCGCCAATCGGTCGCCGGAAGAGGCATCCAGCATCGGCGCGCCCAGGGTCCCTTGAAGCACTGCCTTCTCTGTGCGCACCGACTGAACGGAGAACGCAAGATCGGCCGCGTCCCGCACCAGGACAGACGCAAGCTTCTGCCCGCCCGGCAGATACCCAACCTGATTGAAAGCCGCGCCGCCAGTCGGCAAACCGCCCTTAGACTGCGCCCAAACCTGCTCTCCAACTGCAAGAGCCACGGCCGATAGCCCGGCAAACTCCAACAATTCACGCCGTTTCATGGCCCCATCTTATCCCAGCCACGCGGCCTCACGAGCGCCTGACCCCAGGGCAATCGCACTTGAACTTTCACGGCAAGCGAACGTCTCAGACTGCCGCAAAGACTCCATCGAAGCGAGCTTTGTAACAGTCGTCCACCGGCTTCGCCGACCCACGGAGAATGAAACGGGGTGCGCCACCCTCGCGGCGTCTTTGTTTTTGCCGCTAGGGTGGGATGCCGCGAACTTCGACGACCGTACCTATTTTCAATGACTTACGAACTTGTTTCTAATTAGTTCACCCTCAACGCTCCACCACGAAAACAACAAAGCTACCCGGAATCGGAATCAGTCTGGCCTGCATCTCCTCCATGCCTTCTCCCGAGACTGGGCGCTGTCCGAAATTTGCCGTGACCAGAAAGACACGCCCTTGATTGGGGTCGGCACAGACGGTGCTGGCGCGCAGCAACGTGGGCACGTCTGCCTGGCGGGTGAACTGGGTTGCGGATTCCTGATGAAAGATGGTCAGGATGCCGCTGTTGGTGCCGCTGTAGAGCAGACCGTTGCGGGGATCGAAGGCCAGATCGGCGGAATCGATAGCGACCTCACCCACCGGCGTGACCTGACCGTTATCAGCCTTGATGGCGATCAGCTTTTGAGTCGGGCAGGCGCCGAGCAGTTGCCGGTTGGCAGGGTCCAGGGTCAAGCCACTGAACTGCGGGCAACTGTCGATAGACCAGGTTGCAGTGACGGTCTGGGTCTTGGTGTCGATGCGGAGAATCCGCCCGTCCGGCTGCACGGTGCCGTGGCCGACGGGATAGAGACTGACGAAAATCGTGCCGTGATTGTCGATTACGGCGAGATGGGGCCTTCCGGGAAGTGGAATGGTCGCGATCAACGTGTTGGTTTCCGTGTCAATCACCGAGAAATTACGATCGCGGCTACTGAAGGCGAAGACATTCCTGGTGATCGGATCAAAAAGGATTGCGCCGGGAATTCTGCCCACCTTGATGCTCCTGACGGCCTTGTATGTGGAGCGATCGAAAACCCCGACCACGCCGATCGTGCCATCCATAATGTCCGTAACGTAGCCAAACTTGCCTTTGTCGTCGAGCGCGACACTGCGGGCATCGCCAAATCCAGGAACTTCGCCGACGATCTGGCCCGTATTGGAATCGACAACCGAGACTCGGTCGGTGCGGGGAATATAGAGAAGCTTCGAAGCGGAGTCGAAGAGCATTGGTCCCCAGCCGCCTTTGCCGCCCAGTTTCCACTGGCTTTGGACGTGAAACCCTTGCGGCACCTGAACCTGCGCTGGGGTTTGAGAAGTTGCGTTGGGAATGGAGGAGAGAAATGAGCCGCATAGGCTAAGCAGAAGAAGGCGAAAAAAAGTCGATTTCAAGTCCGATACCCTATTTTGGTTGGTTTGTACGGGAATGCGCCAAAGGCCGGAACCTCCGGCCTTTGGCGCAAGGAACAGAATCGTTCCGGTTGGCTTACTTCACTTTGGCAGGATCAGCAACAACGAGCGGATCCTTCGGTTGGTCCGTGCTCACCTTGGTCGTGACCGGGAACTGGAAGGCATCGAACAGATCGTCCAGAGCCGGACCGTTGGTCGGGATGTAGTTGGCGCTTGGCTCGGTAGTCGAAACGGCCGCGTAGGTGGGGTTGGGAAGGTTGTCGCGGCTGCGGGTGCTGATAACAGGCAGGCTCCAGTTCTTCTCGATGAACTTGATCAGGGAAACGTGGTCGCTGTATCCGTGGGTCACAATGCCGCCTGCCGAGTAGGGCGAAACGATGATCAGAGGAATACGGGTGCCGTCGCCGAAGAAGTCAACCGGCTGGATGTAGCCCGAATCGTAGTAGCCGCCGCCTTCATCCTCAGTGATGAAGATCGCGGTGTGAGCCCACAGGGTGGGGTTGGCCTGGACCGCGTCGATGATCTTCTTGCAGAAGCCTTCGAACAGATCCAGCTTGGAAGACGCAGGGTGACCGTCGTTGTATCCGCTCGGCTTGACGATGGAAACGGCAGGCAGCAGGCCGGCGGCGATGTCTTCGTACAGCATGTCGGTATCAGCCAGGTGAGCACCGCTCACGGCCGGGTTGCTCATGATGGACTTCTGGTACGCGAAGGGATTGCAGATATTGCAATACGCGTCCCAGGGATCGGATCCGGTTGGGTCGGCCGTGTAGACATCCCAGCCTTCGCCGTAGTAGGTCCAGGAGACATTGGCGGTGTTGAGAACGTCGCCGATGCTCTTCTGGGGCGTGGGAGGAATGGTGAACGGAGAGACGGCTTGGGAAAGCACGGTGCCGTCGCCGAGGTATCCGGGGTTGTAGTTGTTGACCAGGTAGTAGGAAGCGCCCGCGCAGTTGGTCTTGACCTTCATGGACTCGAGGTAGTTGGTGATAGCCGCTACTCCGCCCTCTGCCTGGTTGGCGCACTGGACATAGCTGCCGCCGCCGATGGGACCGTCCGCGTCGGCGGAACCGTAACCGTCTTCAGTGTAGTAGTTGTTGGTGCCGGCCTGCGGGTTTGCGTTTTCAATCTGGCTGGCCATCACCGGAGGCTGGGGAACGCCCTGGCTGTTGGTGTAGTAGATGTCGTCGGCGAAACCGAACATGATGTGGTTGGCGCCAGTGCCGCCCATTACGGACTGGTGCATGTTGTCGCTGATGGTGTAGTTGTCGGCGAGTTCCTTGAAGTACGGCGCGTCGCCTTGATACATGTTGTAGAAGCCCATGGAGGCCGAGCCTTCACCGGTAGAGAGGTCGGAGAAGGTCGACGACTGCTTCTGGCCGTTGCTGCCCGTGCCGACTGTGACTTCGACCCAGGGGAAGAGATCGCTCAAGCAGCCGCTGGGGTTTTCGGTGGTTGCAGTTGCCTTGCTGCAATCCGTCTGCTGCCACATCTGGAAGAAGCGATGCACCGGGCTGGCCGTATAGGCATCGTAGGGCATCTTGGAGCCGGTCAACTGGTACGGTCCGTTGGCAGGCTTGGCGGGATTGACGCTGGTGATGCGGGTATCGACGGTTCCGGCGGTTAAACCGGTGGCGCCTGTCGTCAGATACTTGTTGTAGTCGGGAGCCAGATCCGGATCGGCAATTTCACCGACGGTCTGGGAGAGGAAGGGATAGCCGTAGATGGAGCCCACCTTAGGGCCGCCAGCCAGAGCGGGAGGAAGCAACGCATATTTCACTTTGCCAGAGGGGCTGTTGGAGTAAACGCCTTCCGCCGTCTTTCCACCCATGTCAACCGCGGACGACTGGGCGGCTTGAGAGAAGTTCGGGCCGGGCGTACCTGCGAGAGTGACAATGCCCTTGGACCACAGGTTGGAGATGGTCTGATCTTCCCTGGGAACGTAGGTTCCGTATACGTGGTCGAAGGTTCGGTTTTCACCGATGATTACGATCACGTTGGTGATGGGAGAAGCCGGAGCGGCCGGGGTGGTGCTGGACTTAATAGGCGTGGCGGCGAAGGCCGACTGGGGTACAGTGGCCAACATCTGCAGCGCGCAAAGCATCACTGCGCAGCTCTTCAACGTCCCGTTGGGGACATTGGAATTCTGACGAGACTTCATTGAGTAAAACCTCCGAAAAACAAATAGGACAGCTTGGAGCCCGTAAAGCTGGTGCTCGACGGCTGGGCCAGTCTATTAGGCAAACCATGCGGCAAAAATCAATGGCTTGTGAATGGAGCAAGAATTCTTCAGTACATATTTCATCCGGTCGAAAGCCGATTTTCGCCCTAAGTCAACCGCCACTCCACGATTTGAAATCCGCGACCAGGAGCGAACTGAATTTCCTCCGCGATTGGAAGCACCCGCGCCGCAATGCACACTCCGTTGGGAAGCGGCCGGAGACAAGAGTTCCCCACCGAAATTGCTTGGGGATTTGACCACGTTGTGTTTTGCTTGGCATATCCTATGCGCAATTCTCTGGAACGGTATTTTGAATTCTCCCGTTTGGGCACCAACTGGCGCACGGAGGTGCTGGCCGGGGTAACAACTTTTCTGACCATGGCGTACATCGTCGTGGTCAATCCATCCATCCTGAAAAATACCGGAATGCCGTTGCCCGCGGTGACGGCCGCCACCTGCCTTTCGGCGGCCTTCGGCTCGATTCTGATGGGGGTGGTCGCACGTTATCCCATAGCTCTCGCGCCCGGCATGGGGCTGAATGCGTATTTCACCTACACCGTCTGCCTGCGCATGGGGATTCCCTGGCAGACTGCGCTGGGAGCGGTTTTTCTCTCGGGAGTGGTCTTCCTTCTGCTAACCGCCTTTGGAATCCGGCAACTGGTACTGCGGGCAATTCCGCAGGAGCTCTACGCCGCGGTTGCCTGCGGAATTGGGCTGTTTATCGCATTTATCGGGCTCACCAAGGCAGGACTCGTGGTCCAGAGTCCGGTCACGCTGGTCCAGATGGGCAACATTAAAGATCCGACGACGGCGCTGAGCCTGCTGGGGCTCGGTCTGA
>Ga0302325_10023630_pt1 | contig 12806 bp, 7 predicted proteins | sample Palsa_T0_2_FD_201948 | JGI IMG/M metagenome (GOLD analysis project Ga0302325, IMG submission 201948) | Peat permafrost microbial communities from Stordalen Mire near Abisko, Sweden - Palsa_T0_2 | ecosystem: Environmental > Terrestrial > Soil > Palsa > Peat permafrost | place: Sweden: Abisko... | reverse complement strand
ACGATAGTGGAAGAGCTGCACGGGCTCTTCGGCCCAGGTGAGCTGTCGCGCGACCTCGCCGATCGCGAAATTCTCCAGCAGGTGCCCGACCGGGGCAGTCGGATCTTTCGCTCGTTCCTCCGACATAGCGATGAGCCGACCGCCCAGTCCGGAGTCGGTGACGGTGACGGTGACGGTGACGGTGGGAAGCCTAGAGGATGTGACCTTCCCTAAGAGGTAAGGTACTTGACCCCTTATGAGAAGCAGCCCGCCGCCGTTGCTGCCGCTACTCCGATCCCGCGTCCAGGGGGACCTGCTGGCTCTTCTGTACCTGCACCCGGATCGGGACTACAGCCTGACCGAGGCTGCCGCACTCATCGGGGCCCCACCACTCGTGGCGGGCATCTGGCCGTGTATGAAGCAATCCGCGCGCAGCTAGATCCTCCCTTGGGCCAGGTGCTACGGCCATTTGACCGCATCCGGCGCCGACGACACGACGTGAAGTACCCACCAACCGACGCTCCCCAGATGAACCCAGATGACGTCCGCGAGGACGTTACCAAGGCTGCCGCCATAATTGACCTCAGCGAGCGCGTACTCGATCAAATGTCGCCTTTCTGACCTACTACCAAACCCTGGCTGGCTTTAACTGACTCAGGTGTATAAAGCTAAGAAGCCCGGCTGATTGGCAGTAGGTAAACACTGAGGCCGGAATTCGGTCCTGGCGGCATTCCTAGAGCGGTTTCCACGCCAGGGTTCGTACGAAGATCGTCGAGGAGAGCTCGGGCATCTATGCTGGATCCGACCCGAGATATAGACCTGGGGCGCGGAGTCCTCACATCCGACGACCACTGCGGCGCAATTCGGCTGCCAAGGTCGCGGGGGTACCGTTCTCGGCGGCGCTAATGAGCAAGTCAGGCCAATCCGCCCGCCCTCTCGCACTTAGCCGCTCGCCTTCATGGAGTGCGGCCCGTGCAATGTCAAAACGGATCTCCTCGATCATCCCAGCCCGCACAGCCTCGTTGAGATCACGGAAATACATAATTCGTTCTCCGGTTCACGCAGAGCCGTATCCCTGATCGGCCAGCAATTAGGCATATCAGGGATACGGACCACTCAGTTTTTAACTGCAGCCGCTGGTGGAGCCGCAGCCTTCGCAGACGTAGCAGCTGCCGGCTGGGCGCATCTTGGTGCCGCAGGTGAGGCAGAGCGGCGCGTCGGCGGTGCGGCCCTGGTGGGCCTCGATCAGCTCGGTGGAGCTGTGCGGGGCCGGAAAGGGCGCGGCTGGCCGCGGGGTAGGAGCGGGGGCTGCCACCACGGCCCGTTCGGAATGATGGGGTTGTTCTACCGCGGCCGACTGGGCTAGTTCGATCGGGTCCACCTCCTCGGCCAGACCGACCGGGTCGTGGCCCGTGACCTCGGCGGCGCGCTCGGACGCGGTCAGGATGCCGAGCTCGGCGCGCTCGTCGTAGGACAGGTGATCCAGGGCGAGGCGGCGGAAGATATAGTCCATGACCGAGCTCGCGATCCTGATGTCCGGGTCGTCGGTCAGGCCGGCCGGCTCGAACCGCATGTTGGTGAACTTGGCCACGTAGGAATCCAGCGGGATGCCGTACTGCAGGCCGACCGAGATGGCCATGGAGAAGGCGTCCATCACGCCGGCCAGGGTCGAGCCCTGCTTGCCGAGCTTGAGAAACACCTCGCCGACGCCGTCGTCCGGGTAGCTGGAGGCGGTCATGTAACCCTCGGCGCCTGCGACGGAGAACCTGGTAACGGTGGCGGGCCGCTGCCTGGGCAGCCGCCTGCGGACCGGGCGGTGCTCGTGTGGAGCGGGCGTCGCCGTGATCGCCGGGGCGGCGGCCTCGGCGGGCTTCTTCCGGGCGTCCGACAGCGGCTGGCCCACCTTGCAGTTGTCGCGGTAGATCGCCAGGGCCTTCAGGCCCAGCTTCCAGCCCTCGAAGTAGATCCGCTCGATCTCCTCCACAGTGGCGCTTTCCGGCATGTTGACCGTCTTGCTGATGGCGCCGGACAGGTGCGGCTGGACGGCGGCCATCATCCGGACGTGGCCCATCGGGGCGATCGCGCGCTCGCCCATCGCGCAGTCGAACACCTCGTAGTGCTCGGGCCGCAGGCCCGGGGCGTTCACCACGTGGCCGTGCTCGGCGATGTACTCGGTGATCGCCTCGACCTGCTCGTGCGGGTAGCCGAGGTTCTTCAGCGCACGGGGCACGGTCTGGTTGACGATCTGCATGGAGCCGCCGCCGACCAGCTTCTTGAACTTGACCAGGGCCAGGTCAGGCTCGATACCAGTGGTGTCACAGTCCATCATGAGCCCGATGGTGTTGTGACTCACCATGCCGTTCGCAACGTACGTGACGTTCTCGGGCACTGACAGGTCGTAGGTGGGCTGGACGCCGCCGTCCTCGTTGGCCCGCACCCGTTCGAAGAGATAGCCGAGTGCCTGCTCCAACCGGTCGTCAAGCGTCGCCTCGAAGAGGCGGGAAGCGAACATGCGCGGGACACCGCCGTGCTTGCGCAGCGACATCATCATCGCGTTGCGGAGCGGGTGATTCACCGGGACCAGCTCAGACCAGACCTCGGCCGGAAGGAACACGTAGTCCTTCTTGGCCGACTGCCCCGGCTCCAGTTCGGCGACCAGGCGGTCCTTTCGCTGGCCGATGAACCCGACGAGCTCGCTGAAGTTGAGTGCGTGGTCGACGTTACGGAGCCTGACCTGGAAGATCGGGCCGCCCCAACCGCTTACCGTCTCCCGCGTCGTCGTCGCCAGGCCCGCCGTCAGCAGCAAGGTCCGGACCTCAGCCGCGAACGACTCGTGCGCGGTCGAGACGCTAGGCACGCCGTCCTGCACGGTGCCGTCCGCCTCAAAGAGTCCGCGCAGGAACGCACAGTAGATCGCCGGGTTGTTAGCCTCCAGAATCGCTGACGGCACCCGGGGCACCCAGCCTTTGCCGCTGTGGTCCTGGTGCGGTAGCCCCTTGGCGAACCCGGCGGCCTGCCACCAGCGCGCCAGCCGGACCGATGACAGAGTCACCTCCTGGTAGCCTTCGGCGGTCCTTACGGCAGGTTCGAGCCCGAAGAGTTCCTTGGCCAGGACGGCCAGGCGGGCCACAACGTCCAGGTCAGTGTTCGCGACGCATAGCCTGATTCCCTTCGCATGCAGGCTGCCATCGCCCATAAAGTAACCCACGAGCTCGGCGAGTTCTGGCGTGACCGCATCCGGCACGCGCACCTGGTGGTCTCCGGCATAATATGCCTGGTCAAGAACGGGCAGCGGGACCACGCGGGGCTCGCCGACCAGCGTCCGCATCTGCACAGGCAGGACATCGCCGGGTGCGATATCGGCCAGTCGCTTCCACTCCCATTCAGCCGTCGCCGGATTCATGACCTTGACGCGATGGGTGAGAGTGCCCTGGATCTTGTAGCCACCCTCGGTGCTTATCCGACGCGTCGGCTCCTCGCCGTTGACGAAGAACTTCGTCGCCCGCCGGGGGCCCTCGTCGGTGGACACCGTGAGGTCCAGGTTCTGCCAGCGGTTTCCGTAGACATCCCCTATCTCACCCAGCCGGGCAAGCCCGCGATCGGTTGTCACCAGGGTGTCTGCTGTCAGGCAACCGGTTGGCGCGAGCAGACTGGCTTGGGCGTTTCTGTACCCATTTGTCTCGCCTAGCTCCGCGCACTCCTGCCAGGTCTGGTTGGCCAGGTCGAGGATCTCCCGGTCCATGGTGGCGACCGGGCGGATGGCTTCGCTGGCGTCCGCGTGCTTGCGGATGACTCGCTTGTGCGGCTTGGCGTTGCGCTCATAGCCGTCGTAGGGGCCGACGGCCCGGGCCAGCTCGGCTGAGGTCTTGTAGGCGGCGCCGGTCATCAGCGAGGTGATCGCGGCGGCGATGGCCCGGCCGCCCTCGGAGTCGTAGGCATGCCCGGTGGCCATCAGCAGCGCGCCGAGGTTAGCGTAGCCGATGCCCAGCTGCCGGTACGCGCGCGTGGTGGCGGTGATCTTCTCGGTGGGGAAGTCGGCGAAGCAGATGGAGATGTCCATCGCGGTGATGATGAGCTCGGACATCTTCTTGAACCGCGCGGCGTCGAAGGTGTCATCCTCACGGAGGAACTTGAGCAGGTTGATGCTGGCCAGGTTGCAACTGGAGTTATCCAGGTGAACGTATTCACTACAAGGATTACTTGCGCTGATTCGTCCGGATTCGGGGCAGGTGTGCCAGTCGTTGATCGTGCCGTCGTACTGGATGCCGGGGTCGGCGCACGCCCACGCGGCCTGCGCCATCGTGCGCATCAGCTCGCGGGCGTCGACCCGCTCGACGACTTCGCCGGTCAGGCGGGCCAGCAGGTCGAACTCCTTGCCTTCCTCGACCGCGCGCATGAACTCGTCCGACACGCGGACCGAGTTATTCGCGTTCTGATACTGGACGCTGATGATGTCCTTGCCGCCGAGGTCCATGTCGAAGCCGGCGTCGCGGAGCACCCGGACCTTCTCTTCTTCGCGCGCCTTGGTCGTGATGAAATCCGCCACGTCCGGGTGGTCCACGTCCAGCACGACCATCTTGGCCGCGCGCCGGGTGGCGCCGCCCGACTTTATCGTGCCCGCGGAGGCGTCGGCCCCGCGCATGAAGGACACCGGACCGCTCGCGGTGCCGCCGGAAGACAGCAGCTCCTTGCTCGACCGGATCTTGGAGAGGTTGACGCCGGCCCCGGATCCGCCCTTGAAGATCAGGCCTTCCTCCCGGTACCAGTCCAGGATGGCGTCCATCGTGTCGTCCACGGCAAGGATAAAGCACGCGCTGACCTGCTGCTTTGACGCGGTGCCTACGTTGAACCAGACCGGGGAGTTGAAAGAGAACATCTGATGGATCAGGGCGTACGTGAGCTCGTGGCCGAAGATCTCGGCGTCCTGCTCCGTGGCGAAGTAGCCCTGCTCCCGGCCGGTCTGCTCGTACTTGCCGACGACCCGGTCCACGAGCTGCTTGAGGCTCCACTCACGCTGCGGCGAGCCGACCGCGCCACGGAAGTACTTGGTGGTCACGATGTTGGCGGCGTTCACCGACCAGAAGTCGGGGAACTCGACGCCATGCTGCTCGAAGTTGACCGAACCGTCCCGCCAGTTCGTCATGACGACGTCCCGGCGTTCCCAGGTGACCTGGTCGTAGGGGTGCACGCCTGGCGTGGTGTTAATGCGGCCGATCTTGAGCCCGCCGCTGTTCCCGCCGCGCGGCTGCTGCGCCCCCTGCTGCTGGGTCCCTTGCTGCTGGGTCCCCTTTCCCTTGCGGGTGCTCGCTCCGCTCACCGTCTCGGTCATTTCTCCCCCTTCTGGGACCCTTCCGGATCCCCGCCAGTCCCTGTATGGCCGCGCTGCAACAATGACAACTCTGGTACCGCCCTACGATCCCGTTTCCGTATGCGTGGCGCTTTGACGCTCCTGGCGCAAGGCCGTGATCTCTTCCTCGAAGTCGGCAAGCGACTCGAATCCTCGGTACACCGAGGCGAACCTCAGGTACGCAACCTCATCAAGCTCCCTGAGCGGGCCCAAGATAGCCAGGCCGACCTCGTGCGAGGGAACCTCGGCTAGGCCCCGCGCCCTGATCGTCTCTTCCACCAGCTGGGCCAGGATCGCCAGCTTGTCTTCGCTGACGGGCCGCCCCTGGCAGGCCCGCTGCACACCACGGATGATCTTGTCCCGGGTGAACGGCTCGGTGACACCGCTGCGCTTGGCCACCATCAAGATGACCGTCTCCTGGGTGGTGAACCGCCGGCCGCACTCCGGGCATGACCTCCGGCGGCGGATCGCGGCACCATCGTCAGCGGTCCTGCTGTCGATGACCCTGCTGTCCGGGTGGCGACAGAACGGGCAATGCACGCGATCACCTCCCCGAGCTACCCTTTGCTGTGTTCCCAGTCTACCTGGTGACCACAACTTGTGGAAAAAAAACAACGATGTAAGTACTAGATGTAGTGGTTACCGTAGACCACGACAACGGCCGGAGGCAAGCGCACTCGCGCTGTCAATCCGGAAACCCTGGTCGCCGGGCGCTCGTGATCACGCGCCGGCGTGTCGCCGCACCGGATCCCGCCCTCCCCGGACCTCAACCGCGCGGGACCCACAACCGCTCACCAGCAAAGACGGCATCGCCATGGAGCGCGTTCAGCTCAACGATCTGCTGGATCACCAGCCGTGTATCCGCGTCTGGATCCGCGCTCTCCGCCACCGACCACAGGCTCTGGCCCGGGCCGACGGCGACGTGGGCCAGATCATGCCTGGCGGCGCTGAGCGGCGCGGCGTGGCTGGTCGCCTGCGCCGCCCCGGCCACGAGCAGGGATAGCGCGGCCACGAGCAGCACGGCCAGGCCCGCGACCACGACCCGGCCGCGCCTGGTGAGCCGCAGCGGACTGGTCGTCGGCTGGGCGGCCGGCATGCGGCGGGTAGGGCGCGGCGGCGCGGCGGGTCTCGGCGCGGCGGCAGGTCTCAGCGCGGCAGGAGGGACCGCTACGGGCGCCGGGGCTTGCGGGGGCGCGACCACGGGGGCTAGCGTCACGGGCGGTGCGACCGCAGGGGGCGCGGCGGCAGGGGGCGCGACGACCGCTAGGGAGCCTTCGGCCCGGTACACAACGTGGAGCTTGGGGCGGGGACGCGCGTAGTTCTCCGGGTGGTGTGCGGGCAACGCCGCCGCTCGCGTCGCATCCATGGCGCCTCCGTGATCAAATCTTCGTTCGAGCCATTCTGTGTTCGATCGTATCCCAGTTCGATCGCCTTAACATTCGATCGAACGGGTACATCTTCGTTGTATCGCGAGGGTCCGACATTTTGACGACACGTCGAACAGATGTTTGGGATCTTGAGCGAGAACCGTTACTCTCTAGTCAGCACGCAAGAACTCGGACACGGAAGGTCATCAAAATGGAGGAAACCGCCATGGGAGGCACCGCACGAGGTACTTCCAGCATCGATCCAACGGAGGCGCCCAGACCAAAGGGGCGGCCGGGCCGCAAGCCGAAGGGCAGCGTGCCGGTCGTCATCCCCGACACGCCGGACAAGCCCGATCCTGACCACGTCCTGACCTGGCGGCAGCGCAAAGTACTCCAGGTCATCAGGGAATCCGTGCAGAAGCGCGGTTACCCGCCCTCGATGCGGGAGATCGGCGAAGCCGTCGGCCTGACGAGTACGTCGAGCGTCTCGTACCAGCTGAGCACCCTGCAGAAAAAGGGATACCTGCACCGGGACGTGGGCCGGCCGCGGACCGTCGAGGTGCGACTGCCCGGTCACCCGGCCGTGCGGCCAGACCGGGGACACGAAGAGGCCGAGGCCTCCGACATTCCCGGCATCGACATCCCCTCGCAGGAGGCCATCTACGTGCCGCTGATCGGGCGGATCGCCGCGGGTGGCCCGATCCTGGCCGAGCAGTCCGTGGAGGACGTCTTCCCGCTGCCCCGGCAGCTGGTCGGCGACGGCACGCTGTTCCTGCTCAAGGTGGCGGGCGACTCGATGATGAACGCTGCCATCACGGACGGGGACTGGGTCGTGGTCCGGGAGCAGCAGGTGGCAGAGAACGGCGAGATCGTGGCGGCCATGCTTGACGGCGAGGCGACGGTGAAGACGTTCAAGCAGAGCGACGGGCACACCTGGCTGATTCCGCACAACCCGGCGTACACGCCAATCCTCGGTGACGAGGCCACCATCCTTGGCCGCGTTGTCGCCGTGCTCCGCCGCGTTTGACCGCGCCAGGTCTGAGCACGCAGTGGTCGGGCGGTGCGGAGGCGTTCGGGCCCACCCAGGGCCGGGCGCGTCCGCCCCGATCGTGACTGCGGGCGTTCAAGCTCGCGCGTGCGGCGGGTCGCCGCGGCCGTGGGCCGCTACGCCGCGACGATGCTGACCAGCTTCGGCGCCCGGACGATGACCCTGCGAACCTGCTGGTCGCCCAGCGTGCGGAGAACCCCCGGCGCGACCAGCGCGAGCTCACGAAGCTCGTCTTCGGCGATCTCAGGCGAGACTTCGAGCTTGTCGCGGACCTTGCCGTTGACCTGCACCACGCAGGTGACCTTGTCCTGGGTGAGCAGGCTCGGATCCGCCGTCGGCCAGGCCGTCCGCGCCACCGACGGCTCGTGCCCGAGCACCTGCCACGACTCCTCGGCCGTGTAGGGCGCGAACAGCGACACCAGCACGACCAGCACCTCCGCCGCCTCACGAACCGCCGGGTCAGCCGCGCCCGGACCAGAGTCGATGGCCTTGCGCGTGGCGCTGACCAGCTCCATGAGCCGGGCCACGGCCACGTTGAGGTGATACGACTCCAGCTGGCGGGAGACCTCATCGATGGTCCGGTGAGTGATCCTGCGCAGTTCGGTGCTTCCGGCCGCGTCGGAGAATTCGGCCACCGAGTCCGACCCGGAGACCCCGGAGACATCAGCGACATCAGCGGCGATCCGCCATACCCGGCCGAGGAATTTCACCATCGCTTCCGGATGCATGTCCGCCCAGTCGATGTCGTCCTCGGGCGGACTGGCGAAAATCATGGTCAGCCTGATCGCGTCGACGCCGAAGCGCTCGATCTGCTGGCCCAGGTCCACGCCGTTGCCCAGCGACTTGGACATCGCCCTGCCATTGTTGATCACCTGCCCCTGGTTGATCAGCCGGGTGAACGGCTCGGTGAAGTCGACCAGTCCCATGTCATACAGGATCTTGGTGAAGAACCTGCTGTACAGCAGGTGCAGGATGGCGTGCTCGACACCGCCCACGTACATGTCCACCGGCGCCCAGCGGCGGACCTCGGCCGGATCGAAGGGGCCGCCGGTGTATTCGGGCGAGCAGTACCGGAACATGTACCAGGAGGAATCCACGAACGTGTCCATGGTGTCCGTGTCGCGCTTGGCCGGGGCGCCGCAGGCGGGACAGGGGACGTTCACCCAGTCCTCGGCGGCGGCCAGCGGGGACACGCCTCTGGGTACCAGGTCCTGGCCGCGCAGGTCGGGCAGCTCCACGGGCAGCTGATCGTCGGGCACCGGTACTTCGCCGCAAGACGGGCAGTGCACGATCGGGATCGGGGTTCCCCAGAAGCGCTGCCGTGACACCAGCCAGTCCCGCAGGCGGTAGTTGACCGCCGCCCGCCCCAGGCCCTTTTCCGCCAGGATCGCGGTGATCGTCGCGATGGCCTCGGCCTTCGCCAGCCCGTCGATCGGACCCGAATTCACCAGCGTCCCGTCACCCGCGGTCGCGATCCCGGTCTGCGCCGGGTCCGGCTGTCCGGTGTCGACCACCAGCCGGACATCGAGCCCGTAGGCGCGGGCGAAATCCAGGTCCCGCTGATCATGCGCGGGCACGGCCATGATGGCGCCGGTGCCGTAGTCGGGCAGCACGTAATCCGCGGCCCACACCGGGATCCGCTCGCCGTTCACCGGGTTGATGGCGTGCCGGCCGAGGAAGACTCCGGTCTTTTCCCGGTCGGTGGACTGGCGTTCAATGTCGGTCAGCTTCCTGACCTGCTCAACGTAGGCGCGCAGCTCGGACAGGCGATCGGGCGCGCACAGCTGCTCGGCGAGCGGCGAGTCCGCCGCCACCACGAAGAACGTCGCACCGTACAGCGTGTCGGGCCTGGTGGTGAAGACCGTCACCGGCTCGTCGCGCCCCTCCACCGCGAAGTGCACCTCGGCGCCCTCGGAGCGGCCGATCCAGTTCCGCTGCATCAACAGGACCCGGTCGGGCCAGGAGCCCTCGAGCTGTTCCGCGTCCGCGAGCAGCCGGTCAGCGTACTCGGTGATCTTGAAGTACCACTGGTTCAGCATCCGACGGACCACGTCGGCGCCACAGCGTTCGCACTTGCCCGCGATGACCTGCTCGTTGGCCAGCACGGTCTGGTCCACCGGGCACCAGTTCACGTACCCGTCCCGGCGGTACGCCAGCCTTCGCTCGTAGAAACGCAGGAACAGCCACTGGTTCCAGTGGTAGAAGGTCGGGTCGCAGGTCTGCAGCCTGCGGCTCCAGTCAAAGGAGGTCGCGTACCGCCGGAACGAGGCGGCCTGCGTTTCGATATTGGCGTACGTCCAGTCGGCCGGGTGGGTGTTGTTCCTGATCGCAGCGTTCTCGGCAGGCAGGCCGAAGGCATCCCAGCCGATCGGGTGCAGCACATTGCGGCCCCGCAGGAAGTGATAGCGAGCCAGGGCGTCGCCGATGGCGTACGCCTCGGCGTGGCCCATGTGCAAGTCGCCCGACGGGTACGGGAACATGTCCACCAGGTAGAAGCGCTCCCGGGGATCGGCCGGATCCTCGCTGGCGCGGAACGGGTCTAGCTCCGCCCAGCGTGCCTGCCATTTTTCCTGGACATCACGGGGGTCATAGCGCTGCGCCAGCTCGGCGCTCTCGGCCGCTGTCATCGTTTCCTCACCATTGAAATCGGTCCGGACCGCTAAAACCCATCAACCCTTCGGGTGATGATCACCTGCAATGAAAACGCCCCTCGAGACGAGGGGCAGCCGCGCCAACGACGGGTAGGTCGGCGCGGCTAGGTGAGAAGCAGCCGGACGGCACGCATGCGCACAGGATAGCGCACCCGCCGTATGCCCGCCCCGGTGTCCGCTGCCCGAGGGCGGGTGCCAGTTGCCCGCGGCCGGGTGCCTGGTATCGGGTGCCCTCCCCGGCAACAGTTCATCCCGCCCGCGCATAGCGGTCAAAGGTCTCCATGACGGCCCAGAAATCCATCCGCGCGCGAAATCAGCGCGTCTCGTCATTCCCCTTGACGGGTGCCCTGCCAGCACTTACTCATGACTGAGGAACAGAGCTAACCATTGGGCGGTGCGGGGGGGCAATGGACAATCGGGGGGATTGGGGCTATAGAGCCGGACAGCCGCCGAGCATCTTCGCGTGGTGCGGCGGGGATCCCGGCGCCGTGGCGGAGCGGCTCGACGATATCGCGGTGAGCGCCGCCACGCTCTCGGACGCCGAACTGTGTGAGCTCACCCGGCAGCTGGCGGCCGGCGCGAAAGGCGCCGCGGGCCAGACGGCGCCGCTGCGAGTCGCGCTGGCCGCCGCCACGCCCTCCCGGCTGGCTGACCAGGCTCGGTTCGCCGCCTGGTTGCTCAGGACGGGCGGAACGACCTCGGCCACGACGGAGCCGGGCACGTACGTATCAGCCGGAGCGGCTGGCGCGGTCGTCGTGCTTTTCCCCGGACGCGCCGAATCGGCGGCGTCACAGCCGGCCAGGCTCGCCGTCTCGCTCGAGGCGCTCGGCACCCTGGATCTGCTCGGCGTCAAGCCGGTCACCGGGGTGGGCTACGGTCTGGGCGGGGAGCTTGCCGGGCTGGTCTGGGCGGGGAGCTTGCCTGCGACCGAGGCGGCGCGCCTGGTCGCCCAGTGCGAGCAGGTCCTGCGCGGCTGCGGCTGCGAGCCGGCCGCGATGGCCCGCGTCACCGCCGATGCCGAGGTGACCCGCGCGCTGTGCGCGGCGGACCGCCTGCATATCGCTGCTTATGAGGCACCTGGCGTGCACGTGCTGGCGGGGTCCACCGTCGGCATACGCGAGCTAGCCCGGCGAGCCGGGCCGCTCGGCGTCCCGGTCGAGGTCCTGGCCGGCACCAGCGCCATGCACTGCCGCGCCGTGGCCAGGTGCGTCGCCCCGCTGCGCACTGTCCTGGCGGGCACCCGGATGGCGCCGCCGCGACGCAGGCTCATCTCCACCATCACCGGGCGCCCGCTCACCGCCGCCGACGACATCGCCGATACGCTCGCCAGGCAGGTAACCCTGCCCGTGCTCTTCGCCCAGGCGATGACGCGGGCGGCTCAGGACGCCGACCTGATCGTGACGGCCGGGCCCGACACGGCTCTGGCGGCCACGGCCGCCGAATGCTGTGGAATATCTGCCGTCGCGGTCCCGGCGCCCGCCCAGGCCGGCCTCACCGGGGCGTATGGGTCGGACCCGGCTATGGCGGCCACGATGATCGCCGCTCTGTTCGCCGCCGGGGCCATCACCGACCTGCTGCCGTTCCTGGCCTCGTCCGGGCGCGCTGACACCCTGGCCAGCCGCGCCATACCGCGGATGCGGATGGGCGAACCGGCCGGATCACAGGCACCGCAGGGTCTCGGCGGGCACGCGGAAAACGATGATACAGGACGGAGAAGCACGGTCCGTTCGGGATGGATTAACTAGCCAGCACCGGCGCGGCCTCCCAGTCGGGCCGCAGCGCCATGCCGGAGGTCCCGTCCGCGGCCAGCCGCACGCAAAGCACCTGGTGCAGCTCGATGTGGTTCCGGTCGAATCCGAGCCGCGAGCCGGCCATATACAGCCGCCACACCCTGGCGGTGCCCTGGCCGACCTCAGCGACCGCCTCGTTCCAGTGCGCGTCCAGGTTGGCGCCCCAGGCGGCCAGGGTCTTCGCGTAGTGCTCGCGCAGGTTCTCCTCGTGCCGCACTTCGAAGCCGGCGTCGTGCATGAGCGAGATCAGGTAGCCGGGCCCCTCGAGCTCGCCGTCCGGGAACACGTACCGGTTGATGAACCCGCTTTTGCGGATGGGGGGCTCGATGTTGTCCGGCCGGGTGATGCAGTGGTTGAGCAGCCGGCCGCCGGGCTTCAGCTTCCCGTACAGGAACGAGAAGTAGGCCGGGAGGTTCTGCTTGCCTATGTGCTCGGTGAGCCCGATGGAGCTGACCGCGTCGAAGCCGGTTTCCGGCACGTCACGGTAATCCAGGTGCCGCACCTCGGCGAGCCCGGACAGCCCTTCCCGCTCGATCGCGGCCTGCGCCCACGCGGCCTGCTGGGCGGATAGCGTGACTCCGAGCGCCTTGACGCCGTACTCTCGCGCGGCGTGCATGACCATGC
>Ga0302325_10023629_pt1 | contig 12807 bp, 9 predicted proteins | sample Palsa_T0_2_FD_201948 | JGI IMG/M metagenome (GOLD analysis project Ga0302325, IMG submission 201948) | Peat permafrost microbial communities from Stordalen Mire near Abisko, Sweden - Palsa_T0_2 | ecosystem: Environmental > Terrestrial > Soil > Palsa > Peat permafrost | place: Sweden: Abisko... | reverse complement strand
AAAAGGCTGTTGATGAAGAGCTTAAGATCGATTACTTTGTCACTGGATCCTGGTCATTGAAGGCTAGTCAGGAGGCAGCGAGGTTGATTGGCCCTGAGCACGTCAATGTGGCAGCAGATGCAAGGGAGATCAATGGCGGGAAATTTGGTAAGATACCGGAAGAATCAGCATGGAAGCTCTCGAAGAACTCGGCAATGGTGTACTACTGCGACAATGAGACGGTAGATGGTGTGGAATTTCCTGGCTTTCCTGAGGTATTGGCACCGAAGGGAGATGATGGACCGATTGTGGTGGCGGATATGTCCTCAAATATCCTCTCAAGGCGGATACCGGTGAAGAACTTCTCTGTCATCTTCTTCGGCGCACAGAAGAATTTGGGGAGCACTGGAGTCACCGTGGTTATAATCAAGAAGAGCCTACTTGCACCTGCTGTTGCTACCGCGCAACCCGCGCTGCTGCGGAAACTTGGTATCCCCAATGGCCCAATTGTTCTTGAATATTCGACAATTGCCAAGAATAACAGTCTCTACAATACTCTCAGCATCTTTGACGTCTTCATTGCCGGCCAAGTTCTCAAAAAGGCGCTCAGCACCTTCCCCAACAAGGTCGATGGCCAGCAAGCATTGTCTGAGAAGAAAGCGAAGCTAATCTACGCTGCACTCGACGCATACCCAGAGTCATACAAAGTAGTTCCAGACAAGAGCGTACGCTCAAGGATGAATATCTGCTTCCGAGTCACACATGTATGTTCCTTTGCTCTTGAAAACCAATGTAAGCTGCTAACTTGGAATAAGCTCGAGTCGGGTGTCGACGATTCTGAAAAGGCTTTCCTGAAAGGTTCAGTTGAGATTGGCCTAACTGGACTGAAAGGTCATCGAAGCGTTGGTGGCATCAGAGCCAGCAATTATAACTCAATATCCCTGGAAGGTGCTGAAAAGCTGGCAAAGTACATCGAGTCTTTTGCAGCTGGTCCTAGGAAATAAGCGCATTCAAATGATTTTCTTGTCCAGTTCTGATTGATTGCATTGCATAGAAGTCTTCCCTCAGGGAGGATGGGAACTTTAGCTGACAAAAGTTTTGCTCTTTTGTGATAGACGGCTTGGTTTGGGAAAGCTCAAGTATTTGTTGTCTTCGGGATGGAACATGATATCATAGTACCAGACAGTGAGGGTATAATGTTTCCAGTCTCTCCAAAGTACCCAGGGATGCACATATCTCTTGCTAATCACCCCTATCTTATCTCCGATTTGATTTCAAATCATGCCTGAAACGGAGCTGGTCACGTGTTTCTCCTCGTCTACTCTTCTACCCTATCCAACAACCTCCATTCCATTGTACCTATCTTCTCTTTTACAAGCACTTCCAAAATGACAGCTCACTTCTCCTCTATCTCCGAAGCAGAGGTCTGGCTAAAGCAGGTTCGTCCATTTCTCCTCCTACCCCCTTCAAATTTTTCTGACAAAAAACAAAGTTCCACAAAGCAGCAGACTCCCTAACAACAACCAATCTCCACAAATTCTACACCAAGAATGCGGTGCTGCAATACGCAAATTTGGAGTTGATTGAGGGATTGGGGAATATCAAAGGGTTTTTTAATGGGGTGTTCCCGTTGCTTGAAAGTATGAAGCATGAGATTATTGAACTTGGTATGTTTGTGAGATTCTCTTGTATTGTTTTAGGAGGTGAGTTGGACCGGAATGAGATGTATTCGCAAAAGTCGGGAGTCACTGCTTGCAATGTTATCTTGATTGTTCTGAACTGGTTCAGGATATTGATTGCGATCTGCAACAATATTTCTTTGCACCCAAAATTCACTCCGATGATGGCGAAATCAAACTTAATGTACTGTACCTGAAGTCCTGTGTACATTGAGTGCGACGTGCAACAAAGAACATCATCGTGAAATAATCACTCTCGCTGGATTCAACTCGAGGCCCTGAATGTACTTAAGTCCTTTGAGATATCAAAGCTATGTGCAACAACAATTCAAGTAAAAATTCACTGCCTCGTTGTCATTCTCATCTCAATTTGTATTTTGCTAAATACAGCCAGATCTCACACCCACCAAACTTTTCCAAGCTTGCACGATCTCTTACATAGTGAAGAATGATCCCGAAAGCAAGGTCATTAAGATCCCAGCTATGGGCGTTTTTCACTTGGCAGAAGCTAGGATGGAGGAGAGTGGAGCGATCTTAAAGAGATTTGATGTTTATCTCGATCCTGGGGAGGTGTTTGCTAGGGTTGCAGAGGTTGGGAAGGATAAGTAAAATCAAGAAGGGGGTGAATTGAAGCAGCCGAATGAGAGAAAAATGAGGATTTGAGAGCTGCTAGAAGGGTGCACTGAAGTTCATCGCTCCTTCCTTCCCAAATATCACCACATCACAACATCGGGAAATCCCTCGCCAGCTGCTTAGCTTTCCCTTTCATTGCTTTTCACAAACGCTAGCTACTTCGATTCTCTTCAAGTCCACCACCGCTCCAGTTAATTTTGCTTCCCTTCTCGTCTTGTAAAATCATTCGATAAACAACGTCTCATATACTAATACATTATTGCACATTCATCTCGCCACGGTTAAGGTCTGCTCTGTTCTGGTTCCCCTTCCTCGCCATTTCCGTCCTATTCTTACCCATCATTCAATCCAGTTGTCAATCCATTCCCTATCTTTCTTTTACACAAGCTCCCGTGTCTGCTAAATTTCCAAATCCTAACGCCTCACAAATAACTAGACCTTCAAACCGCTCAACTGTTACATTTTCGTCACATCTGCTTTGATCTTCAGGTCTTGGAATTTGGACGTATGCATCAGGTCTCGGTCTAATTCGTTCTCATCGCTCGAACCAGCCTCATACATTCATCTTCGGAATAGCAGTCTCGTTGGATCTGCCAGCCTCTTTATTTCAGACCTCACCTTTGTACGTCCGATCACCTCTTGAGTTCACTTCAGTCCTGTAAGGAGCCTGAGACGACTTTTAGTCTTAATTCCATTGACCCCATTCGATTCTAACAAAACGTATCAACAATACTACACATTTAGCTCTCTGACCCTGAAACCTTCTCTTCGACATCAATCCCAGCTCAATCGGACCTCATTGAAATCTCGACAAAATTTACCTTCGAAATTCAACTGCCTCACCTCCTCTTGACATTTTCAAGACGCAACACATTCTCCTCCTAACGCGAGACTCGAGACCAACCTTCGAGACTCACATCGACATTTCGTCATTTTCAAAATCAGCGAACCCTACAATTCGGAGCCTTTGACTGTCGACTATCTGATCAATCCAGGAGCTCTACACTGAGAGTCAACGAATTGCTACTTTTCAAAACTCATCGATGAATAGGGTTTTGCAGCAAGGTACTCGTGTAGCCCGCCGCAGAAATTCCGCTTCAGATTGCTCACCTTTTTCAAGTACATCCAGCACGATAGTCTCACCGAAGGGAAATTTCGGTGATAGCAAATTTTCATCATGGTGTTTCTCGGCCCACCTAGGGGTGAGATTGAGGTCCGCCTGGTGAAGCCGCCGTTCGATGCTGTGGAGTCTGCCCGGATCTACTTCGATGAATATGAGAAGCTTGGCACACCGCGTGCAGAAAAACTGAGTTACAAAAGTACCCGATACATTGTCCCTGAGCATACATCTTACGCTATTGAGCTTACCCTCAAGAAAGGGTTCGACTTTGGGGAATGGGAGGGAATCTACGTTTGGGTGTACAATAAGGTGAAGATGTCCCCCATTGGCAAGAAAAAGTTACCGAAGCCTCTAGGTCAACGGGACCTTCTTCTATCAGGGAAGAAAATTCTCGTCGACCGACTTGATCATGCTCCGAAAGACGGGAAGCTCACTATGAATGTCACTTTGACCTTTCGAGCGCTCGATACTGGTACGTTCATCTGACCAACATAACAGAATATCTTTGTTAAACATGAAGTAGATGAGACGCTCTCCAATGAGACTGATTTTCCAGGGGTTGCTCCGCCCGATCTGAGTGATATCACGATCCGGGTGGTAAGATACAAAAACCCTAGAATCTTCAAGGTTTCAGACACAGAGCGCCAGCGGCTGCTCAAGATTTTTCAGAATAACATGTTAGAACAGGCGAAAGTCGTTGATGAAACAAGTTTTAGCAAGCATGGAATTACGCATGCAGTTGGGTTGGTCATCAACCTATCTTTCGATATAAGGTTTGGCAACTAATACGTTTTAGTGTGCATGGCGGGAATTCAATAGCGCCACTTGTGCCTCCAAAAAAGGTTGGGTAGCTGAGTATGATGAAGTGCGGGTCGTTCATTTTTTGTGCAGAAGTCAAGGTTTGCAGCACTTTCTCCTAACATTTGGCTTGCCCTAATTCTGAAGAATTTTTTGAGCGTAAATCGATGGCCAAATGCCCAATTCCAGCCGAGTGTCAACCTTGGGATTATCTCAAGGAACATGAACGCAAGGAATGCTTCAAAACTCTCCAGGTACAGTTTTTTTCTCCCCAAGGTTCAAAAATGTGGGGTATTAGTCAACTGAATTGTTTCATAGGATTATGACAAAGACCGAGTATTGAGGCAGAAGATTGCGGAAGCAGGCCCAGGTACAGATGGAAAACCTATTCAAAGGCAGCTGTTTGAACTGGGGGAGATGCCGAATCGGTGGCGAGGATGGGGTCAACTGTACAAGCGAGAAAAGCAGGCTTTATTTGAGAACCTTCAGGTATTTTTCTTGGAGTGCCTTGCACTGACAAATAGCTAATATACTCAAGTTGCGTCGGTCTTTCTGGGAGAAGGGAGAGATACCACCTGAGGATAAGAAACCAGAACACGAAACCGAAACCAAACCCACAATTGACACACCAACAATCAAGGAGGAACTCATCGAAAAAACAAATCAGACAGCACCAATTGAGGTTCCTCTACCAATCATCAAAGAAGAGCCTGTCGAGAAGGTAGCGCTTCCGAAAGCTAAGAAGCCGCAGCCAGATATCATCATTCTTGATGATACTCCACCTCGGGTTTCCAAGCGAACAGCGGCCAATATCTCAACTTCAACAACTCCTACCATAAAAACAGAGCCGGTCGACTTTGGCAATTTTCCAGCTGCGGCTTATTCAAATACCCACTCTGGATCTGGGGGTGGGATTTCAAAGAAGGCAAAGCTTGAGCAAGGAACCGAAATTAGCGGAGGTGATGAGGAAAAGGAGTTGGTCAAATTGAAAGAGGAAGAGCAGCGGTTGGAAGAGGAACTTCTTGCGGCTCAGCGGGTTGCAGACCTCATTCGGAAACGAAATGAGAGCAAGGCAAGAATTGCTGCTCTAGAGGCTAGGGCCAGCACGACTCCTGGAAGGGGCAGTCCAAGCTAGGTGCGCTTAACGAGCCCACCCCCCATAAGTCTGTGTACTACAGGGCATTTAAGCGAGGTTTTCAGGCCTCGCGAAATCAAAGTCAGTCACTTTACATAGCATTAACTAAATAACTACATATTCCTTTTCTTTTTAACATAATAAATATTATAAAGAAGAAGCTAAAAAATAATTTTTCTATCTATTTTAATTATATTTTTTATTGCGCAAAAATTTCGATTATTCCTTCAGTGGTTATTTGTAAGCGGAAGGCCCTGTAGTCCACAGACTTATGGGGTGTGGGCTCGTAAGGTGGTGCGGATATTGCTTTACCGGAAACTCCTCGCTTATCTCATAAATTTTCCTTTCTTATCACAGTACTGGATTCATTCGGCGGCGTCACGGAATGGTAGATCTGGTCAGCGACTTGGGATTCCTCTCTAGGACATCATCGAGAGACTCGCGGATCATATTAAACAAAATACACCTTCCCGAAAATGCAAGCAGCTTGGCAAGAAAGCCGCATGGATTTAGAAAATAAAAATTCCCCTCTCCTTGATTTCTATGAACTACTGCGCAGTGACAGTTTAACAGACCTCCTTGTAAAGTTGTAATCTGTGACTTTTACCTAACCCAAAGAAATAGACCATTTGTCCATTCAAATGCACCAACATCCCCGCTTCCCCATCCTAACCTCCTCACCAGCAAATCCAGCACGTGACCCCCCTCCTTTCCCTCGCTTAAGGCCCTTAAATCACCACCTCACATCAGACGACCAGGGGTCTCACCTCCCCCCTCCCTCATCCACAAGCGAACAAATCATACCCCATCCCCAAAAGCAAGATTTCGCGCAGCAAAAAAAAACGGGCATGCATAATTCCAAGCTTGACGTGAACGTGGGAATGATGGTGTCAGCCGCTGACGGACCTCACGCGATCGAGTCGAGAAGATACGCATGCAGCGAGCTTGCAGCGAATCAGGAGTTGCGGAGAAGGATGCGTGAAAGTGGAGTGGAGTGCGTCATGGTGACCCAAGCCGTACGGGCCGCCGTTTGGCTTGCATTGCATTGCATGGCATAGGGGACTTAGATCAAGATTTTTTGGGTTTTGAATGGCTTGGTTTGAGAGGGGAGAATGGCGATTTATAGCCCAATAGTAAATATCCAACGGTTCCTACGTCAGTAGCCTTGTTGGTACTGTATCGTTGGCATTTAGCGCGAAGGCGTGTTGGTGTTTCGATTGCCAAGTTGGTCCCTGATTTGGGGTGCGAGCGCGAGGGCAACGAATAAGCAGTGTGTTGGGCAGGGGAATTGTGTTTTGGGGGAAGGGGGAGGGGTGAGGTAGTGGATGTCACTTGCTCTTGTCATCTGTTACGTTGCGGGCACCATGGTTGAGGGGTGAGATGGTGGACTGTGGAGGGTTGTCTTATATATCGCGTATCCGGACATGCTTACATCCTGCGTTTTGAGAATCCTTCTTGCTTGCTTGCTTACTTGCTTGCTTTGGTGTTTGTCAGGAGTATGAGTCTTTGAGTCAGGAAGATATATATTGTTTGTACAGTACACATGTACCGTCCTCTGATCACCATTCACACGCGCGGTACACTCGGACTTCAACGCACGGAATCAGAAGCAGGAAGCAGAGTCTCGCGACCCAAAGAGGATATGGATAAGACGAAGATGGCGTTCTCAGTCTCGCCCATGATGGATGCAATCCAAGCCCAGCTCGATGAGCAGCCTTCATACCGCTGCACAATTTGCCACGAAGTCCTCGGCCTCCCAAGGCAAGACGGCGTTATCGAAACGGCAGTCATGTTACCATGCGGCCATGTCTTCGGCAGCGGTTGTATTTCGAGGTGGTTGGAGGATGCTTCCACGCATCAGGATTGCCCGAATTGTAGGCGGCGGATGGTGTATAGTGAGTGTGGACATCATGTTAGGCCGATCGAGTTTGAGCGGAAACCAAGGATGGTAAGGGAGGCTGAGATGCCGGGGAAGTGTGGGATTTGTAGAGGTGGTGGGGAGTTAGAGGAAGTGATGAGGAGACTGAGGATGAAGCACGAGGCGGAGGAGAGGGCGCTGACGGGCATGAAGATTCAGTTGCCAGGTTTCTTTGGGGCGTTCTGTAGGGGGAGTTTGTTGAGTGTTGACAGGAGGATTGAGGTGAGCAAGGAGGATTGGAGGAGGGAGATGGAAGGGCTACATGAGGAGTTGCGAAGAGAACAGAGGGTGGAATGGTAGAACGCTGTCGAAACATTCGGCGGTTGTTGCTGACTTGTGAGGTGGAGCGATGCTGAGCTTCGACTGGCCACCTCGGGGCCCTTAATACCGGTACTGGTTCGGATATTGGAGTTTTGGAGGCATGATGGGTTGGCTGCACACTGGATTTTGCAAGGCATTGGTGGCGTAGGGTTGTTGGAGTTCGGGTTGACATCCTTGGCGCTGCTTTGATGATACCCACCTAGATATTAACCTTGAGGGAAGTGTGCTTGTCCTCAGTCTGTACTGTAACAACCGCTTTTGACATAATAGCAATGTCTTGAACTAGAGCTGCGTACTGTTCGCTTTCACAAGGCATTGCCTTTTCCAAACCGTAAGAGAGCCGCCCTTTATTGACGTGTTGTTTTCCAGAACGCCAAAGACCCGCATATAATTCGCTTCATCGAGTTAACGTCCTTCCTTGCCTTTCATCAGGTGTGCCATCCTCATCTTCATCTTCACTGTCATCTTTGAATCCTTCTTCCAAGTCTCGGGACAGTCGGCTTCCATCTTCGTTGCGACCTCTCCGTGCATCTAATGACAAGGCCTCCCTCCTGTTCTCATCAACCTCATACAACTCCTCGCCCTCTTCTTCATCGAAATCACTACTATCTTGTCCGTTCACAGCATATCCGTCTCGTCCGAAATCAGTCCTCCATGTCGAGGGTAGCAGGTTTCTGATCAGAGCATTCTTTATTCGTTGTCTCCAGGAGACGCTCTGGCTGGCAATAGTGTCTAATGGCAGGTACTGGCTGTATCTCCCTCTATAGCGCTTCCATATTGGAACTAGTGCATATGATATAAGGAGGTAGAGGATGAGGGATATGAGCGCCGGAATAATCAAAGTCTGCTAAGGAGTCAGCAATGGTCGCAATCACATCCAGGACAGCCTTACCTTTAGCACTGATTGAAACCCCATTTTGGCGTCGTCTTCTTCGTTCCCGGCAGCGTTTGGTGCTGGATGGGGCATATACGATCCTCCGTTGGCCCTTCTCGATAATCCCAAATAGCGCAGCTGCCTCGTAGACGACATTCGATGAATTCGAGAGGCCCGTAACAGAGAGGAGGCGCTCTAGGGATTGCTTCAGGTACCCGTGATCAACTTCAACAAAGACTGACACCAGGTCATCACCGTCGGAATCTCAGCTAGAAAATAGTGGCCTCTATGGATGCTTTCAGCTGGAGTTCTTGTGCGCGACGTTGCAATGTGAGTGGTGGAGAGAGGAGTACGAAATCCGAGCTATTCTCGGCGTATGAGTAGCGTGTGGGTAATCAGGGGTCTCACAACGCCCCTATTTACTGGAGTGCGCTGTTAGCGCCTTCGGAGCACGGAAAGGCTGGGTAATTGGGGCGCGTTAAGGAGAACTACGAACTTTACGAACTTCATGAATTAAACGCGGAACCTTCACCCTGATCCTTTTTCTTTACAGCAATTGAACAGACGCTCTTTAGCTTTCCTTAGCCACGTACAATAGCACCCGCTACAGTCATCCTCCTGACTGGCTCTTGGCTCCCTTCAAGGGTCTGTGCCGAAGAGAGTGTTTGATGTCTGCACCCCTCAAAGGAAACGGTTTCAGCTCTGGATAAACGAACAGCCATTATCGACAAGGGCAAGATCGACGTCGCGCGATAACACTGATTTCTCCAGACTCTTCATATTTTCCCCCTTGGGACACGAATTACCAGCTGTGATATGCGCGCGGAGCTGTGAGAGGAACAAACTTGGGTAAGAGCTTTACAGCGGAAATTGCTATCAACCTCAACTGGATCTGGACCTTGACTCCCTCTCACGTCGCAGACTCTCAAGTATTTCATGCTAACCACTGCTGCCAATAGGACGACTACTGTACACTCTATCTGCGACTCCACAGCGGTGGCAAGTTGCCCATGTGGCATAATGAGAAGGACTTGGTTCTGAGACAACGAGGAATACTTGAGTGAATTTGGGGACGACGGCGCATCACATTCACGGTCCAAGGCTAGGGATACCAAACAAACACTGGCGATCGAAACAACAACTCGTACTTTCCGATCATGTCAGCTGCGGATTCAAAGGCTAGGCAGTCCTCTGGCGGCAAGTCATCATTCTTCTCCAGGAGCAAGAAGGACAAGAGAAATGTCAGTGATGAGGGCAAATATTTGGGAGGGGACCTCGATTCCGGTTCACGATCATCACGACATACTCGAGGGTCGTCGATTGCATCTATAGAACGGCCGAATTCGCCTGGTGCGGATCACACTGGGCTGAACCACATGGCGGGGGTTATCACGTCCATTCCCTATGATAGTGTGACGGCAGACAGCAAGTCGCCGATTCCCGTGGACTATCTGCCTAGGGGAGACCAAATGCCAATTCGAAGAGGGGAGCCTCTGCCACATCATCTTAACAAAGTCACCGGAGACTTCCATCAATACCCATCCTTCGACCCCTCCTCGTTATCTAATGGCAGCTCACATCCATCTGGCCCTCGGCCACCGCCTGGGGCATCCAATATAACAATGGCATCCACTGGAAATCGAACAACGCAATTGCAACAATGGGGTCCGGGGGGTAGAGCAAGCGGAGCGAGCACAATGAATGGCCACAGTTCGAGATATGATTCATACTCCACAAATCAGTCCTACGGCAGAAACTCCTCCGACCATTCTAGCATTGACGGAAGTTCTGAGCGCTCAAGCATTTTCTCCTCAGGTAGTTCATCCAGGACCGCTATGCCGAGTATGCATTCCAATTCTTCGTTCGTTAGTAACATATCACCTTCACACCCTCGAGAAACCCACCGCCTCACGAAACCCCACCATGGACAGGGTTATGGATCATCCGCATCTCCCAGCAGTGAAGGATTCAGGCTTGCCAAGCCAGACGATGATAGGGAAATTGAGCGAATGTTTTTAACATTGATGCAGAAGCGAGGATGGCACAACTTACCAGATCAAGCGCGGCGGCAGATGACGGCATACTCCTCGGACAAGAAATGGACATTAGTATACCAAGACCGGTTGACGGAATGGCAGGGTGAGCAGAAGCGGCGGACTGTGAACAGACAGACGGGGACCATTGGTGGTCAATATGGTAGAGAAATGGAGATGCTTGCCAATGCCGAGGAAGAGGGCACACCGGAATGGTTCGTCAAGAAAGTTATGGACAACAGCATTTCCGCAAAACAATTGCAAAGTCTGGCAGTCAGTTTGCGAACGCAACCGATAGGCTGGGTCAAGACGTTTGTAGAATGCCAAGGACAGGTAGCTCTCACCAACGTGCTTGGGAAGATCAATCGGCGGCAAGCCCAAGGACCAGCACCAGCGGATGGAACCACCAGCGACAAAGACCTCGATCGCGAATACGATATCGTAAAATGCATGAAAGCGCTAATGAACAACAAGTTCGGAGCGGATGATGCATTACAGCACCAGCCGGTCATTGTTGCGTTGGCAACCTCTCTAATATCACCCAGGTTAACCACGAGGAAGCTCGTCAGTGAAGTTCTGACTTTCTTATGTCACTGGGCAGATGGCCAGGGCCACCGCAAGGTTGTCCAGGCTATGGACTATGTTAAAGCCCAACATACAGAAAATGGCCGTTTCGATGCCTGGATGCGAGTGGTGGAAGTCACAGTCGATGGCCGAGGCAAGATGGGTAGTCTTGTTGGGGCAAGTGAAGAAGTTCGGAGTGGCGGCATTGGCATGGAGAATCTCTTGATGGAATATGCCGTTGCAACTCTGTTCTTGATCAATATGATTATTGATGCCCCTGAAAAGGACTTGAAGCTCAGAGTCCATATTCGAGCCCAATTTACAGCATGTGGAATCAAGCGGATCTTGACGAAGATGGAAGGCTTCCAGTACGATGTCATTGACAAGCAGATTGAACGTTTCAGAACCAACGAAGCAATCGACTACGAGGACCTCTTGGAGGCTGAGAACAGCAGTATTAAAGATGGCGTCGAGGGAGATATTAAGGATCTCACTGATCCCGCGCAAATAGTCGAAGCGATCATGCAAAAAGTGCAAGGTACTCAAACTCAGGACTACTTTATCTCTGCAATGCAACATCTCCTGCTCATGCGGGACAACGATGGCGAAGAGCGATTGCGAATGTTTCAGCTGGTGGATTCGATGCTCAGTTATGTTGCCATGGACAGACGTTTGCCAGATATGGAGCTCAAGCAGAGTCTTAACTTTACTGTTCAATCTCTTCTCGACAAACTTCACACCGATTCAGAAGCACGTCAAGCTCTCGATGAAGCTCTCGAGGCAAGGCAAATTGCTGACTCGGCAATGGCTGAGCGGGATGAGATGAAGGCGCAAATCGAACTTGGTGCCGAGGGTATGGTCGCCAAATTGCAGAGACAGATAGAAGAGCAGGCGAGTTTCATTGAAGCACAGAAACGACAAGTAGAAGGCCTAAAGGCTGACCTTGAGAATCTCCAAACTGTCCGAGCAAGGGACGCTCAAAGGAACGAGCTTGAAACAAGAGAACTGTATCTCATGCTTCGTGATGCCCAGGATATAGCTGCTTCTAACGCTGCTAAGGGTAGCAGTGGCGCGTTGGGCGAGAGCGATCCTTCGCAGATGAAAGGTATTCTTGACCGAGAAAAACTGATGGACCGCCTTGAGATGCAGATTGAGCGCCAAAAGACGCAATATAAGCTGGAAGGCCGAGTTTGGGGGGATGCTGCTGGTCCGTCTGACAGGCTGCGAGCTCTTCGTGAGGAGATGGAGAACGATCGACCTCAAGGAGGGAGTACCCCACCAAGAGACTTTACGAACAGCATGCTTGGGAGCGTTTCTCGTCAAACTAGAATACCTCGGAAACCAGTTAATTCGCAAGAAATGCTTCTCGAAGAAGGCGAGGAAGATGGCACAATTTACGAAAAGCCCCGTCTTGTTGAGCTGAGACGGCCCAAGCAAGCTCCTGGGTATTTGGAAGAGATGAGCTCCAAAGTCAAGAGGTTTGATGCGAGCGATGATGAAGATGGCGATGGAGTCACTACTGGACCTTCACATCCAAGTATCGAATCAGATTCGCCAAGGACACCCAGCGATGAGGCAGCACCTAAGACAGAGACTGTTGGTTTCAATGGAGCCCCTCCGCCACCTCCCCCGCCAATGCCAGGACAAACAGTTGGGTTCAACGGCCCACCACCTCCTCCTCCTCCTCCACCACCACCACCTGGGTCTATTGGTGGGCCCCCCCCCCCCCCCCCCCCCCCCCCCCCGGCGGGGC
>Ga0302325_10023628_pt1 | contig 12807 bp, 9 predicted proteins | sample Palsa_T0_2_FD_201948 | JGI IMG/M metagenome (GOLD analysis project Ga0302325, IMG submission 201948) | Peat permafrost microbial communities from Stordalen Mire near Abisko, Sweden - Palsa_T0_2 | ecosystem: Environmental > Terrestrial > Soil > Palsa > Peat permafrost | place: Sweden: Abisko... | reverse complement strand
GGTCGACATATAAAACTGCCAGAGATTCTCGGCTTTCCATGGGGTGAGCGCATCGGGATTGACGGCCTTGATGTCGGCGAAGGTCATGATGGTGAGCATCTTGAGCAGTTGCGGGCTCCCGATCTTGTCGGCGAAGCTGCGAACGTTTTCAAGATCGAAGATGTCGCGGCGAAGGGCGAGCGACATTTCAAGATGGAGCCGAATGAGCTTGAGAATCGACTCGCGCTCCTCGGCGTCGAAGTCGAGTCGAGCCAGGAATGCGTCGGCCAGTTCCACGCTCTGGCCGGCGTGTTCGCCGTTGCGGCGGGCCTTGCCGGTGTCGTGGAGGAGCAGGGCCAGCAGAAACAGGTCGAGGCGGTCGATCTCGGGCAGCAACTGCGCCAGGCGCTGCTCGTAGTCATGCGTGGGCGCGCGCAGGCCGTGGACATTGTCGATGGTGAGGAAGGTGTGCTCGTCGACGGTGTAGCGGTGATAGCTGTCGCGAATCACCAGGGCGTCAATGCCATGGAATTCGGGGATCAGCATTTCCAGCACGCCCAGCGCGTGCATGGTGCGCAGGGCTTGTGCCGCGTGGGGCCCGAGGAGCACTTCGCGCAATGCGTTCCACAGATACGGCCCTTCGGGGATGTGGATGGCCAGGGCGGGCAGCGCGTCGGTGATGCGGTCTTCGGCGGCCTGCGACAGGGTGTAGCCGTGCGTGGCCATCAGCGAGAAGATGCGCAGTATGGCTGCGGTGTCGTTGAATTGCGCACCGGGAACGATGTCGATACGGCCCTGGTCAAGCAGGAAGTCGGTTCCGGCGATGGGGGTGCGGCGGCGGCGGAACTGCTTGTAGAAGCTGACCGGAGCGGGCAGGTGCTCCATCAAGAGAGCAGCGCGGCGGTAGATGATGCGTGCGTGGCGATAGTAGGTCCGCATCCAGTAGCTGGGGTCGGCAGTCCCGCGGGTTTCCAGGCCGATGCTGTTGGCGGCAGCTTCGTCCTGCGACTGCCAGTCGAGCGTGTTGTCATCTCGGCCGTGGCGGAAGTGGAGAAAACAGCGCGCGGCGGCTAGGAAATCGAAAGCGGCCTCGGCGTCACCGCGGGCGCTCTGAAAGACGCCGCCACGCTGGCGGGGCCATTCCTTGGTTTCCTTGAGATGGAAAAGCAGGGCGAACCAGACGGCGAGGTGGTAGTCGCGCAAACCTCCGGGACAATCCTTGAGATTCGGTTCGAGGTGAAAGATGGTGTTGCCGTACTTGGCGTGGCGGGCCCGGGCAATCTCGCCCAGTTTCTGCGTAACGTTGTTCCACTCGCTCAGCACCAGGCCGGGAAGCACGGTTTGATGAAGCTGCTGGTAAAGCGGAAACTGGCCTGCCAGGAAGCGGCGGTCGAGCGTGGCCAGCGTGAATTCTAGGTTGTCGGGGTCGAATCGGCCTGCTTCCTTCACGGTACGGGAACTGGGGCTGGCGCGGAGGCCGATGTCCCACATGCCCTGGATGATGGAGCGGACGGCTTCCTTGGATTGCTCCTCGGTCTTCTCGTCGGCGAATGCAAACAGGACGTCGATGTCGGAGTAGGGGAAGAGATCCTTGCGCCCGTATCCACCCAAAGCGAGCAGCGAAACGTTGAGCGAGGGCAACCCGGCAAAGGCCCTGCGCCACATTTCAATGAGGATACGGTCCACCACCGCGGAGCGGCGACGGATGGCGGCGGTGCCGTCCCCGGTTCGCTCGCAGGTCTGACGAACGAGCGCCATCTCCCGCGTATACTGCTCCCGAAGATCGTCAACCGCCAAAGCGACTGGATTCATAAAGGTTGGTGTGAGACCCTGCCGAAGCAAGTGAGGAATTAATAAACAGAATAAGCGATTTTCTTGCCGCTGGGGAGATTTGGGCTTTGATCGAGGCAAATCGTTTGCGCAGACCTGCCTGACGCCTCTACCCGGGCCAAGGCATGCCGGCCCCGCACGTTGGTTGACGAATTTCTGCATTTCCCCTGTATTCTCTTCCTTGCGAGCCTGGTCAAGGGGCTGAGGAACGCACAACGGGGAACAGGAGCAAGTCCTAAGCACACACAGCCAAGGGGACAGAATGAATCGAACGAAGAGGGGACAAATCTTCGCGTACCTGGGGTTAGCGCTGCTCGCGGCCGCGGAGGCGGGCGCTCAGTCGTTCGGAACGCTGGTGTTCAAGGACAAAGTGACCCTGATGCGGAAGCTTCCGGCGGCCGTGCATTTGACCGGAACCACGATCAAGGTCAAGGTGACCGGGCACGATAACCAGAGCGACCTGATTCACGACCTGCAGGGGCTGCTGGAAACGGAACTGCTCAAGGACGATCCTCAGCTCCGGGCGGATGAAACCGGTGCCGCGACCATCATCGGTTGCCAGATCACCTCGTTCGCGCATCCTCAACCCACGGTTACCACTCGGCCTTCGCTCGCTACGGGCAAGAATGGCTCGAAGACCCAGACCTTCACCCGTGTCACGGGGGATCTGTCAGTCGCCTTTCAGGCCAAAAGCTCATCGGGGCAGACGCTGGCTTCAGACAACGTGCGCGCCAAGTACGACAAGGAGTTCGACAGCAACGGGAATAATGTTTCCAACGGCATCAAGGGAACGGTGAGCAGCGCCTGGAGCCGGGTTACCGGGAGCGCGGGCAGCGAAGATGTCAACCCTCCAACTGACGCCGAGTTGCGCGGCAGGCTGATCCAGGACGCGGTGCGCCAGATCGCTGAGCACATCGTCAACACCAAGGAGACGGTCGAGGTTTACCTGGCAGAAAAGAAGGGCGCCTTGGACGATGGCGACAAGCTTGCGCAGGCCGGCCTGTGGCAGCGGGCGCTGGAGACGTACGAAACTGCGCCGCCGCTTCCCAAACTCCAGGACGACGCATATCGGCTTTACAACATCGGCGTGGCCTATGAGGCGCTGGCTTATGCCGCGGAAGACGAAAAGTCCGCAATGAAATATTTGGATGAGGCAGCCATCGATTATGGCAAAGCCATCGACCAGAAGCCGGCGGAGAAGTATTTTCTTGAACCGCAGAAGCGCATTGAAACTGCCATTGCGCATTACAGGATGCTTGAAGAGCAGAAGAATCAGAGGGCAGCTCTTGTTGCGGTGGCCAAGAGCAGCACTTCAGAACCGTCGGGCAAATCCAACGCTCCGGCAAAGGCCCTGACCAACGCGCAGATTGTCGCTATGGTCAAGGCCGGCATGGAAGATGACACGGTGGCGGCCACGATTCGTTCGGCCAAGGCGGTGAATTTCGATTTGAGCGCCGCGGGCCAGCAGGATTTGACCGGCAACGACGTGAGCGCCAAGGTGCAGGCGGCCATGAAAGCACGAGCGGCGCGAAAGACGGCGGCGCAAAAATGAAGAACTGCTACACCGCAATCTTCGCAGCGGTGCTGGTCTGTGTTCCTGCGTGGGGCCAAGGTCCGCGGTGCGGCGCGGGCAAAGATCTGGTTGTGCAGGCTCTGGAGCGGGTGACTCCGCAAAGCGATCGAGGCGCCTTCGAGGATGCGCTGCAACTGCTCAAGCACGCCGTCTCCGAGTGCAGCGAGCTGGGGGACGCTTGGTACTACCGCAGTCTCATGGAGCAGCGCCTGGGCCACGACGCGCTGGCCAAATATGCGCTGGACAAGGCTCGATTCAACGGCTCCGAAGCGCTGCAGCAGGGTTTGAATCCGCTGATGCTGGCAACTCCCTCAGAGCGCGGGTTTGCGGCTGTTGCCAAGCCGGGTGATTCCAGCGGAGCCAGCGCGGCGACAACGCAGCCCGCCGGACCCGCAAAGCCGCCGGGGCCGATCCAGCAGAAGTGGGCGCTGGTGGTGGGCATTGGGCGCTTCAGCGATCAGAGCATTCCCAAGCTTAATTACACAACCGCCGATGCGTCGGCGTTCGCGGCAGAGCTGACCGATCCGGGAATTGGCCGCTTTCCGCCCAATCATGTCCATGTGCTTACCGACGACCAGGCCACAACGAAGAACATCAAGGAAGGCCTCAACTGGATCGCGCGCCACGCCGAACCGGACGACCTGGTGCTGATCTACGTGGCCACGCACGGCACGCCGCGGACAGCGGATTCGGCGGGCGGCGCAAACTACCTGGTCACCTTCGATACAGAAGCGAATACCGCTGGCAGTGTCGACGAGGATGCGATCTACGCTACCGCCTATCCGATGGTGGAACTAGCCAACGCGGTGGCGACGCGCATGAAAGCGCTGCGGACGGCAGTGATTCTCGATACCTGCTATAGCGGCGGCTCGCTCACCAATCAGTCTCCTTTGATGAACGCAGGCCTGGCCAATACCGCGCCCTCAGGACCGATGCTGGAGCGCATGACGGAAGGCACTGGCCGGATCGTGATGGCCGCCAGCCGCGTGGATGAGCAGTCGCTCGAGAGCCGCGAGCTGCAGCACGGATATTTCACGTATTTTTTGCTGCAAGCCATCAAAGATGGAAAGGGAAATGCTCCGTTGAGCCAGGTATTTCAAACCGCGGCGCAGAAGGTGGCGCAACGAGCTTCCGCGCAGGGCTTGCGGCAGCATCCGGTCATGAGCCGCAGTTCTGAGGACGCGGACTTTGCATTGGGAATGGCTGGGGCGGGGCCGGCGAAGCCTGCGGAGTAGGCGAGCCGAATTACTGGCTGAATTCTTTCCATTCCGACGGAGTGGTCTTTTCAATTGCGAAGTCAGCGATTGGGGAAATTCTGACGGGTCGCGCCCTTTGATAGTCGATTTGGCGCAGAGGGTTCTCCTGCCGTTTCATATACTCCTCGTAGAGATGGCCGAGCGCTTCCTCCTTGGAGGCAAAAACCAGTCTTTCCGGCTGCCGAACCTCCAGAAATTCGCGCACTGCCTGAAAGACACCGCTAAAGACGCGAATGGAGGCGTGGATATTCTTCAAAGTGCTGTTTTCCGAAGTGGCTTCAAATCCCACTCGCCATTCGTGGATGCCTGTTTCCGTGAATGTGACATCTACACGAATCGCGGAAACCTCGAAATGAGCGATTGCCCGCGATGCTTCCGACGTCGTCCAAGTCAGGTCCGTGTTTGAGTCGAATGCTGCGATGACAGCCTCGGCAAGAGCACTCATGATCGGCCCCCCAGAGACAGTTTAACTCCGACCTGCCCCGAATAGCATGGCGTCTGAGCAAGCTGTCAGATGAACCGGGGCAAGAAGCGCCGCCGGCCTTACAGCGCCGTCTCCCCGCGCTCGTCGTTGCGGATGCGGATAGCTTCGTCGATGCGGCTGACGAATATCTTTCCGTCGCCGATTCGGCCGGTCCTTGCAGCGCCGATAATGGCCTGCACGGCGCGTTCCTTCAAATCGTCGGTGACGACGATTTCGATCTTGACCTTGGGCAAAAGGTCGACTGTGTATTCGCGGCCGCGGTAGAACTCGGTGTGGCCCTTCTGGCGGCCATGGCCGCGGGCCTCCAGAATCGTCATGCCTTCGATGCCCGCTTCCAGCAGCGCATCCTTTACGGCGTCCAGCTTGGAGGGCTGGAGAATGGCTTCAATCTTGAGCATGGTTCAAAATGCCTCGCTTGACAGCGTAACAGGCTAAGCCGCTGGTTAGGCGATCTCAGTCAATCTTTTAAGGAACTGTAGTCCATGGCGAGTACTTGGCCGATCTGCGGAGTGATGAATTCAATTCGTAGCGTTCCGCAGTGAGCAATCCGGACCACATTGAATTCATGGAAATCGAGGTATAGTAAAGAAATGGCGGCGATACCAGAGCGGGACCACTACCTATTCGGCGCGTTGGAAAGCAGCGCCAACAACCGCGTCAAGTTGAAGGAAGTGAGCTACGGATTTGAAGAGCCGGAGGGTGTTTTTCTTACCTCGCTTGACTTTGCCGTGAACTGGATTCGGAAGAACTCGGTCTGGCCCATGACCTTTGGTTTGGCCTGCTGCGCAATCGAGATGATGTCGATGGGCGCGTCACGCTACGACGTTGCGCGGTTCGGAGCGGAGGTATTCCGTCCCTCGCCGCGGCAATCGGATTTGATGGTGGTGGCGGGCAGGGTTTCCAACAAAATGGCCCCCGTAATTCGCAGGCTTTACGACCAAATGCCGGAGCCGAAATGGGTGATTTCAATGGGCGCCTGCGCTACTTCTGGCGGCGTATTCAATAACTACGCCCTAGTGCAAGGGGTAAACCAGGTGGTTCCTGTGGACGTGTATGTACCGGGGTGCCCGCCGCGGCCGGAGCAACTTTTGTACGCAATCACGCTTCTACAAGAGAAGATTCAGCGCGAACCGCGCAGCCTCCTCAAGACGTTGAATGCCGGATGATTTGTCATGGACTGCAGCAATTCACGCAGCGGGATGTTACCTAAGTAATGCCCGCCATATTCCAATCATTGAACAACTGGATACTGCTTCTATACGAAAAAATTGTTATTTCGGATTTCACCTATGGTACGTTTAATAGTGCTGTAGGGACAGTTTTCGGTCCGAATTGTTGTACGGATTCGAGTTAGTCCGAGCCATCGCGAGCTCGAAACAGCATTTATTTACTGGCCGTTCAGATCTGTTGCGGAGGAAAAACGCATGTCTTCTCGTGTTTCTAAGTCTGTGAGCTGGGCTTTTGCCTTGGCTTTTGTGGGTGCAATGCCCCTCGCCCTCGCGGCACAGGATTCAGCCAAACCTGCCACTGCGGCCTCTTCTGAGGACTCTCCTTCGAAATGGGACATCTTCGCGGGATACAGCTACCTGGCTCCGCACGGAACGGTTGGGTCAGCCAATGCGCTGACGGCAAAGAGCGTCGATTACGGCTCAATCCTCAGCGTTGCCCGGTACTTCAACAAATACGCGGGTGTGCAACTGGAAGCCGATGAGCACATCCCGAACGAGAATATTTACTATCCGGCTTGCCCCAGTTGCGGATCGACATGGTCCAATGACGATTTTTCCGGAGGTGGCGGCGGTCTGATTTTCCGATTTCCGACTGCCGACGTAACGCCGTTTGTACACGCTCTTGTGGGCCTGGAGTACGCTGGAACCCTGCACGCGCCGAACGACGCATTTGGCGCCGTTTTGACGGCCGGCGGCGGCATGGACTACGCCACGCCCCTCTTCAATCATCATCTGGCCATCCGCATCTTCCAGGCGGATTACCAGTACACTCATGAAAACTGGTTCGATGGCCGCGGCAACTTCAACATGGCGCGTCTGAGCACAGGTTTCGTGTATCACATTGGAACCATTGCGCCGCCGCCGCCGGTGACCCTGGCCTGCACGGCAAGCCCGGCGTCCATCTACCCTGGAGATCCGGTGACAGTCACCGCGACTGCCGGGGCGCTCGATCCGAAGCTAAATGCGGTCTATTCCTGGTCTGGCACGGGTGTCACGGGCACCGGAACTACTGTAACCGTGGCCACAGGTTCTCTGGCCGCCGGCTCCTACACAGTGAAGGGGACTGTCAAGGAAGGCAGGCCCGGCAAGGAGGGCTTGAAGCCAGGACAGACGGCGGATTGCTCGGCCAGCTTTACGGTCAAGGCCTACGAGCCGCCTACAATCAGTTGCACGGCCAACCCGTCAACCATCAAGCCGGGCGAGACCAGCACCATCACATCCATGGGCATGAGCCCGCAGAACCGCCCGCTCACCTACACTTATTCGGCTTCGGCCGGTTCGGCAAGCGGCAGCGGCACTACGGCAACGTACTCTTCAGCCGGTGCACCGACTGGTGCGGTAGAGATTACCTGCAATGTGTCCGATGATAAGGGTCAGACGGCCACGGCCAACACCAGCGTGACCATTACGGCCCCTTATGTTGCTCCTGTCCCGCACACCCAGGCGCTTTGCACTATCACCTTCAGCAAGGACAAGGAACGTCCCACTCGCGTAGACAACGAAGCCAAGGCCTGCCTCGACGAAGTTGCTCTTGACCTGCAACGTCAGTCAGACGCCAAGGCAGTGATTGTTGGCGAGTCGGATGGCACGGAGAAGGCCAAGTCCACGAAGGAACAGGCGATGGAGGCCAAGCGCAAGCATCCGAAGCCGGTCATTGATGACGCAGCTCAGCGCGCCGTCAACACCAAGGAGTACTTGGTGACCGAGAAGGGCATTGATGCTTCGCGTATCAGCGTCGCAGTCGGCTCAACCGATGGTCAGACTGTGGAAGACTACCTGGTGCCTTCAGGAGCGACCTTCACAGCGGATGTGAACGGAACCACTCCTGTGGATGAGACAGCGGTGAAGCCGATCGCACGCAAGCCTCTCGGCGTCCAGCACCACCACAAGAAAGCAGCCAAAGCGGCCCAATAGCCGCAGGCCGTCGGGCCTGCACTGGCAATGACCGGTCACCTGGGCCTTCCTTTAATTCAAGGGAGGGCTCAGGTAGAAACAAGGCAGAGTAATCTCTCCTGCAACGATTTGAGGCTGACCAGTTCGCTGGTCGGCCTCATCAATTTTGAAAGGCTTAATTTTTCCATACTTCTTTTGGTATTCCGGGAGCTTGTTGCTTGAATGAGCCGTATGCGGATTTGTCTTGAATTTCTGAGTCGGCGCGGAGCTCTCGCGCGGGCCGTATCTTTTCTGGTCATCGCGATCGCTTTCCCCCGGATGCAGGCACAGGCGTTCTGGAGCGCCGTTGGACCTGCCGGTGGAGATGCACGGGCCTTTGCAGCAGTCCCAGGGCAACCGAATCATCTTTACCTCGGCACCCTGGACAGCTGGATCTACGAATCGCAGGATCGCGGCGCCTCCTGGCGTCGCCTGGCCAAGCTCGGTCACACCGACGATATGGTGATCGACAATATCGTTGTCGATGAGGCGAATCCGGCCACGGTCTACGTGGCCGCCTGGAAGCTGGACGAGACCGGCGGCGGATTGTGGATCAGCCGCGACGGCGGCAGAGATTGGAGGGATTTGGAAGGCCTGCGCGGCCAGTCGATTCGAGCCTTTGCGCAAGCGCCATCCGATCCCAATGTGCTCTATGCCGGAAGTCTCGAGGGAGTCTTCCGCTCCAATGACGCGGGCGCGTCCTGGACCCTGATCAGCCCCCCCGACAGCAAGGAGATTCACGAAATCGAATCGCTTGCCGTTGACCCCGCCGATCCCGATATTGTTTATGCCGGCACTTGGCATCTGCCCTGGAAAACCGAGGACGGGGGCAAGAACTGGAAGAACATCAAGGAGGGTGTGATTGAAGACTCCGACGTGTTTTCAATCATCGTAGACCCGGCAAAGCCCAGTTCCGTGTTTCTGAGCGCGTGCAGCGGCATTTACAAGAGCGAGAACGGAGGCAAACTCTTTCACAAGGTACAGGGCATTCCCGCGGACGCGCGCAGGACGCGTGTTCTCATGCAAGACCCCAACCATGCCGAAGTCGTATACGCGGGAACCACGCAAGGCCTTTACAAGACCGTTGACGGGGGCAAGAGCTTCAGCGCGATGACCGGAGCCGACGTGATTGTGAACGACGTCTATGTGGACCCTGCGGACTCAAACCAGGTGCTGCTGGCAACCGATCGCGGCGGCGTGTTGGCCTCGAACGATGCCGGAGCAACTTTTACGGCTTCGAATGCGGGCTTCTCCGAGCGCAAAGTCGATGCACTGCTGGTGGACCAAGCAGATCCTGCGCGAATCTATGCGGGAGTGGTGAACGACAAGAGCTATGGGGGCGTGTTCGTGACGCTCAACGGCGGCGCTGCCTGGGACCAGATTGGCGATGGCCTGGAAGGGCGCGACGTGTTCGCTCTGGCTCAGGCGCAGGATGGAACTGTGGTGGCGGGAACCAGCCATGGCATTTTCGTTCTGGTGCAGGACCTCGCGGCGGGAGTCTCGCCGCATTGGGAACCGAGAAACATCGTGGCCAACACGATTGTCAGAAAGGCCACGGAGACCGTGAAAGGCCGGCGCGTCAACGTGGAGAAGATGGCAAAGTTGCCGGTGATCGAGCTGGCCAGCCGCGTGAATGCGTTGGATCTAAGCGGCGACAGATGGCTGGCTTCCACCAGTGTCGGCCTCTTCACCAGCAGGGATCAGGGCGCAACCTGGCAGGGCGGCATGGTGATGGATTCAGGCGATTACCTGTCCGTTTCGTCGCTTGGATCGACGATGGCCGCGGCGCGACCCGACGGCGTGGTGATCTCTGCTAATTCCGGCTTGACCTGGTCGCCGTTGCGCATCCCTTCGATGCTGACGGTTCTTCATCGCGTGGCTTTTTCTCCGGATGGAACCATCTGGCTGGGAGCGAGGGAAGGCGTCTACTTCACGCATGATCAGGGCAGGACATGGCTTTGGATCGAGCGGCTGCCGTTTCGCGACGTGGACGATCTGTCCTACGATGCGGGCCTGGGAAAGGTGCTGGCCAGTTCGCGGTCGAGCGACCAGATTTACGCCATCGATCCCAAGACATCGAGCTGGAAGTGGTGGCAGACCGGCTACCGCATCGGCCTGGTCCGCGCAGCCGGGAAACGCATGGTGGCGGCGTCGCTTTATGACGGCGTGCTGGTTGAGCCGCTGGCCGGCGGAGTCCAGACCGGGCAGCGCTGAAGCGCGCGGCCGGAATTCTGTATCATCTAGATATGCAGAATGAAATTGCGGAGACCCGTCAACCCGGCGCTTTCCGGACCCATGCGTTTCAAACTCATGATGCGCGGCTTGAGCCCATTGCGGCCAAGGTACTCGCGCGCCAGCGGCTCGAATTCGACGAGGGGCTGGCGCTCTACGGCTCGCCGGATGTGCTGGCGGTCGGCTGGCTGGCCAACCATGTGCGCGAGCGGATGCACGGCGACGTGACCTACTTCAACGTCAATCGCCACATCAATCCGACCAATGTCTGCGTGGCGGCTTGCAAGCTTTGCGCCTTCGGGCGCAAAAAGGCCGATCCGGCCGGCTACACCATGGCGCTTGAAGAGGCCTATGAAACGGCGGCTTCGGGTTACACGGAGGCGGTCACGGAGTTTCACATCGTGGGCGGACTGCATCCCGACCTGCCGTTTGAATACTTTCTCGATCTGGTCAGCGGGCTCAAGCAGCGGTTCCCCAAGGTGCATATCAAGGCCTTCACCATGGTTGAAGTCGCGTACCTGGCACGGCGGGCGAAGCTGACCATTGAGCAGACGCTCATCAAGCTGCGCGAGGCGGGCGTGGACTCGATGCCCGGCGGCGGCGCGGAGATATTCGCGGCTCGCGTGCGGTCGATCATCTGCGACCACAAGATCGACGGCGAGGAGTGGCTGGAGACGGCGCGGATCGCGCACAAACTCGGTTTCAAGTCGAATGCGACCATGCTCTACGGGCACATTGAGAACGATGAAGACCGCGTGGACCACCTGCTCAAGCTGCGCGCTGTGCAGGATGAAACGGGCGGCTTCCAGACCTTCATTCCGCTCGCCTTTCATCCCGAGAATACGCCGCTCGATCATCTGCCCGTGACTACTGGTCTGACAGACATACGGCAAATCGCCGTGAGCCGTTTGCTGCTGGATAACTTTCCGCACATCAAGGCTTACTGGCAGATGATGACGCCGAAGATTGCGCAGATCGCGCTGCGGTTTGGGGCCGACGACCTGGACGGCACGGTGATCGAGGAGAAGATCTACCACGACGCCGGCGCTACCACGCCGCAGGGCATGACGCGCAAGGAACTTTGCCGCCTGATCACCGAGGCTGGGCGCGTTCCCGTGGAGCGCGACACGCTTTACCACGCAGTGACGCGGACCGAGGACAGCTTTACGGTTGCGGTGTAGGCTCGTATTCGCTCAAATTCGGAGCGCGAGAAGGGACGAGCGAGATGGATTTTGGTCCGGCTGCGGTAATGGGTCTCTGCATCGGGTTCCTCTGGGGCATCGGCTGCTCGCTGGCGATCCTCTACTCAATCTACCTTGGCGGCTATCGCAAGGCTGTTGGCGACTTTGTTCTGCCGGAAAAGTCGAAGCGCTGGCGCGAGACGCTCAAGAAGATTGAAGAGTCCGCCGCACGGACTGAGAGAAACTCGGCGCCTTAATCAGGCGTCTTCCATGCTGATTCCAGCGCTTCCGGAGCAGGCATTCCGGCGAGATTCAGGCGGAATCCATGGTCAATGCTCGACCTAAGTCCTTTATTTGAGAGGGTCACTTCGGTTATTTTTGCTTATAACATGTTTTGTTTCATTGAGATAAAGAGAAAACCGGGGAGGGGTGGGGTCTAGGCCGGTGGGCTACAGACCGGGCACATCCCTGACATGGTGGTGCGGCGCGGCCGAAATCGAGTTGACGAAGTTCGATCACAGGTTCAGTATGCGCCGACGGAAGCTAATTCTCTGCAATTATTTTTCGCAGGCGAAAAAGGCGGACGGCCTTCGAGAGCAGCGGGTCATAAGCGCTGGATTCACGGAGGGTACAGCCCTTGAACCTGGCCGGTTTAACGGCTAGTGTCAGCCGAAGTTTCCCAAGTCATCGACGATTGGAGAGGGAACTACTTCCGAATTGGCGGTGACTCGCCCGCTAATCGGAAATCCAGGATTTCTCTGACGGGGTTGCCCGACGAAGGCATCGGCGATGTCAGGTCAACTGGGGCCCTATCCCTGCGACCAGGGCGACCCGCCGGGATCGGTCGGAAAGACGGCTGACCGGATGGGCCGAGCAGGATGGACCGTGTTTCATCTTTTCAGGTGAACAATTTTATTGCGTGAGGAACATCGAGGGGGTATAACTCTCGCTAACATCGGCTTCGATCCAGCGATGTTCTACGATCTGGACGACACTCCTCTCCGGCCCATAGGCGAAGGATGAGCCGGTTGCTTCCATGGCGGCGGGATGGGACTTGCCTCGGCGCCGGCCAGGTAAGTCAAATTTGCCAGGGTTTCGCTAGTATTCTCCA
>Ga0302325_10023627_pt1 | contig 12807 bp, 13 predicted proteins | sample Palsa_T0_2_FD_201948 | JGI IMG/M metagenome (GOLD analysis project Ga0302325, IMG submission 201948) | Peat permafrost microbial communities from Stordalen Mire near Abisko, Sweden - Palsa_T0_2 | ecosystem: Environmental > Terrestrial > Soil > Palsa > Peat permafrost | place: Sweden: Abisko... | reverse complement strand
ATGTGGAACAGCGGCTCGCGGACGATTTTGCTTTCCTTGCGGCTGTCGAGGAAGGGGGCCAAAGTGTTGCAGCTGTCTGTATAGAAGAACATTTCCAATCACCAGGGATGACTTTAAGGTTTGCTGCTATGGATATTTCACGAAACGAGGCTGTGGGAAAAGGTCTTCGAGCTATTTGTGAAATCCTTCCCGCAGCGTCTGCATTTGAAGGGAGTCTTTCAGAGCATGTCAATTCATTGTTCGAGTATATAATCCGGCTGCATTTTCGTCGCTTGCTCGCTCGTCTCCGTTCCTCCAAATGGGAAAAGCCGGAGTATCTCTCAAAGAGCCACAAGAAGCCGCTGTGGAGAGACTTCGAGAATCTCGTACACCGCGCAGAACACGCATACCCAAGGAAAGAAAAGATGACACGGCGACTTGTCGAGGGTCGATTAAAAGAGCTTGCAACTGTTTATGAAAACTTTGAAGCTTCTGAGGACGAGTTGCCTTCACTGATGCATCTTGTCGATGCAAGCTTTGCGATTTCCTCGACCGAAGAAATCAAAGACTTCGCTCAGCGTCTTCAAACGAATACAAAACATACGCATCAAGTCGCCTCCGCAATCAAATCTCTACGGCAGATTCAGAAAATTGGCTCCTATCGCCGGATATGTATGTCACTAATTGCTGCTGCCAAGCAGTTTCCAAATTTGTTTCAGCATGTAGTGCTTGAATATCTCGACCCTTACCAAGGAGTCTCCACAACTATCGGATACCACGAATGGGCGACGACCTGCCATGTACACGCAGAGGTTCAATTGGCAGTCCACTACGATCTGAATGAAGATTGTCGGCCAAGAAGCATTGGAACCTCAAAATGGCTATGTTATCTCTGCTACCATTTCATCAAGGAACATGGACTCTTCTTCCCATCGAAGACACATGGACGCATCTTTGATCAATGGACCGTTCCAGATTTGAGAGAATTTGGTGCGGCTCTCGTTACAAAGTATCGTCACATCTTAAAAGAAATCGACAGCGTGGTTTTGCGACAGTCCGAAAAAGAGCCACAAGTCCAAAGGTTACAGCGGATGACGAGCTGTGATTTTGGGGATTTCGATCAAGATTGAGGAGACTGGTTCAGTCAATAACACTCACTCTTTGCAGATAATCGTATGTTCTACGCAGTTGCAGTCGTGAACATCGTGGCGGGGCAGAGAAATCTCACGCCCTGGAGCAGGCCTTCTCGCTCCCTGTCGCCAATTTCGGTGCCCATATCATGAATGGTCTCCGCGAACAAAATTGTGGTCAACGCCAGCGGATCCTTCCAGCGCATTCGACGAACATTCGGTGCCTCATGGTAGCTACGAACCTACCCTCAGAAATCCCGAATCTTGCGAAATCCAATCAAGATTTTTTCTGAATTTAAAGGAGGATTGAGTGGGAATTGTTGCGGTCCGCTCCCTTTCAGGGGAAGTGCGGGGTAAAATTCGCTTGTAGCGGGGTACTGGACCCCTCATTTACCCATGACTCGTACTCTTGACCTGGTGCTACGAGTATACTGGCTGTAAAACCGATGAGGATATAACAGAAATTCCTATAACGCCCAGAAAGAAATCCAAGCTCAATTTGAGCGGTTTCTGCAAGAGCCAAGCTTCGGCTTCAGCTGCTGGTCAACTGTGACCTCAAGATGGTGGGAACTCTATGACAAGGACCGTGTTTCAAAGCGTCAGCAAATCGTAATGCCAATGGTAACCGATAGAGTTCATACTGATGCCCTTGCGTGTTCTGTTTATCAATTGATGTTGCTTCCTTTTCTCCAAGTAGAGAGACCGTATTTAAATATGGCATCCAAGCAGCATTCGCAGGAGCAAGTCACCTCCTCATCTATCGGCATTAATCATAGAACGCAACGCATACTTCATTTTCAAGAAGCCAAAGTATTTTACAAAGTCCATGCCGTGCCATGTATTTTAGTTCTCTTTATCCTCCAACTAGATGCCAAGTTAACACTGCAACTCCCTCGATTCAACTCTAACATTGCACCGCTGTGCATTTGAAATTCCCACAAGCTCAACGCAAAGCCAACGTGTAGCACACCCCCACGCTCTACATATCACCACCACCTCCTCCACCGCCCATGTTCTTCATTTGCTGGCGTTGCTGACGCCACTTTCCAAATCCCAAAATAAGCAAGTGGCCCAGCATGTACACCCATGGGCCGCCCAGAACCACCATCTCCCATCCTTTGAGGATGAAGGTGCTTTGCCAAGACAATTTGGGCATTGCAACTGTAGCTTGTCGTGCCAAGACTTCTGGAGCTTGTCGTAAGCAGATTCTGTGCCCAAAGATCTTTGGGCACCATTTTGCGATTTTCGGGACAGGAAATGGTGCATAGGAATCTGTCATTGAAGAAGTGACTGCTCGGAGTGTCGTATTGGAGAGGGAGGTCGGAGTAGCGTCGACGTATGCCCCAAGTGTGGCAAAGAGAAGAAGACAAAGCATTGCGAGACGCATTGTACTCTTTAGCATTGTTTGAAGACCTTCTTTAAGATGTTGTAACCAGGAAGGTTTGCAAGATGTCTTGCTGTGTTGAATTAAGGATGTGTCTTGCAGATAAATAGTTTCAAAGAGCTTTATGAAACAAGTTTCTTGAGTTCGAAGCTTGTCTTGATGGCAGAAGTGTGTGCGAGATCTCACTTTGACATCAATCTCGGAGAGTCTTGGAGTAGGTGAAGGTGGAAGAAAGCTCGCATATTGGCAAAGATTTATAGACGTGGATGATCGTTATGTAGACAGCACATTCGCTCATGGCCAAAGCAGTGATTCGAATCATGAGCTTTTGATCGAGAATCTGATATTGTTTATTGAGGGTATTCACAATTGTTGTATCCCTGATAGAACGGACCATGGGTTGGGATGAAGTTTTGAAAGCTCCTTTAAACCTGGATCAAAAACTCGAGGTAGTGACTCCGTTTGATATTTGTGGACTGATGTCTTCACCGAGTCAAGTATTCAAGTTTGAACAACAAAGATAGGTACTTGAGGAGCTTTTGTGCAGGCCTGCATTTGTGAGAGACAATAACACCTCCTATCCGCAGCAGGATTTGTATGAAGCGGGCGTTAACACTTTACTGGCAGTTCCTTTACCAAGCGAAGAAGATACCAACTTTCCAGTACTATTGGTATTTTCCGACTATCCTAGTCACCGCATACATCTAAGTGATTCATGTTGCAGTAGCCCCAACGTTTTCTCTCCCTCCCCAGCATCTCCTCCACGCCGCATGGATCTTTGCCCCAAAGAAGATGAACAGCAGTGCAGTTGCGACGAAGACTCCAAAAGGTATCATCCATCCAAGAAAGACACTGTATTGTTCTTTGGTCCATCCACGCCTGTCGAGTAATGATATATGGGTGTCTTTCATGGATAGCTTTTCGGTGATTTCGGCAGGGATGGAAGGTGGACGAAGAGCCTCTGACGCACTGAGAGCTCTCAAAGTAGTAGAAGTTTGAAATGAAGATATGGCCGTGGAAGTTGAGTGGAGCTCAGCAAGAGAGGCAGCTGTGGAGAAGGCATTGAAGAAGAAGAGAGTCAACATGAGCAGCCGTAATGTAACTGCTATTGTTGACATAACTTTGTTGTGGGATTATCTTCGGGCTGGCAGTCACAGATACCAAGGTCTCCCTTGGAAGATTCCTCTCAGGGCTTGATTCTCGGGTTTGGGGGCGGTGAGGTTCTTTGATGTTATGGAGGTCTGTCAAAATTTGTAGCGTATGACGGTTTGGGAATTTGTTGAAGACCGGAAGTGTAGGGAGTACATTTCATGCCAGGTGGCTCAAATTAAGATCTAAAATGACTCCAAGTTCTTGTAGCTGAAAAGTAGACTTTCTTAATGATTCACAAATTGAGTAAGCATGTCGTAAAAGTGGAAAGGATGAGCAAACTCAGGTTGATTCATATCCCGAGCTTTTTCTGCCAACTCTTCTAATTAACCATCTCAGCACCTAATATTAGTCCTAAAGCAAGTATTGCCATTGATTGCCGCGTCCATGCTGCTGTTTCCTTTATCTCTCTATTCTCTGGACTCTGTTCTTGATCCACACGCAGCAGGTCACGTGGACTATGAGGGGTTCGAGGGGGGTGTCTTTGCCTTTGCTGAGCCTTGGCAGGCTCTGCAGTTACAGAATTCAGGTTGGGTAATGTTTCATTTATTTGGAAATGCTGATGTGGTACCTTGGGAGTGTTCTCTTGAGCATGGTGGCGAGGATGGCCATGAACCGAGGCGGCTGAGGCGAAGTCGATAAGTGTGAGACATAAAAGTAGAAAGGAGATTATGCTGCGTATGTTGAAGAGACTCATTATCACTGGATGTATGGATAGAGAGATACAATCTTCTACTGACTTTAGAGGAGCTGTTTTATATTCTGAAGTGTTAAATATCAGGATGGAAAGAAGTTTTATCTCCAAGACGATTGGAGCTGACAGCATGACTGGTCTCATGAATCCGAGAACTTTGAAGAATTTCGTCTCTCACAGTCAGTTCATCAGGGCCCCAAGAATGAAGTGAGTCTAGGCATATTTGAGTGGGATCTTCTGAGTCAAATAATGGAACTGCTCGTGTCACAGGAAGCGGCAGATGCGAATTTTAAGGTCTCACTTACTTACCTTATCTTAGGCTTCTTATCGCTAAAGTTTACAGGGCTCCTCGGGCCTTGATTTCTGAGCTCAGGATTCCACTTCGATTGCTTTATATTCAGTGACAATCAACGGCGATTATTGATCAAAACTTGGTCCAATTCTCCCATATTAAAAAGTACTTTAAACCTCCCCCGTAAGCACATTACGTTTCTAGTCCACCAGGTCCTACCCCTGAGCTGATCACGTGAATAGGCAAATCTGAGTGCCTGGCGCATCTCCTCGAATGCCTGATTGGGTCAAGTTGTGATTGTTATCTGCGGTGCCTTTTAGAATACCTAGATCTCCTCTCTCCTCCAACAAGCTTCTGCACTGGCGATAATCTTTATTTTGCAGACGTCTCGTCAGCTCAATGCTGCCTTGTGGGCTGGTTCCCTCTATAGATTCGCGGGACAGACTATTATGAGCAAGATCATACAGAAGATCTTCGTCTACGTCATTGCTGATTGACGGTTCGCCCAGGTCGGCTTCGTTCTTGCCAACGCTCTTCTCCTGGTCATTCTTTCTGATTTCTGCCACAAATATGGAGACCACCGAGAAGGGAAGATCGTTATCACCTGCCCAGTCTGCTGCCCTTTTTGACCTGCTTTCTCATCACAATGTTTACTCGGAAATTCGCGACTTCAGAATACCTGGCAGCCTCGAGCATTATGGGCCTCCCTTTTCATTCGAGAAGGAGAAGCCGTCAACCTCACCCGCGCTCCAAGGATTAGTTTCGAAGTTTCTCCTAAACCTTCCTGGTTTGAAGGATGTGCCGGAAGAGTTTTGGAAAATCCAACTTCATGATATCATCGAAGGACTCGAAGCTGCCAACCTGAGCGAGAGCTATGATAAAGGGGTTGTTGGAACGAGAAAGACCGTCGCTACTGCAATATCAGCATTAATTGAATACCCTGTTAGGGGAACTTCAGGAGGATTCTCCAAGGTTCAGGACCCAGACCACGATTACGATCTGTCCAAAGCCGAGGATCTCTCAAGAGCATTTCGCAATCTCATGGACGCTGTGATTTATGGTACTGCTCTAGATGATCTCGTTCAAAATGCGGCTGGAACGGACAAACTGGCTGAACATGAGCCTCTGATTCAAGCAGCTCATGAATTTTTGCTTGTGAAGTGAGCTCCTGTCAGCGTTGTCCTTTGGACATGTCTGAGAATACGCTGATTTTGATAGCATCGCATCTTTTATGCACTATGCTCTCATTTTGTCGCCGAAGGGGCAATATTTACTCAAACTTGTGGCAAATGTGAACAGACTTGTCCCGTACGTAGTAATCCGACAGACTCTAAAAATTGGCAACGTTGCAACCATGATCAGCGCGATGATGAAAGTCGTTCTAGCCAAGATGAGCGTTTCCACCATTACAAACTGGATGGGGTTGACTTCGGGTGAAGATCAAGGAATGAATTTGATGCAACAGTATGTCTTTCGATCTACGAGGCCAGTCGACGAATTGACCTATTGGCAGAATTATATCCACAGTCTTGCACTGGGACATCAGAGACCTTGAAAGCAGAGCCTCGAAAATTGAGAGCGATAAGAATTCACCCTTGAGCAAGGATCAGCTTCAATGCCTGAAAGAATATGCAGACAAATCTCGAGAAGAACAGGAAGAGTTACGCCGTCAGAGCCGTAAGTAAGCGATGCGATGCCTTATTGCATTTGTTGACGCTCAGAAGTACAAAATTCAATCTCTATCGCCATCTCAATCCTTGCATCCTCATCGTTACCGACAGATCTATCCGAATCAACTCATACTCTTGCACTTGAGTACCTCTATGTTCAGCTCTCCATCCGGGACCGGAAACAACTAATTCAAGTCTTATGTCACAGCACACCAGACCATGTCACAACAACTATACGCGTTGCAGTTTCAGCTTATGAACCCGTAATTCGGCATATCCACAAGGCTGTCGACCTTTCTGATACGGTGTACGACTTCGAGGCCTTTCTTGGGGACATGCTCAAGATGTCTAGGGTTCAAGACGAGTCCTCTATTCCAACAGTGGGCGATTTTATTGCCCTGCTGAAGAAGCATCAGTATTCTTGCCATAAATTCATCCATCAAGTTTGCAAAAACGGCAAAGAAATTACAGGATGGTATCTTGATTGGGCAAAGCAGGCAGCTTCACATTTCCGCCGAAAAACAGATCGTTCGGATGCGAAGATCCAGGATGCAGGCGACTTGACTGAACCCTTAGATAGCCTTTTCTCCAAGCTTTCTTCAGAACAACAGAACAGAATTCTCCCGATACTGGACCAACAGATTAAATACATACACGAAATGCACACATCATCGCATAAACGACTAGAAATGGTTCTTAGCACCCCTCCATCGAAGAATCCAACAATTGCAAAGATCGTTTCCTCCTCCGCCAATTCTCGAGCATCCAGTCGCTCATCATCTCCGGCTCCCAATGAAAAAGGGACACAGACTCCGAGAATTGTGTCGTCTGGACCATCATCAGAACCGGGACCTGGTGCGTATCTGTCGCGCTGGAAAGACCTGCTAGATAATACGCCCATCACACCCCTTTCGCCTTCTGGCAAGGTTGAGAGCGCGAGTGGCAAGGAAGTGGTGAAGGGCAGCACCAAGGATGCGGCTGGTGAGGCATTACTAGAAATCCCGGATGGTAAGACAGGCGCTGAAAAGGTACGAGAGCGCGTGACCGGAGAAGGAAGTAAAGGTGGCAGACCGGATGTTAGGGTTGTAGTTGAAGCAATGGGCCAGGATTTCAGAGCACTGTTGGCAGCCAGAGGCTTGTATTGGTGAAGCATGACAATGTTGGGCATATCTAGGTCAGGACCTGTACTACTATACACTTTTCAATTGACAAGAACATCAAATGAGCTCGAGGGTAAAGAGCAGCAGACAGATACCAGACTTTATCAGGGATAACATGTCATGAAAGAAGATATTGAGATGCTTCACCTCGTTGCCTCGATATTGCTTGGTGTCCAGGCAGGAAGTCCACTCGGAGTTGGATTTGCATGGGCCACCAGTGGGTGTCAGATTTCGTGACGCACTACTGGTTTGCAATGTACTATAATTCGAGGGACATTCAGAGGCTAACTGGCTTCCATGTACCATAACTCGAGGGACATTCAGAGGGTAACTGCCAGTTTGCTTTTTGAATGTTCCCTGATCTAAGGAACAATCTGAAAAGTAGTGGCTCGTCACTTTATGAATGTTCCATAAGTTACAGTACATTGAAACGCAACTTTGCGCCACGAATTCTAACAAGGTCATAAGACGGGACGAATTAAGAGGAGAAGGCGGATGAGAAAACTCTTCGTCGTTGCGTTTTCTATTAGAACCACTTAAGCGCCAGCTACGTTACACATTCTGAACCATTCCACTCCATGCGCACTACTTCCCCTTCCCACCTCCGCTCTCGTCTTATCTCCCTTCTCGACGTCGAACGATAACAAAGGTATAGTACCAGATTTTGAAATGAACCGTGACGATGAAGAAGTGCATCGCTTGGGCGAACCAGAGAGGCAGATGTGCCTGTATATTCTCCAGGATAATTTGTGCAAAGCCAAGGATCATCGTAACCACGCAGACCAGGGCGTGAAGTTTGTTTCTTGAGGGGAGTGTGATGGCGTTGTTGATGAAGACGATGAGAGAGAGAATAGGAATCCACTGGCAGAAAGGTGTTGAAACTGGTGCCTCTTGGCCTGGAAACAACACATGATTGAAGCTATGCAGCGAGAGTCCAAGCGGAACGAAAGGGACCACCAGATTGACCACCTCTGGGAGTAGTCCGAGGAACTGATAGATAATACCCAGGGCCCACATGACTAGGACCAGACCGAAGACTGCATTGAGATTGATCCGACGTACGTCTCGTTCTACTCTCTCTGCGATAACTGCCTGCTCTCGATGAGGCTGTCGATCCATCGTGGCAGCAAAGGGTAATGTGTTGTGTAGTTTTGGAGGAGATGGTCGAGACTATGGAGTTGAGTTGTATTGAGAGGAGGAGCGAGATATTCGGAATCGGAGATTGTTGCAAGGTCTTAGGAGAATGCTCAGAGTTTGGCAAAGGTTTGTCGGTATGAAAAGATGTCTTTGAGGCTTGTGAAGTTCTTTGCTGAGTTGTAGTGCTTGTTGGTGGTATTGCAAGACAGCTGGTGGTAGGAGGACGTTTGAACAACGATCTGTCGAAGAGTTTGCTGATTTTGACCAAGCTATTTTCGGAGCTTCGATAACAACTATAGATAGGAACCCAACTAACAAGGAACTAACATGCACCGAAATCGGCCTCTTTGGTGCGGGGTCGAGCGGTGAATAAGTCATGTTAGAGGGTGAGCGGCGTGACGGGGCCGGCTCAGCACAGCTGTAGGCGATCTCTCCTGCCCAAACAAACACTCCTTTGTCGGTCCACCTGTTACGCGTAGCAGTCGTCACGATTTCGTAGGAATGCTGAATGAGTAAAGTGGTGGTTTATGGGGAGAAGAGGAGGAGGAAGAGGGAGGTGACGGCCCTTAAAATATTCGAATTCGAAAACTTTAGTTCGTTAGGGTTTTCGTGAAGGGGGTGAAAGTACGTGTTTTCGAGGTACAATCGAGAGGTTTGAGCCTTTGGGCTTGGAGGTTCGATTGAGGTCTTCGAAAAGAGGGTTGTTTCGTAAAGAGAGTCGTTGTATGGCCAAATGGCTGACCGTTTTTACTTTGCAAGAGCCAGTATCTTCTTCCTAAGCCGCTGGACGCTTTGATAGAAGTAGACTTGAACTGTATCCCCCTTTCGACGTATAATTCAAGAGCTTTGCTGTAGGCAGCCGGACGCTTTCGTAGGCTTAGCTGATTGAATCTCTGATCTGTAAGTACAGACCAATCAGCCCCTCACTCAGTTCTTTCTTGATTTTCCTTGAAAGAGAGATATCATTACATCCATTGTAATATACCTGCCATGGTTCCTATCCAAGATCCCCTGCCAAGATGGGAAGGAAAACCCCTCCCAAAGCTTTTCTCACAAGAATATCCGTGCATTTGAATTTTTGACGGTGGTCGAAGCTTTCAAGTTCGCGGTTTTGACAATAACAAGGTAACGAGGTTGTTGGCAAACGAAACAGTAAGAAGCTTGACTCTACTTCTGAATCTTAGCTCCACAAGTCTTCTATTAGACCGGCTGCTGATCTGAAGTAGGTAAGGGGCTCTTTCCCTCTCGTATCCTCAACATGCTTTGGAAATAGCCTATTTGAAGATACCCAGGCCTCCAGGAACCAGTTGAGATAATCGGTTGTCCTAAGCCAGGTTGATAAAACTAATTCCAACAGTCATGCTTATCAGCATGAAAAAGGCCAGTATCGAGGAATGATTCAAGGCACCCTCTGAAATAGGGACAATGGTGCAGTTCACCACACAACCTCTTTGGATATCCTCCGGAACATACACTTGCGTGGCGTTGAACGTTCCAAGTGATGGGGAGAGGGAGACAACAGCTGCAACAAGCCCGAGTCCAAGGGCCAAAAAGACGAAGCAAAGACATAGAACAATGAGGTCCCGTTTGGATTTCATTTTGATGAAGATGTGCAGATAAAAGAGAGATAGCGTGCAGAATATATATATTCGGGTTGGCAAAGTGGGGCAAAACTTAGCACAAGATCCAGCTGGCATCACTTGACAGGCCTCACTAAGCTCGGACTCGGAACTTTCAGCAGGTGACTCATATTCAATTCCTTCATCCCCAAGCTTGAAGCTTAGTGGCTTTGTTTGTCATAAGATATCAGAACGCATTGTGTTGCAACCTTGCGAATGTTCTCTCCCTATCAGCGCATGAAATGATGATCTTGTCTCCAGAGGCCGCTTCCAAACTTTTGGAACTCAAAGTACTCACTACGGTATATGGAAAGCAGTGGGATGGCCATCCATGTTCTTCTTCGAAGATAGAGTTTGATGTCGATCACAGGTTCTGCTACTGGCGAAGTTGCAGTGAGTGTAGCCGGAACAAGAATGAAAGGAAGGCAGTCGGAAGCTTTATATTGGACCTGACAGAGTAAACTTTGAGAGATCAAGTTATTTACAGTGTCGAGACATGTTGTCTTTGCCCCTTGGATAACTTTGTGATTTCAATGCGCTCTTCGAGACATTTGTTTCTTGCGTTTGTCGACAACTTCGAGAGAGGATCTGGTAATCTAATTAGACACTTTGTGAGGACTTGGAAGCGGTGTGTGAATCACTTACTGGCCTTCCAAGTGTGCAAGTTCGGTCCACCATTGAGTCATCTCTTCGTGTCAAGCCCTCCACAATTGCCACATCCTTAGGTCGAGCCTCAAACTGTGATTCGTTCATCTTCCTCTTCATTATCCCAAGCTGGAGCAGGTCCTGACAACAAGACTGCAAACAAAACAGATGCAACAAGAACCACCACGGCCCAAAGGACGGCACCCTTGCTTGTTGGCTCACTAGTCGTGTTGGCGTGTGGTAGATGGTGGTCCATGTTAAGTAACCTCCTCAGAAACGTGACCAGTGAAACTTGCCACGGCTTGATGCTGAAGTGTTTGAGCAAATGATGTCCCGAGTTGTTCGATTTTGAGCTAGACAGTCATGCAAGGTACTGAAAGGTTGCTGATATACGAATGCAAGGTTGAAGTGAAAGTTGAGTCGTGAATGGTCCAGTCATCGGTAGAGACAGGACGTGCTTGTACCCCAGGCCGCGAGTGCACACCGACTTTGTGAGCTGAGCCCAACTGGTGAATAGGGAAAGGACAACCTTAGATCACCCATAAATTCCCCTTTCCCTTCTTTCATTGGAAATGACAGAAGGTCAAGAGCAAAAAAATTGCACCTATACACGACACCAACAACGTGGCGTGCTGCAAACGGTCCCGGCCGCCAATAGACCACATTGTGCAGGATCATGTTTCAAATTTTGGTTTGGCCTTGACTCGAACAACTTCCAAAAGACAGGGGGATATTGGCAGTGCTACCTTCAATGCAGCACTAGGTGCGGTCATCTCCAGCAAGAATTCCCAAGCATTGAAGCGCCTCTAATCAGAGTCAACATCACGTGACAGGTACCTTCTTCCTCCCTACGAAACTCCTGATGCTACAATTCCCGAATCTCACGGCAATGATTTATAACACCCTTTTTTAAAATTTAAATAAAAGTACAAACCTCACAGTAACCCATAATTGACAATAGTCAAATCATCAGCTCCAAGAATCGACTTTCCATTAACCCACCATTTCTAATACCCCGCTATTTCAGGGGCTCGGTAAACACGAAACATCTCTTCAGTGGCAGTGATCACTGATGAATTTTGTTTGCATCTCAATGTTGTATTGAATTTCCAAACGATGAATGAATATTATCCCAGTTCAAAACCTACAAAAAGTAAGCAGCGTCTTTGTGGTGAACTCCTTGAATTTTTGAACGTTATGGTCCAGCGTTTTCATTATATTGGTTTTCTGCGTGCAAAGGGGAAAGCGGGGCTCATGTGCGAACTTGGAGGCCTTGCAGAAAAATTAGCACGGAAATGTTCACGCGCTTCACCGTGTACAGCCCCGAGCCAATTAGCTCTCTTGAATTAGTTACCTGTCAAGGATTTCAAAGCCTCTCCGTTCTGTACTACCAACCTCTGCAATTCTAATGGCCTCCTCATCTGCCCTTATTAGCCCGGATAAGAGGGGTGTCAGAACCTAGCCACACTTGATTTTGCCTTACCATCACACTGTTTGACAATCGTTTGTGAGTGGGCTTGACCTACACGGCAACAATCACACAAGGCACCTTGTAGACGCCTAACATGAAAGACACCTTATTTGTTAATAATCTAATAATTCTGACAATATTGTCTAGCTATAAATCGTGATATATCTAAATCAAAATGCTTAATTAATGTTAATGTACGGTAAGTAATTAAAAAATCTGGTTTCTTGATTTAATCAGCCCCCTCGGTAAATCTAATTAAAAAAAAAATTATAGTTAGACTCTCTAAAAAGCCCCCAAAAAAAATCTCTTTAAGCTTTATAATTTTCACATTATAATTTCCTCACTGTGTCCCGATTTCAATACAGAATCACAGCTTTACTTTCACAATAATATAGCTACTTTGACTGTTTATAAAGGGCCACTTAAATACATCCTTTTAATTTAAATTGTTTTGACGTTACGTCCAAGGTTATATCA
>Ga0302325_10023626_pt1 | contig 12807 bp, 15 predicted proteins | sample Palsa_T0_2_FD_201948 | JGI IMG/M metagenome (GOLD analysis project Ga0302325, IMG submission 201948) | Peat permafrost microbial communities from Stordalen Mire near Abisko, Sweden - Palsa_T0_2 | ecosystem: Environmental > Terrestrial > Soil > Palsa > Peat permafrost | place: Sweden: Abisko... | reverse complement strand
GGCCTTTAGGCCGTTTTTGAAGGGTACGGCCTTCAGGCCGTTTTTGAAGGGTACGGCCTTCAGGCCGTTTTTGAAGGGTACGGCCTTTAGGCCGTTTTTGAAGGGTACGGCCTTTAGGCCGTACGTAACCAATCTAGAATCAGTCCGGCTTTAGCCGCTGAGGGCTACGCTTTCGCTCGAAACCGACTTTTTCCGCAGACTCTTTAGCCCCTGAGGTACGTCTTTTTCTGCCCCGGGTTCCGGGCTTTTCCGCGACCTATAAAGGGAGACGCGGGGGGTGAGAAGGAGGGCACCCCGGGAGTTCTTACCCCGTCGTAACTAGTAGAATGACAACGGGTTGGGACTCCGGAGGACTATGGCTCGAGAGGCGAGTGAAGCAACAAATCCGATCACGCTGGCGATCGATATCGGCGGCAGCGGATTAAAGATGCAGGCGCTCAGCCCGGAAGGTCAACCCATCAGCGACCGGCTGCGCGTGCCCACCCCTGATCCGGCAACCACGAGTGCCATCCTGACTGCCCTGGACGAACTCAAGGTAGGCGTTCCTCTTTTCGACCGGGTGTCGATTGGATTTCCCGGGGTCATCAAGCAGGGCAAGACACTGACCGCCGCTAACCTCGATCCGGGATGGCTTGGTTTCCCGCTGGCCAAGACGCTGGAAAAACGTTGGGGCAAGCCGACGCGGATGGCCAATGATTGCGCTGTGGGCGGCTACGCGGTGATCAAGGGCCACGGAGTGGAATTGGTCGTCACCCTAGGTACGGGGATGGGCTCGGCGCTCTTTACCGAGGGTCTTCTGTGTCCCGGTCTTGAACTAGGGCATCATCCGTGGCGCAAAAAAACCTATGAGGATTATCTGGGTAGGCGCGGACTGGAAAAGTACGGGGTAAAGCGCTGGAATAAGTTGCTGCAACGAGCCATCGATCAAACCGCGGCCACGTTTAACTGGGACGTTTTGTACCTGGGAGGCGGCAACGCCAAGAAAATAACTCTCAAGCACGGTTCCAACATCAAGATAATCTCCAACGAGGAGGGTCTGCTCGGGGCGATGGCTTTGTGGAGAGATTGGCAATAAGGTTTGCGCCGCCGTCACTTCTTCGAAGTGTTAGATCAGGCGTGGTGCCCGGCGGCCATCCGCCACGGAGCCACCGATTGTCTTGAAGCCATCATCAGCGGAACAGACATCTACCGTGCCGTTCAGGCAGAGATTTTCCGCGCCATTGGCCACAGCGGTGCTACGCGTGTCATCGACCTTTGCTCCGGCGGCGGAGGTCCGTGGTTAAGTCCAGGGTGGCGTTCCGCGCTGGCTCGGCACTCTCCGCTCAAGGTCGTGCTGACCGACAAATTTCCTAGCACTGTGCTCTCCGCCCGTTTGCAGCGGGATCCTTCGATCACTTGCCTCAACGTGCCCGTGGATGCGGTAAGCGTGCCTGAATCTCTCTGCGGATTTCGTACTATCTTCTCGTCATTCCACCATTTTCCCGATACGGTCGCGCGCGAGGTACTTGGGGATGCGGTGCGGCGCGGGGAGGGCTTTGCCATGGCGGAGGTGACTTCGCGCACTCCGCCAGCGTTCGCGACCATCTTGTTCTTGCCGGTGTTGGTCTGGCTGCTTACTCCGTTCATGCGGCCGTTCCGCTGGTCGCGGCTACTCTTTACCTACCTCGTTCCACTGATTCCGCTAGTGGTGTTGTGGGATGGCATCGTCTCATGCTTCCGCACTCGAACGCCGGAGGAGTTGCTGGAATTGAGCAGAAGTTTTCCGCAATACGAGTGGACGGCGGGTTATGCGAAGGGTAGCTGGCTTCCCCCGGTGTACCTGATCGGTCGGCCTAAAAATTTAAGTGTGGAATGAACCTGCGAGGAGACGCAGGTCTCTCCCTCAAACCTCTCGCGGCCCTCGCAGATCTATACCGGTGGGTGTCGCGGCAGGAACCGTTTACGAGGAGACGCAGGTCTCTCCCTCAAGCCTCTCGCGGCCCTCGCAGATCTACACGGGTGCCCCACGTTCGCCTAAGCGTACGTGGGCCGAAAACGATGGGCGACCCGGATTTCCTACTTCACCGCACTCCCAACGACCACGTATGCGGTTTCCCTTAAGGAAACCGCATGATCTCAATCAACGCCACTAATCTCGACAGGAAATCCGGGGGAAGCCCAACCACAGCCTTTCTCGGCTCATCAACAACAAAAGCGGCAGGGAAGTCAAGCAGTGAGCAACGCTAACGGGCTAATACCTATCTCTCTAAACACGCGATCGTTGCAGTTCTGATCTCAGGAGAGATTTCCGTGGCCAACAGGACGACCAACCCACAGGCACTCAGCAAGTCTGCCCGCGTCTGGAGTTACGTTTCCCGTTCTCCCGTTAATTCTCTGTGGGATCTGCAGGGAGTTCCATGGAAGGCGATCCTGAAGAATACCTGGGATTCCATGTTTGACGACAACCTTCTGGGACGCTCGGCCGAGCTGGGATTTTATTTTCTTTTCGCCCTGTTTCCCACCCTGCTCACCGCCTGCGCCGTACTCGGTCTGGCGGCGCGTTCGGCCGCGCACATCTATGAGCATCTGCTGCAGTACCTGTCGATCGTGGTTCCACCGTCGGCATTGGGGACGGTCCTGGCAGCGTTCAATCAAACCGCAGCTGCCGCAAGCACGGGCAAGGTGACCTTCGGACTGGTAGCGGCTTTGTGGTCTGCTTCGGTAGGGTTCTCCGCAATTCAAGACACCCTGAACGTGGTTTACCGGGTCAAGGAGACCCGCCCGTATTGGAGAGCGAGACTGTCGGCAATCGGTGTCACCTTTCTTCTCTCCATCGTCATCTCACTCATGTTGGCGTCGCTGCTGACCGCCGACTTCTTTGCCCGCCTGGCTCATCTTCGCATGCACCAGCATTTGCTGGCTGTACTCACTGCGAATTTCGCCCGCACCATGGGATGGGTGGCCGCCACGGCATTCCTTTCCTTGCTTTTTGCGCTCATTTATTATTTGGGCCCCGACGTTACGGTGAGCCGGTGGCGCTGGCTTACGCCGGGCGCGGCCTTTGGCATGGTGGGCTGGCTGTTAGGTTCGCTCGCTTTGCGGGTGTACGTTCACTACTTCAATAATTATGCGGCCACCTATGGTTCGTTGGGCACCGTGATCATCCTGCTCACCTGGTTTTATCTGAGTGGGCTGATGCTGCTGCTGGGAGGCGAGATCAATAGCAAAATAGAGGCCGCTGTGTGCGCCAGGAATCTGGCCGCGGCGGGAGCGTTGAAACCTGAGATGGTAGGCCCCTCGGCCGCAGCGTCCTAGGTTGCACAGCGTTCCTTTTTGGATCAAACCGCCTCCGCCGTTCCTGCATCTCAACCGCAGATGGCGCAGCTTGAGCTGTTCTGGGATACTTAAGCGTGACGGCTCAATTCCATTTGCTGACCAGGGGTACACGCTTGCAAGTCGCGAATGCCCTGTGCATTCTCGCAATGTCCGTGAGCATGCATGCGCAGACCACGCAGATTCAGGACAGCCGTTGAAATTGCCGGTCGGCCGAACCTGGATACCAGCAGACTGATACCGCTCCCTCGAGCAACACGCAGGGAAACATTCGCGAGAGGGATTGGGGGACATGATCACTAGGGTACGGTTCGTTTGCTTGGGGATGGCTGTAAGTGCGCATTGACTATGGTTTTTGAACATTCGGGGGTGTCCACGATTTGAAACGACGGATACGGTTTTTTGGACGCTCAGTTTTGGTTTTGTATCAGGGCACGGCTTTAGTCGGGCACAACGAAGCAAAAAAGATGGGCTTTAAGCCCCTGAGCTAGTCTTTTGCGGCAGACGTGGCCTGGGCAGAGGGCAACGAACCAGTCCCGCAGAGCCTGCCCTGAGCTTGTCGAAGGGGACGGAACAATCTGTAGCCCGGCACGTGAGTGCCGGGTAGGATTAGATTGATGACGCGAGTCCCGGAGGGACGGCACATTGCGATTGAGCGGTTGAGGGCTAGACTTCACGCGAAACCGACGGGATAGCGCGGGGACGTCCCCTAGCTGCCCACGAAACAGTAATTGGGAGCTTGGTGAGCATCCGAGGCGTCCTGCCTCTGCTGGATATATCGATCCAAGTTCGTCGTCTCCGCATCAGTCGTCTTGAGGTAGTCGATGCCTACGGTGTGACGGACTGACGCCTTCGTACTGGGCCACCGGATCCCGGCTCAGTAGCGAATCGGCTATCGTGACACCTCCGCCCCATCCATGCAAATGGGTGCACATCAGAGGTGAAGGGGTGGAGTGTCAACCCTAAACCCCATGCGCAGCATGGCGCTTTTCGATCGCTACGACACAGGGGTCCGGAGCTGCTTGCTGCTGTGGTGCAACTCCACGTCCGCACGGATCAGAGCTACATCGACACAGCCGCTCCTAGCACTCTGAGTAGAATGCAAGCTGATAAGACGAGACCTGGTATGCGAGGAGTGTCTTTGCCAATTGCGCCAAGAACGACTCCGAGAAAACTTGTCGGTGCGGCCACGAAAAAATACCGAGCTTCCCAAGGGTCAAAAGGATGTTTTTGACCGAACTCGATATAAACGGCGATGGCGACAGTGAAAACCAAGCCGAGGATTCCACATAGCAAGCTGCCCCAAGCAGCATAACCCCGCCAATCTCTTTTGTCGTCTGCGTAATCCACTGCAATACTCCTGTACCCAGATGCCACTTTGACCAATCTGTGCGGCAACTAGATTGCTCCGGTTACTGTTGAGGGCAGTTTTGATTTCCAGTCCAAGTGCCCATACCAGCTTGGATTTTCAGATCCGGAATTACATCCTGCGTCACATGCGGTCCGATATTTGACGTCGGTTGCATGCCTCCGCCGTTGATATCGAGCGGTGATCCGCTCGCTGGAGGTTCAAACGTCAGAGGATTGTACTCGTCTATGTGGAAACTGCCCGTCGCAGGATTGCCGTACTGACCGGCGAACGGTGCCAAGTTCACATGGATGCTGCAGTTCGACTGATTGCCGCGCAGGTTGAGACCCGGATGTAATCCGAGCACCGTGTCAAAAACACTAACCTGGATGCCGCTCTGCTGCATCATCGAGATAAATTGGCCTTGAGTCATGCTGCCGAAGTCAAAAGTCCCACTTAATGGAACCCCAGGGCCTGAATTCACAGTTGCCGATGCATTTGTCCAACTCTGAGCTATGGTCGAGTTTGCGTTCGGACTCCAGTCGCCCGGTTGGGTGTTTGACTGCTGACCGTTGGTGAGCGTCGCATTTTCGAAAAGATGCGGATCTACGTAAGTTCCGCCTTGGCCAGAACATCCTTCTGCATTTCCAGTTACTGCATCATCGGACGCGTCGTAGCTACCATCATCCCAAACGCACTCCATGCCCGTCGGATCGGTGTTGACCAAAGGGTTGTTGAGCGCATAGCTGTAGAGATTTAAACTTTGCGGATTGTAGGGATTGGCGTAATACAGCCCGGTTGGGTCCGGGCTCATAAATCGTCCCATCTCATATGGCAGTCCGCGTCATAGATGAAGATCTTCGTCGTATGCATTAAATCGGGATCCCTATTTGCGATATGCGATTCCCCAGTCTGGATCGATTGCTATATCCATCCCACCAGTCAGAGTTGGCGTTATAGACGAGAAGGCACCAGGAGCATATATGCCCTGCTTGTCGTGTTGCATGTTCAGGAAAGGGGTGAACGTGATGCTATATGTCACCGAGTTCTTCACCGGGCCGACCAGCTTCCACTGTCCATTCGTCTGCTTGACTTCGCCACTGTTCAGCCTCACCGTCTGCTGAAAAGTATGGTCTCTTGCGAGAATGAGCGATGAAGTACCCCACTCTGCTTTCGCAGTATAGGTACCAGGCACGTCGGCTTCCTTAAACCGCACGCAGCCCACCATCGAAAAAAAGAGCACGCAGACCCACAGAACGCTTTTTAGTGGCCGCATAAGCCGATCTCCGTCCATTCGAATGTCTGGTTGACCGTGTGCTCCGGGCCCGTAGGACCGTTAGGGTTATCTGAAGTGTGGGTTCCGTTCAGAGCAGATTCGCCGTTTAGCGATGACATGCTCGACGGGTTATTGATGGTGAACGTCGTCGTTCCGTTTACGGTATAAATGCCTCCCGAATAGCCCCCCACCTCGATTTGTGTTGGGTTGGGAGGACTGTTCGTTGCGGAGTCCATATAGGCGGCTAGATGTCCTTGCCCAAGCGAGAACGGGTTAGCGGGCGTACCCGGACAACCAGCTTGGACGTACTGACTCGTCGATTTCTGCACATTTTGCGTATTTTGCATTTGCTGCGTGGCAGTGTTCCCCGGTCCGTAAACGACGTTTCTCGGGCCCGACCCGTTCAGAAAAGCGTCGAGATAGTCCCAGGGTGCGGATTCCAGTGATGTCGATCAGGGAAACGGGGTGAAAGCGATCAGAGTTCCTGCGATTCCGATCAAGGTCGGAGCGCAGCGACGCTGGCGAGATTGATTGTCGCGATAAGTGATCGAGATCGTCAAGTTGGAAGAGTATTTCCGAGCGAAGCGAGGCTATTTTGTTGTGCAGCGGGGATGGGGGCGTGGGGGAAGGGGCTGGCATTTGAAGCCCCTTGCCCCACACCAGCGCCTACAGAAGCAGCAGAGGCTTCGGTTGCCAGCAGGCCTATTGGTCAGGTTTCCTTTTCCTCTTTGCCTTCCGTCTTCTTGGCTCGTGTCTTGCGCATGGACTCGCCGTGCAGCTCGATGCGATGGGCGTTGTGCACGAGCCGGTCAAGGATACCGTCGGCGATGGTAGCGTCGCCGATTTGCTCGTGCCATTGGGCGATGGGAACTTGTGAAGTCAGGATGGTCGATCGTGTTTGATAACGCTCTTCACAGATTTCCCAGAAGTCACGCCGCTCGGATTCCTGCATGGGCGCCATGGCCCAGTCATCGACCACCAGGACATCGACACGGCTGAGCCGGGCCAGCAGATTGCGCAAGCTGCCGTCAGCGCGAGCCAAGGCTAGATCGCGGAACAGCGCTGCGGCGCGGATGTAGAGCACGAGATATCCGTCGCGACAGGTCTTCTGAGCCAACGCGCAGGCCAGCCAGCTTTTGCCTACCCCGGTTGGACCAACAAGGAAGATGTTCTCGTGCCGTCGGACCCAACCGGAGTCGTTGACCAGCGAGCGGATCAGCGAGCGATCGAGGCCGCGGGAGGCTCGATAGTCGATGTCTTCCACGCAGGCGTTGCCTTTGAGCTTGGCGTAACGCAGTCGCCGTTCAAGCGCCAGGTTCTGGCGCCAGGTCCACAACCGGTCGACCATGAGGGAGAGTTTTTCTTCGAAGCTGAGCTGAGCGGCGTCTTCGTTCTGTTCGAAGTTACGCCAGGTTTCGACCATGGGTTCCAGATGCATGGCCAGGAGTTTATCGATGGTGGGCTGATGTAACATGGCTCGCCTCCTTTCACTCGAAGTACGCTGCGCCGCGGATGTTATTGTGTTCCGGAGCAGAACGCGGCGCAGACGGTGGGTGGATGGGTTGCTGGTCAAGATTGTGGCGCAGGATGGAGTTCATACTCCTGTAGCTGACCGCGCCTGTGACCAAGGCGCGTTCCGCAGCTGCTTCCAGCCGGGCTAGCGGGTAACGCTGCCCAAGCCGGATGATCCCCAGGCATGATCGATAACCCATCTCCGGATGCGGCTGGGCTTGAAGTATCTTCTCCACCACTTCTTGCGTCTGCGTGCCCACCGTGGCTGCCCACTGGACTAGCCGCGAGGGTGGCCAGTCCAGATGGGCACGGTGGGCAGCGGGCCGATGCTCGTTATCACTCACCGTTACGTATGGATTGGCTGTGCGCACATGGGAGGCTACACGCTTTCGCTGATGGAAGATTTCCACGATCGTCGGCGTGGCCCGCACCTCCACCGTTTGCCGCACCAGTTGATAGGGCACGCTGTAAAAGCTCTCATCGAACTGGATGTGATAGTCGATGTTGACTGTGGCTTGTGACCACTCGGCCAGCTCAAAGCGCTCCACCGGAAGCGGGCGCAGCGCCGGCCGGTCCAGTTGCTCGAACAGGCTCACCCGCGAGCCTTCGCGCTTCTTGAACGCACGCTGGTTGAGCTTGTCCAGCAACTCGGCAATGGCGCGGTTCAGCTCGCCCAGAGAAAAGAACTTGCGATGCCGTAGGGCAGCCACGATCCAGCGCTGGGCGATCTGCACTCCGACCTCTACCTTTGCCTTGTCACGCGGCTTGCGCGGGCGCGTGGGCAACACACCGATGGCGTAGTGCATGGCCATCTCCTGGTAGGTCGGGTTCAGATCAGGCTCATAGCGGCAGGCCCTCGATACGCCGGTGCGAGTGTTATCGGGCACTACCAACTGCGGACAGCCGCCGAGAAACTCGAATGTCCGCACGTGGGCTCCGATCCAACTGGCCAACTGCTGATCCAACGTAGCCTCGGCATAGGTGTAGTTGCTGGCTCCCAGCACCGCTACGAACAGCTGCGCGGGGTGTGGCTGGCCGGTTGCTGGATCGTAGATGGGCATGGTCGCTCCCGCCCAATCCACAAACAACTTCTCCCCTGGCCGATGGAGTTGGCGCAGCACCAGATCGCGCTGCTGCTTCCAGTGCTGGTAGTGATGGCAGAAACGGCTGTACCCATAACTGTCTTCATGCGCGGCCCGGTACTCTTCCCACAGCAACTGCAGGGTGGTGTGCTTGTGCTCTTGCAGTTGCTGATGAATGTAAGCGAAATCAGGTGGGGTCTTGGTCCCCGGCCTTAAGACGCCGGGGTCGTCTGGATATAACTTCCGTTCCAGATCCGACTCCGACATTTCGGCCGGCAGTGGCCAGTGCAATCCCGCCGCACGGAAACGCTCCACGTACTCGTGCACCGTGCTCTGGCTGACGTTGGCGCTGCGGGCGATCTGGCGTTGCCTCAGCTTCAACTCGAAATACAACCGAAGGACTTCTCGCGTCTTGCGCATGGACATTCGCTTTCCGGGCACCGTACCCCCTCTTCGGAGTCACGGTATCCGCGATTTTGATGTCCAGCGTCGCCACGCTCTTTCCAAACTTGATTCCTGCCCATCCCGATCACCGTTCCTGCGCACCTCGATCACTGATCGGATTCACGCAGGAATGCTGATCGCTTTGGCCAGGAACTTTGATCGCAATCAGGCAGGAATCGTGATCGCCTTCAGCCAGGAATGCTGATCGACTTCAGCAGGGATCCGCACCAGAAGCCAGAACCGGTTGATGGGTTCGGCATACCGTTCTGACTACCGTTCTGCGTGCCATATGCATTCGAATAAAACTCATTGATCGTGCCGTCAGGATCTGTACTGTTATATCCCGTCAGATGTCCCTCAACATGGGTACCTCCTGTGAGGCCACAATCACGCTGTGGGCAATTTATTGTAACGACAATCGTACCGTTATCGTCGGGAGCGCCACTGCTCGTACAGCCCTCGTTAACATGTCCGGTGGGGTCCCTGTAGCCTAGTGGATTGTTGTCCACGTAACCGTACAGATTGAGGCTTTGAGGATTGGTAAAATCCGCGTACGGAACAGCGTCTGGATCTTCGCTCCAGTCCGGGCTCAAGAACCTCCCCATCTCATGACTCAGTAGCGCGCCCCGAGTAGTCGTTTCCTGGTTCGGTATCGCGTTCTTTGCCGGTGGAGTGGTATTGAGCGAACCGCAATCTGGGTGCACAAGTCATAGTTGCAGGGTTGCCGCTAGCGCTAATGCGTTGCTATTCGGCGGCTGTCAACATAACGAATCGTAACGTTATTCCAAACGCTATCGTTCTTAGAGACCTTGTTCTCCTGCGCGAATTCGGTAGGGCTGTTGAACTTCGATTCATGGCATTCCCCATACGTTACTGTGAGCTGATTTAAGTTGTTCCACTCAAGACCGAATCCGCTGAAATCGTCGCACTCGTATGTTTTGGAATAGACATGATCTCCCCATGCATTTGTGGCCGCGCGTATTGCAACATACACAGTGTCAGGTCCCTGCCACATCCCTGTCGTAGCTCTGTGGATTTCGGCAACGAGCTTCCCGTCAGGAGAAGCCTTCTGTTGAACGATGTAGTCCTGATCTCGGCGAGCCGAGGATCTTCCCCAGTCCACGAACAATACGCCGAACAAGAGGAGGAAAGCTGCAACCACGATGGCAGCTCCCCACGCCCCAACCTTGAAAAGTTTACGGATCATTGAGCGCACCCCATCGTGTACCAAACAAAACCAAGGGCCACAGCTTGATTTTCGTTAATGGCGTCTTGGTCGCCCTGATTCATCAAACCAGTGTTGGGGGCATAGGCGGGAAAGCCCGGCGAACCGGGACCAACGGTTGACGACGGAGGCGGAGGATTATTCGCTGGGGCTGAAGGTCCTCCATACTGCCCGTTCATGTATGCTGACTGCCCCATTGCCCAATTCACTTGAGTCTGCGCATTGCTTAATTCGGCACCAACTCCCGCCCAGGAAGCGGCACCGTTTAGAGTTTTACCCATCGCGGCCATAGTCGCACCGAAGTTGAAATTTCCTGCGTTGATTTGGTTAGTTCGGTTGCCAAAGGCAGGGTTTCCCTTGAAATCCTGTGTCCCGCCAGTCTTGAAGGCCTCAAATAGCGCCAAGGTAGACTTCTGACTATTGCTTTGTGCTTGTTGTCGATAATTGATGGGACCCGACGGCGGGGCAGCTGCGCCTGTGAAACCGCTACACGAGGGTTGTGGGTCGGAGGGTTGGGGTGTCACAGTGACACTCTGTTGATCCTGCGCAACCGTTCCACCATTGCTTGTGCATTCGCCCTCGTCGTCGGCATCCTCAAAATCCTCTCCTCCGTTGTCACTTGAACCGTAGTCGCAGAGGATCATCCCAGTAGGGTCAATGAATTTCAGCGGATTATTCAAAGCATAAGAGTACAGGTTTAGGCTTTGTGGGTTGGTCATATCCATCGCCATGAACCATCCAGGGTCAGGAGACAGGAATCGGCCCATCTCATGACTCCACTTTTCGCGTCCCTTTAGTTGAGCCATGGTTCAGCGGTCGAAACCTACCGAGCAACGCATTCACGAACCATGGTGTTCCCGTCTGGCCAAGTCTTGCACATAGAACAGAGCCAAAACTGTATGCTGACAGGTGCAGGGCGGGAATTGTGAAGCGCATCCAGTTCTCGCATCCGGTTGCGATCAAACCGTTGTTGCAATCAACTCCTGAGAATGCCGTCCATATTGAGTATTGCCCGTAAGCTAGCATGAGCGCTAGCTTGTAGGCCAACCAGCACGTGCCGACAATCCAGACCCACTTGGCAGCTAATGGTTGCCAGCTTCGGTACACGATGTAACCTAGAACGAAGGCCGCCCCGGCATCGAGTAGATAGGACCTGATGACTATTTGATTGATGTTATGCAGTCTGAAGTGATGGGCGACTGGAGACTGAACGATGGCAGTTCCAAACAGTGCGACAATAACATTCAAAAGAAGAATCGCCACAAATCGCGCTGTTCTGATCATTGAGGCTCCGTTACCATTGTCTTACTTTGACCAAGCTCCTCGAAATGCGTTGATCAAGACCCGCATTCCCAATACAAACCACGCCAGCGAGATGACAATCCATAAAACGGAATGAGACTCTCGCCCAATTCCGATGAAAGCTACTCCTGCCAGCACGAAGAAGACACCGAACAGGGCAATACCTATCCTTTGGAGAGGGGTTGCACCTTTCGATCCCTTGAAAATCAAGTAATCGACCGCCCTGCTATTTACCAGCGTATCCGGCCAAACAGTGTTCCTCTGCTTAGCCTTGATTTCCTCAATGAAGTGCTGGCGTTTCTTGCTCGTATTAGCCTCCCCAGATGCCAAGTTTAATGCTGATTCGCGCATTGTCCACTTGAAACCGCCTCATCCGCAATTGCTGCCGCAGCGCCTACCGTTGCGTCAGCACCGGCGTTCCCGAAGGGTCGCACACCTTTAGCTGTGTTTTGCCATATTGCGGCCCCTCCCGAACCTCCACTCGAATCATCACCATTGTTGTTAAACTGGCCTCGAAAAGCGTTTTGAATGTCCATCGTCCCATCAGGAAGAACAAGACAGTTGAACACGCTGTTGTGGATCGGAGGAGGAACCGGTCGTGGGCCAACGAGGTCGGGGTAGTGCGGTGGCGTAGGACCTATTTGATCCATGGGAACTCGAAGGTTGGTGGCATCCGTCGATAAACTAAGGTCCCTTTGCCCGACATTTGCATTAACCGTCACACTGTTCCCGAATTCGTTCGTATTGAGCACACCGTTCTGAAAGCTATACACCGCCGCGTTGCCATACGAAACTTGCCCAGTGCTGGCATTCGTTGTAACGCCCGATGCGTTGACGTTCCCGTTTACCCAATAGCCCCCATTGCTTCCATTTGGATTTCCGTTTGCGTCGGTACCCACGCACTCACCAAAATTACTATTGTGGTCAACAGAATGAACGCCGGTGCCTTCGTCGTTTAAATAAACGCAATCGAGCCCAGTTGGATCGGTGTTCTTCAACGGGTTATTGCGCGCGTAGCTGTAGAGATTCAAGCTTTGTGGATTTGTAGGATCAGCATAGTAGAGCCCCGAGGGGTCCGGGCTGAGGAAGCGGCCCGTTCCATCGGAATAATACCTGGCGTTGAAGTAGTCGTTTCCAGATTCCTGGTCGTGGATCTGCCCTGTGAAGTGTTGTTCGCTGAGGTCAGTGGCGGAACAGATCAGCTCGTCGCCGAAGGGCAAATTCATACACATTTGCGCCACGGTGCCATCATACTTGGTGACCACGCGCTTGCTTCCCAGCCAGTCGTTCAAGGCGAAGTAGGTCG
>Ga0302325_10023625_pt1 | contig 12808 bp, 11 predicted proteins | sample Palsa_T0_2_FD_201948 | JGI IMG/M metagenome (GOLD analysis project Ga0302325, IMG submission 201948) | Peat permafrost microbial communities from Stordalen Mire near Abisko, Sweden - Palsa_T0_2 | ecosystem: Environmental > Terrestrial > Soil > Palsa > Peat permafrost | place: Sweden: Abisko... | reverse complement strand
CCGCGATCTCGAACAGCAGCTTGCGCGCCAGCGAATAGCCGTTGGTGTGCAGACCCGTCGAAGGCAAGCCGAGCAAAATATCGCCCGCCCGTATCGCCTTGCCCGTCAGCAGTTCCGACCGTTCCGCCGCCCCCACAATGAACCCGGCCAGGTCGTATTCCGACCCCGTGTACAGCCCCGGCATCTCCGCGGTCTCCCCGCCGATCAGGGCGCACCCGTTATTCCGGCATCCCCGCGAAATCCCCGAAATTACGGCCGCCGCCGTAGCAGCGTGCAGTTTGCCCACCGCGAAGTAGTCCATGAAAAATAGCGGCAGAGCGCCCTGAACCGCGATATCATTGACGCAGTGATTTACCAGGTCCTCCCCCACCGTGTCGTGGCGTCCCGTTAGGAAAGCGACCTTCAGCTTGGTGCCCACGCCGTCGGCGGAACTCACCAATACCGGTTTGCGAAACCCGTTCAGCTGATACGCCGCCTTATACCGATCACACCCGAAAAGATTTCGTCGTATATAATACAGCATTGCCTTATGAAGAAACTACTATTGCTTTCGTTGTTCTGGTGTTGTGCATACGCCTTGGCCGAGACTCCTCCGACCATGGCGATCCGCAACGCGAAGATCGTGACAGTGAGCGGCCCGGTTATTGCCAAGGGCACGGTCATTGTTCGCAAAGGATTGATTGAAGCGGTCGGCGAGAACGTTACCATTCCAGCCGACGCGATTATCGTGGATGGCGAGGGTATGACCGTCTACCCCGGCCTCATTGACGCATTGAGCACCGTCGGAATCCCCGGCGCTGCCCCGGCCGCGGCAGCCGGCGGTGGCGGTGGCGGAAGAGGCGGACGTAACGCGGCGGCCCCCGCTCAAACGGCGGCGCCTGCAGCGGCGGCAGCGGCGCCGGCGACCCGCTCCTGGGGACCTGAAGATCGCCCGCAAACGACCAGCTGGCTGGTGGCCGCGGATGAATTGCAAGCCGGCGACCGCCGCGTGGAAACTGTGCGCGGCAGCGGCATCACCACGGCTGTTACTTTTCCCACTCGCGGTATTTTCGCCGGTCAGGGCTCCATTATCGACCTGGTTTCCGGCGAGAAGGCGGCGGAAATGGTGCTCGTTCCCGAAGCCGGACAATATATTTCTCTCGGCGGCGGCGGGCGCGGCGGTGGCGGCGGCGGTGGCGGTGGTTTCCCCAGTTCGCTCATGGGAACCATCTCTTATATCCGCCAACTCTACCTCGATGCCGATCATTACAAGTTGGTGAAGGATGCCTATGCCAAGGATCCTCGCGGCATGCAGCGGCCCGAATATGACCGCGCGCTCGAAGGTCTCCTGGCCTCCAAGCGGATTCTCATCCCCGCCAACCAGTTACTCGAAATCGACCGCATGCTCCGCTTCGGAGCCGAGCTCAAGCAGCCTATGATTCTCTACGGAGCGCGTGAAGCCTACCGGCCGGAAGCCATCGAGCTTCTCAAGAAGGCCAACACCACCGTGCTGCTGAGCCTTCGCTGGCCCACTGCGCCCGCCCGCGCGGCTGCCAGTGCCGATGGCGAGGACACCAACGAATCTCTGCGCACTCTCATCGAACGCGACCAGGCGCCTACCGCTCCTGCCGCGCTGCAGAAGGCGGGAATCAAGTTTGCCCTGTATTCCGACGGTCAGGATACGCCGCGCGATTTCCAGCGCGCCGTGAAAAAAGCCATCGATAACGGTCTGTCGCGCGACGAAGCGCTACGCGCGCTCACCCTCTCGCCGGCTCAAATCTATGGCATCGCGGACCGCGTAGGCAGCATTGAAAAAGGTAAGATCGCCAACCTCGTGGTAACCAAAGGTGAGATCTTCGACGATCGCACGACGGTGGTGATGGTATTTGTGGACGGCAAGAAATACAACCCGGGGGAAACGGCTGCACCCGGCGGCCGTGGTGGCGCTGCTGCCACCGACGATCCGGGCCCGGGAGGGAAGCGATGAAAAAGATCATACTCGGAACACTGTTGGCGCTGGCTCCGCTATGCGCCGACACTATCGTAATTCAGAACGCCACCGTCATGACCGAAGGCCCCAAGGGGATCTTCAAAGGCTCGGTGGTGGTAAAGGACGGCAAGATTTCGGAAATCGGCGAGAAGGTAATGGTGCCCCAGGGCGCCACCATAATCGAAGCCGGCGGGAAGTTTCTCATCCCCGGCATCATCGATTGCCACTCGCACATCGCCGGTTCCGGCGGTATCAATGAAGGCAGTGTCTCGGTCTCCTCAATGGTCAACATTAAGGACATCATCAACTCCGACGACATCGCTATTTATCGCGCCCTCGCCGGCGGCGTCACCACTGCCAACATTCTGCACGGCTCGGCCAATTCGATTGGCGGCCAGACTCTGCCCCTCAAAATGCGCTGGGGCAAGAGCGCGCAGGAATTGATTTTCGTGGGCGCCATGCCCGGCATCAAATTTGCCCTCGGCGAAAACCCCAAGCGCTCCGGCAATCCGCAGGGCGGCCGCGGCGCTGGCGCTACTACTCCCACCGCACGCTATCCTGCTACCCGCATGGGAGTGGAAGATGTCATCCGTGAAGCCTTCAACGACGCCAAGGGCTATAAGGCCGACTGGGATGCTTACGATGCCGAAGTTGCCAAGGGCATGCACCCCATTCCGCCGCGCGTAGATCTGAAACTCCAGGCGCTCAAGGAGGTTCTCGAGAACAAGCGCTACGTGCATGTGCACTGCTACCGCGCTGACGAGATCCTCATGATGATCCGCGCGGCCGATGACAACGGCTTCAAGGTCCGCACCTTCCAGCACGTGCTCGAAGGCTACAAAGTGGCCAAGGAAATCGCCGCTCACGGCGCCGGCGCATCCACCTTCAGCGATTGGTGGGCGTATAAGATCGAGGCCATCGACGCTATTCCGTTCAACGCCGCGCTCATGACCAAGAAGGGCGTGGTCGTCAGCCTCAATAGCGACGACGCGGAACTGATGCGCCACCTCAACACCGAAGCCGGCAAGGCCATGAAGTACGGTGGCATGACCGAAACCGAAGCGCTCGCCATGGTGACCATCAACCCGGCCAAGCAGTTGGGCATCGACAAGACTGTCGGCTCCATCGAAGAAGGTAAGGACGCCGACCTGGTGCTCTACGACGGCTTCCCCATGTCCGACTTCGCCAAGGTGGAGAAGGTCTGGATCGACGGCACGCAGTACTTCGACCGCGAGAAGGAAATCGCCGCCCAGGCCACTAAGGAAGCGGAAAAGAAAAAGCTGCTGGACAAGGAAAAGGCTGCCCAGCAAAAGACGCAGCCCACAAGGAGACCGAATCAATGAAACTTCTGGGATTGCTGTTAGCCTGCACGCTCGTGGCCTTCGCGGCCGGTGAGACCGTGCTGATTCAAAATGCGGATATCTATCCCATGACGGGCCCCATGCTGAAGGGCGGATCGCTGCTCATTCAGGATGGTAAGATCGTCGATATCGGCGCCAAAATCGTCGCCCCTAAAGGCGCCACGGTACTGGATGGCAAGGGTCTGCGAGTCTATCCCGGCTGGATCGATTCCGCCACTCACCTGGGCCTGGAAGAAATCGAGTCCATTCGGGAAACCAACGACACCGCCGAGATCGGCGACTTCATGCCGCAGCTCAAAGCGCTCTCGGCCGTGAATCCCGATAGCGAACATTTCGGTGTGGTGCGCGTCAACGGCATCACCACCGCCATTGCGCTCCCAGAGATTAGTGGCGGTGGTGGTGGTGGTGGGCGTGGCGGCGGCGGTGGCCAGATTATTTCCGGCCAGGCTGCTCTGATGCATACCGACGGTTGGACCTGGGAAGAGATGGAGATCAACCGCTCGGCGGCTATGGTCCTTAACTTCCCCAGCTCCGGCGGCGGACGCGGTGGACGCGGCGGTGGCGGCGGTGGCGGTCTTCCGGCCGATATGCAGGACCTCGCACCCAACAATCCCGCGGCAACTGCCCAGCGCGGCTCCCAAGAGCAGATCGCCAAGCTCAACGCCTTTTTCGATGACGTGCGCAACTACAAAAAGGCCAAGGCAGCTAATCTGCCCGAGTTCCGCAAGGACTTGAAATTCGAAGCGATGCTTCCCGTTATCGATGGCAAGATGGTACTCGCAGTCAGCGCCTCCCGCGCCCCGGCGATTCATGAAGCCATCGCGTGGTCCGAAAAGCAGAACGTGAAGATCGTCATCATGGAGCCGCGCGACATCACTAAAGCCGGCCCCGAGCTGAAGGCCAAGAACGTGCCCATCGTACTCGGCCGCGTTCTGGCTCTGCCGGAAAGCGAAGATTCCGAATACGATCAGGGCTATACCCAGCCCCTCGAAGCGTATAAGGCAGGCGTGAAGTTCGCGCTGGGAACCTTCACCAACGAATTCGTGCGCGATCTGCCCTACCAGGCAGCCACCGCCGTGGCATACGGCCTGCCGCACGATGAAGCCATGAAGGCTCTCACCATCAATCCCGCGCAGATCTGGGGCGCCGGCGATATAATTGGCTCCCTGGAGAAAGGCAAATTGGCCGACCTGATGATTGTGGATGGCGACCCCATGGACGTCCGCACGCAGATCCGCCATTTGTTTATCAAAGGCAAGGAAATCACTCTCTCTAACAAGCAGATTCGCTTGTACGAACGTTACATGAGCCGGCAGTAAGCCGGACGGAGCGAGGCAGCACTCACCGCTCCTGGATGTGCCCTTTTACGAGGGCCGTCCGGGAGCGGTTTTATTTTGCCGGTGGTCCGAATCCAGTAAGATCGTGACTGGGCCGTCGTTCACCAGGTGAAGCTCCATCGTCGCCTGAAATATGCCCGTTTCCACCGGCGCCGGACCGCGCCGTGCAGTCTCCACAAAGTAATCGTAGAGAGGCTGGGCTATCTCCGGCGGCGCGGCGTCGTCAAAGCTGGGCCGGCGCCCTTTCCTACAGTCACCGTACAGAGTAAACTGCGATACCAGTAGTAATCCGCCTCCTGACTCTGTGATATTCCGGTTCATCTTTCCGCTATCGTCTGGAAAAATCCTCAATCCCAGCAGCTTATCCACCAGGTAATCGGCATCGCTCCGCGTGTCTCGCCGCGAAATGCCGATCAAGACGCAAAGGCCGCTACGGATAGAACCTGCAGTACTGCCGTTTACTGTCACATAGCACTCTTTCACTCGTTGGATAACCAGCCGCATGAACTTAGCTCCGATTCTTGCTCGAAATCTAACAGATTGATACTCGTTTGTTCGCTGTTATGTTATATTGTCCGGGGGGTTTTTTATGGCACGAGCCTCACATGATATCAATATCTTGGAGATGGCCCTGATTGGCTATCAATCCGAGAGAGAGAGAATCGAAGGTAAGATTCTTGAGTTGCAGGCACAACTGAAAGGTAAGAAAGTTTCAGTTTCTTCCGCGGGAAAAACCAAACCACGCGCCAAGCGCGTGCTCAGCGAGGCAGCCCGCAAGCGCATCGGAGCCGCGCAGAGAAAGCGCTGGGCCGAGCACCGTAAGCACATGGCCGCCGCGGCGAACGGGTAAAACTCAAGCGCCCGTTTTCCGGTGTTACCATACGAGCAATGAGTGCGCTCAGCCGGATTGGCGTGGCGATTGACAGCGATCTGTTAAAGAAGTTCGACCGTCTCATTGGCGGCCGCGGTTACACCAACCGATCGGAAGCTTTTCGCGACCTGATTCGCGACCAACTCGTGGAAGAGACCTGGGAATCGCCCGACAGCCATGTAGTCGGCACGGTTACCTTGGTATACGACCATCATGTCCGGCAGCTGAATCAGAAACTCACCGCCATCCAGCACGATCATCACCACGCGATTCTCTCCACTCTACATGTTCACCTCGATCATGATAACTGCCTGGAGGTAGTGGTCGTGCGTGGTAAATCGGCCGAGGTCCGCAAGGTTGCCGACGTGCTGATCAGCACTAAGGGTGTGAAGCACGGAAGATTGACAATCACCACCGCGGGAGCCGTATAACATGATCGTCGGAACCGGTGTCGATCTGGCGGAAGTCCCACGCATAGAAGCATCCATCGCCAGATATGGCGCCCGTTTCATCGAGCGCATCTATACGCCCGCGGAGATCGCCTATGTGGAGCGCAAGGCCAACCGTTTCGAGCGTTATGCCGCCCGTTTCGCCGCCAAAGAGGCCGGCATGAAGGCCATCGGCACGGGCTGGCGCCACGGAGTCCGCTGGCAGGATTTCGAAGTCGCCAACCTCCCGTCCGGCAAGCCCACGCTCCGCTTCCACGGCGTCGCCGCGCAAGTCGCCCACAAGCTAGGAGTCCGCAATGTATCCCTGTCGATTACACACACCAAGGAAGTCGCCCTGGCGCACCTGATTTTGGAAGATTGACGCTTCGGGCAAACCGACTCCCTTACGGTCGCGGCTCCGATTGTCGCGCGCAACTCCCATAAGCGCGACTCTGACGCTCGTAACTCCGATCAGCACGTGCTCAATCGGAGCCGCGACCGTCAGGAAGTCGGTTTCTTACTGATGCCCCAGATACTTCTGATACAATTCCGTCTGCCGGCTGTCGAGGCTGACGGGCTTGCCGTCGATGAACATCATATTGATGTGCGTCATTACTTCCAGAGGATTCCCGTCGGACACAATCAGGTCGGCGCTCTTCCCTTCCTCGATCGAACCCAGCTTATTACCGATGCCGAAAATTTGCGCCGCGTTCAGCGACACCGCCTTGTAAGCTTCCTCCTTAGGCAGTCCGAAAGCCACCGCCGCGGCCGCCTCATAGGGGAGATTGCGCGCATTCCGCGAGCTGAACGTAGCGATGCAGAACTTCACTCCGGCATTATAGAGCGCCGCCGGGGTGGTGTAAGGGAGATCGTAAGGTTCGTCCTCATCCATGGGCAAAGTGTGCGTCGGTCCCAGCACCACGGGGATGTTATTCGCCTTCAGTAGCGGCAGCACCTGGTACGCTTCGTAAGCGTCCGCCAGAATGATCTTGATCTTTTCCTTTTTCGCGAATTGCACCGCCTCGCGAATCTCGCGCGCCTTCACCGCGGTCACGAACAGCGGCGTCGTGCCTTCCAGCACCGGAATAATCGCCTCGTATCGCAGGTCGGTGTGGATCGCCTTAGGGTCGGCGCGTTTGGCCTGGCGATACTGGCGAGCTTCTTCGAAGAATTTGTTGAGCTCCTTCATCTTCGCGTCGTAGTCGCGCTTCGCCTCGGCGTAGGGAATCGGATCGGGCTTGGCGGAGGGATCTTCGTCCTCCTCGTCGGTCTCATGCGGCTTGAGGGGCTGCGTGATAATGGCCGGAAATCGCAGGTGGATCGCCGTGGTGGGCATCACCGTCATGGCGTCATTACTTCCCGATTCATCCAGGTGGAGAATCGACATCTGCCCCGAGATCAGCTCGCCCTCGGGCATCTCAATCACGCTGGTGACGCCGTTAAAACGCGCCGCCGGAATCTGCTCGCTCGATGGATTCACGGCCGTCGCGGCACGCAATTGGGGATTGATCAGCCCGATCTCCTCGGCATCGGAAGCCTCTTCATTCGAGTTCCTTTCCATGCCAAGCCGCGAAGCCGCGTCGATCATGCCCGGGTACACCTGCTTGCCCTGCACGTCTATGATCTGAAATCCCGCGGGCGCGGTGAGATTCTTGCCCACTCCGATGATCTTGCCGTTGCGCACCAGCACCGAACCGTTCTCGATCACCGGACCGGAAATCGTGTGCACCGTGGCCCCGCGCAGCATGTATCCGCTATCCGACGCCGGCGGCGGCGTTTGTGCGAAGGCCGCGGCGCACGTTAGCGCGCAGATAAACACCATCGGGCGCATAGGCATTATCTAGCTATTCTACACCCGCGGGGACTTACTTCTTGTCCAGCCGCTTGCATTCCTGCCAGGTGTAGATCATGCGATGCACCACCGTGAGATTCGAAAGGATGGCGATCACCCACAGCATCGGCGCAATGCGGTCGAAAAGCCCGCCGATAATGATCAGCACCACGCGTTCCGGCCGCTCCAGAAATCCCACCTTGCACTTGGGAATGGCATTCTCGGCGCGCGCCCGGCTGTAGCTGATCATCACCGACCCGGTCATCACAATGGCCGTCAGCACGATATAAAACGGCCGGTTGATTGACGAGTAGTAGACCAGCAGCCCCATGAAAAGCGCCAGGTCGGAGTAGCGGTCCATTACCGAATCGAAGAATCCTCCAAACAGCGTGACCTGCTTGGTGGCGCGCGCCACCCGCCCGTCCACCATATCGAACAGGCCGGCGCCAATCACCACCACCCCGGCCCACAGCATCTTGCCTTGCGAGAATAAAACCGCGGCCCAGATGTTGATAACCAGCCCTAGGAAGGTGAGGACGTTGGGATGAATCTTGGAAAGCGCCAGCCAGCGCACGATGCGATCGATGGCAGCGCCGAAGACCACCCCGATCCCGCGGGTGAAAGTCATATTAGTCTACGACGTCGTGGATAGTAGTGAGCTTCCGGATCTCAAGTTCCTTCACCCCGCCCGGGCTAGTCACCTTGACCTCATCCCCGACTTCCTTCCCCAGCAGCGCGCGGCCAATCGGTGAAGTGGTGGAGACCTTACCGTTGGCGGCGTCAGCCTCCTCGGTGGTGACCAGGCGGTAGGTGATCTCTTCGTCGCGCTTGGTATCCAACACTACCACAACCGAACCCAGCCCCACGCGATCGCGCGGGATCTTGGTGAAATCGATCATAGAGATGTCGGAGAGCCGCTGCTTCAACTGGTTGAGGCGGGCGTTGACCATACCCTGCCGCTCCTTAGCAGCGTGGTACTCGGCATTTTCCTTGAGGTCTCCGTGCAGGCGCGCTTTCAGGATCTCCTTCGGCAGCTCGACATGCATCTCGTATTCGAGCGTGGTGATCTCGTCCTGTAGCTTTTTCTTGATATCCATCGAACCAGGGACTACTCCCAGGCTCCAATTATAGCGAAGTGGGCGCGAAGCGGAGCCGGTTTTACTTCACAGTGTGCGACAGCGAAGGGGGCGCACCAATCGGAGCCGCGACCGTAAGGGAGTCGGTTTTCACCCCACGTCGACCGACTCCCTGACGGTCGCGGCTCTGCCGAAGGTACCCCTACGCAAGGATTTTCGCCACGCCGCGCACCCTACTTCACCGGCAATTGGGAGGTTTGCGTGCTCACGCCCCCAAGGCTCAGCACGATCGGCTGGCTGCCCGAGGGAACCGTGGCCGGCACCGTGATGTTCACCTGGTACAAGCCCACAATGCCCGGCGCCAAGCCGGAGAAGCTGACCGGCGCGTTCACCCCCGCGATGGTCACTGTGGGAAACGTGGGCGATTGCGCCAGCGGCGTTCCCGGGCTCGGCTGGCCGTCCACCACCGAGCTTTGATTGGTCACCGGACCCAGCCCATTGACGTAAAGCTCAACGGTATCCCCTTTCGTCACCGGAGCCGTCGCGCTGACGATGGTCCCGGCGTTGAAATCCACCGCCGCCACGATGCCCGAACGTTCGAAGAAATTGGGGCAGTATGTGGCCAGCGGCACCGTGTAAAGATCCGTCAGCTGGGTTCCGCTCATGAGGCCTACCTTCATGGAGACGGACGTCTGCCCCTGAAATTCCCATGGGATCTGCACGTTGATCTGGCCGGGGCTCACGAAATACAAATGGCCCGGCAAACTGAGTCCTCCGCCATCGAAACTCACGCTCACGGCGGAAAGCGATACCGGCAGATAGCCAGTGGAGAAAACCTGGGTGGCATCCGCCAGACTCGTCCCTTGAATGGTGATATACGAGCCCGGCGCGAGTCCGCGATTTCCCTGGAAAGCGGCGCCGTCCACGACGCCGCCACTGGAGATAACGGGGTACGCGCGGGCATAGGCGTCAAATTCCGTCGTCACGCCGCCAATGGTGGCATTGAAGGTTTGCAGACCGAGTTGCGTCCCCAGGTTGACGAAGGCGGTGGCGATGCCGTAGCGGAACGTCTGGGTATCGCCCGAGCCGATCGCGCCACCGCCGCTTGCGACGCTGAAGGTCACGGGCGTTCCGATGACCGGTACCCCATAAGCGTCGATGGCGCGCGGTTGAATCGCCCAGCCGAGGTCGCCGGGACCACCGATAAACGAGCCATTGTAGACCGGAAAAACATCGGCCACGATGCCGCTTCCCGCCAGGTATTGATACGGCACGCGCAGCGTGGGCCCACCACCACCGGTCACTAAGACGAAGCCTTCATAAGAACCGGCCGGCGGCAGCGTGCCTTTCAGCGTCACCGAGACAGAATTCGTCTGTCCGGCCGCCAAAGTTAAAGTGGCCGGAGAAACCCCAGCCGTCACGCTGCTGGAAGCTTCGGTCTGTTGCACCGTAAACGTGAAGGTAGCGGTGGACGCCGTCACGTTGGTCACATTCAGGGTGATGCTGTTGGTCACCGACGCCGTGGTGAGCGCGCCGAATTCCACGGTTGCCGGATTCAGAGTAGCGGCCACATTGAGGGCATCCGCCGCGCTGAGCTGGCCCGCTCCCACGGCATCCACCCGCGCCACTGTTCCATCGGTATCGGTCACGACGACCTGAGTCCCCGCCGTATTCACCACCGCCGATTTCAGTTGCGCCGGAGTCCAGGTGGGATGCATCTGCTTCACCATGGCCACCGCGCCCGCCACCATGGGGACCGCGTAGCTCGTCCCGGTCACGCCCGCGTAGCCCGTGGCGTTGTAGGTATCGCCGCTCGGGTCGTACTTCTGCGTTGCCGTATAGATGCCCGCCCCCACTGCTACCATCTCCGGTTTGATCACAAACGTCTGGTAGGGACTCTCCGTAAACGTGCCGATCTCAGGGCCGCGCGAAGAGGCCGGCCAGAGGGAACTGGGCGCGCTACTCACCTCCGTGAAAGTGGGGTCGAACAAAGCGGTGGCGCCGGCGCTATTATCATCCAGAAAATTCTTCAGGTTCACGCCGTCGGCATAGCTGATCATGAGCGCAGGAATGCCCGTGTCGTTGGTTCCGGAGGGGCTGAAAATAGGAGCCGTGCCCGCGTCCATATAGAGCACCACTCCCAAGGCGCCGGCATTCTGGGCGTTACTGATCTTGTCGCTGAAAGTGCAGGTTCCGCGCTGGATCAACGCCACATCGTAGAGCAGCGAATTGGCGGCCAGCGGGGAACAGGCCTGGCCGTTATCGCCCGTGGTTGCGACGTCCACAATGGGAAGCGCGGCGGGCAGCGCCAATTGCGGGCCATCGTCGTACAGCGCCTGAATGCTATTGGAGGGCACACCCGTGCCAGTAACCTTCAACATCTGGTAAAGCGAGTGGGCATTCACGGAAGCACCCACGGTGATGGCGGAGGGCGCCGTGCCCGGCGTGTGGATGCTGCTGAGAGTATGCGGCAACTCGCCGAGAGCGCCGTCATTTCCCGCGGAAGCGACGACCACCAGCCCCGCGGTAACCGCGCTATCCACCATCTGCGCGTAAATATCGCAGGCCGCAGGTGTGGTTCCAGTGCCGCAATTGGGATCGACATCGAGCGGGCCCCAATCCGGCATATTGCCTTCGCTCAATGAAAGCGTCACGATATCCATGGCGTCGGTAATGGCGTCCTGCACGGCTTGGTTAATGGCCGTAAACAGCGCGTAGTCGTTCACTCCCGGCGATCCGAACACCTTGTAGTTGCCGAGGAAAGCCTTCGGCGCGATACCTTGAATGGTGGCCTGCGGCCCGGTATTCTGCACGCCCGCGGCGATCATGGCGATGGCCGTGCCGTGGCCGGAATGATCGCGCGCGCTGTAATCGTCGGGAGTGGAATAGGTGGGATCGGTATCGCTGTCCATCGCCACATAGCTGCGCGCCACAATCACTTTACTGTTGGTGAAATTGGGATCGCCCTTGGGAAATCCTGCCGGCGGAGTAAGGGTAGGGTCGATAAAGCCGGGATGATTCTGATCGATCCCGCTATCGATGATGCCGATCTTGATGCCTGCTCCCGCATTGGTGGCCCCGCCGAGCGCGCTCCAGGCGGCGCTCACATTTTCCATGCCGAGCGCGGTGTTAAGATCGCGCTTCAGGCGCGGCAGCGGCACTACGTGGACCACACCGGGGATGGCGAGCAATCGCGCCGCGGTATCGCGCGTGGCGGAGACGAAGATGGCATTCACGAGAATCTGCGAACTGCCGCGGACCGTCACTTTCCGACGTGCCAGCTCGGTGAGCACGCTAGCTTGCGCGGTGCGCAGCGACTGCACGCGGGCTGTGGCGGCAACGCTTTGCAGAGCCAGCCGCGAAGGACTGGTCCGCGCCACAGGTGGATCTGCAAGGAGCAATGCGTAGTCCGCCGGGTGGCTGCGCGTTTGACTGAAAGCTGCAAATACCACCAGGAACAACAAGATCGCTCGTTGCATAGCACCTCGTTAGACGCGTCTTAATGGGTTCTCAGTTGCAACATTCAGGGCTCTTTAGTGAGAAGGATCTCATCGGCCACGTCGGCGGCGGCCCGCATGGCAAGCACATCGTGCACGCGGACAATGTGGGCTCCGCGCAAAATGCAGGCGGCCACCGCCGCCGCCGTGGCGTAGCTGGTCTCCGACGCGCTGGCGTGTGTGAGAAAGCTCTTCCGCGAAGGCCCCACCAGAATCGGCGTATCGAGCGCCGTAAGCTCGCCCAGACGATCCAAAATCAGGGAATTTTGTTCCTTGCGCTTGCCAAAACCGAAACCCGGATCGATCACCAACCGCGACTTGTCGATACCCACCCCGCGCGCGCGGCTGACGGCCGCTTCCAGGTCCTTGACGATGGTCGCCACCGGCTCGCGCATCGGTCCCAGCTTGGCCCATGTTTCGGGACGCCCGCGCATGTGA
>Ga0302325_10023624_pt1 | contig 12808 bp, 14 predicted proteins | sample Palsa_T0_2_FD_201948 | JGI IMG/M metagenome (GOLD analysis project Ga0302325, IMG submission 201948) | Peat permafrost microbial communities from Stordalen Mire near Abisko, Sweden - Palsa_T0_2 | ecosystem: Environmental > Terrestrial > Soil > Palsa > Peat permafrost | place: Sweden: Abisko... | reverse complement strand
CTACTCCCGAGCGTCAAGACGGAATGATGGAAAACCAAAACCTGAAGCGAGACTTTATTTCAGTTGTGTGGGAAGTCTGATGTTCTCCTCCGGATTATTCTGGTTTGGATGGAGTAGCGGTCCTGATGTCCACTGGATTGTTCCCATCCTCGGAGTCGGATGGACCATTATCGGCATATACGCTGTTTATGTACGTTCAAGTATCTGAGTATGACTGACTGTAGACGGCTGTATTCAATTACCTGGCCGATTCATACACGATATACGCCTCGTCGGCGCTGGCCGCCCAAAGTTTCATGCGAAACATGTTTGCTGTTGGATTCCCCCTCTTCAGCATCCAAATGAACGACCGCCTCGGATTCGACTGGAGTATGAGTTTACTAGGTATACTATCCTTCAAATGACTCACTAATCCTAGGGTTTATCGGACTTGCGTTATCGGCTACACCGTTCGTGTTGATGGCGTATGGCCCGAGAATAAGGGAACACTCAAGGTTCTCGAAAAAGGTCCTTGCGATGCGGAGAACGAGATAAGGGAGTGTGTACAGGGGGTAGAAAGGCGATAGAAGGACGGGGAGGGAGCATGGGCCATTGGAGAAAATTTGTTATATCCTGCATAATAATAAGGGACATAGACTTGGGATAGAGGAGATATCATAATACGCTTTAAAACAAAGATACTAATGATGAAACGTTGGATTGCTCACTTGGAATGCTCCAGCTATAACTCATCCCGATGAAGCATTGCATGCAGAGCGGAACCACGGCGCTTTTCTCCGAGGGCGAGATCCAGCGAAAATAGCATCAAGGACTGTGAATATTGCCCGACACAGGGATTTGCGCGTTCCCGCGTTCTGCCGCATTTTCCCGCTGCAGAATCCCGATCCTCGCAATGCCATTGGGTCCGGCGGCGGAGACCGGAGCGAGCCACAAACAGACACACACACACAGCAAAATGCTCGACAGTCTAAGGTCAAACCTTAATTTGTGTGTGGTGTGCATCTGCCAGCAAAGTTGTGTGTGGCTTCCCCTCTTTTCGCGTGTTGCCGTAATCCACAATTTCACAGACGAACGGCCAACGCACGCACAGACCCAAAGCCTCAAATAATAAATGGCGCCGTAAATGCGCATCACGCTGACGATTCCTGACTAAATTACGCAAATTCGAGGACGGAGCTTGGATTTCCCCAGTTATTTTTACATTTTCTGGGACTAGACAGAAAATCGGACTTTGTTTGGAGCCGCTTGTCGGAACATCGACCTTCGCTCTCACGGGCAACACCACGCTCTGGTAGTCTTGAGGCAGACTTTGTTGTCGCGGGCGGGTTGCGCCGGTTGAATCGACTTCACTACAGTCTGTGCCACGGTGTGGACTGTCGCAGCAGGGAATGGACAATCCATTTGCGTCTGTCCAGCGACAGTACATGACACAGGTAACCTCTCTGCCCCTTACCCGACATCCCACGAGTCCTTCTCTTCGTCGGAATGGACTCCTCTTTGATATCAGAGACTGATCCATCTCTTTTTGTGTAGGCTCAATCAATACCCGCTATTAGTCCCCCTTCAATATTGCATCCGGGGCCTCCCCCGGCGCGAAATAATAATGTCGGCTCAAGTCCATCCACAGACAAAGACGACAAGAAAGACAAGGGAAAACGACTTGGTCAGGCGTGCGGCGCATGTCGGAAACGAAAGGTACATTCGATCCGTTCTCATTAAAGGTGCACACTGATCGCTAGGTCAAATGTTCCGGAGATAAGCCCGTCTGCGCAAATTGTCTTCGACTGAATAGTCCTTGCGTGTATGCTCCGAGTATTAAAGGAAAAGCCCCTCGATCAGGATATAATGAAATGCTCCAGAAGGTTGCGTCCTTGACGAATTCCACTAATTTCCAGCGGCTTGACAAGATGGAGAAGTTACTGCAACCGTTACGGCAGGAGGGATTCACAGAGGAAATATGGAAGTCGCTTACCGCAGCGCCCGATGATGAAACGGATCTTCTCAGCGATGGAGAACACCGACCTTCGCCAAATCGGTCTCCAGACGCCCGAGGCACCAAGCGCACAGCAGATGGAGAAAGGAAAGCAAGTTGGGGCGATGAAGATTATGGGATGAACGCAGAAAAATCCGACTACAGATCGATAAAAGTACAGAGTCCGCCTGCTGCGATGCCAGTTGAAGCCCGAGCGGATGGCACCGACGATGAAGATGACGAGTTCAAACCTAGAATGTATCTTTCCCCGGATAAAAGGATTGATTGTTAGACCCCTTCCGCCACTACATATTCAAGAACATCTGGCGGAGACGTATTTCGCCAATTGTCATGTACCGTATATTGTTCTACATAAACCATCGTTTATGAAGCAAATCGCCGATGGAACGGTTGCTCCTGCTCTGCTGCTTGCAGTATGCGCTGTGAGTGCTAGGTACTCGATCCCTTCCAACTGGCTAATAATAGATTCTCCCGGCATCCTGCTGTCCAGCAACATCCGATGTCCCAGGCCGGTGACGAATACGCTGCCAAAGCCCGCCAACTTCTGTCCCTCGAATTCGACCGACCAACATTATCCAACGTTCAAGCCCTCGTTGTCCTCGGGCTCCACGAATTCGGATCCTCTCGCGGTGCTAGAGCATGGATGTATGCTGGTATTGCCATTCGCATGGCCATCAGTCTCGGATTGAATGTTGAAGATGAAGGGAGATTGGCCAACCAGAGTTGGATTGAATGTGAAGTGCGGCGTCGTGTTTTCTGGGCTACTTTCATTATGGGTATGACTTCTGGGGGGATATGCTGATTTAGATCGGTTTTCGTCTTCTTCCTCTGCTCAAGCGCCACATTTTCTCCGAGAGAAGGATGTTCAGATTCAACTTCCTTGCTCTGACTACGAGTTCCTGAATGAGATCCCCGCTGCGACCGAGATGTTAAATGGGGGGTATCATCCTCTAATCACCAAGATTCCTGGGATCCAAATTGGTGCACTAGATCCTTGCGCCTTTTTCATCCGGTACCTTCAAATTCAATCTCCATCTAACAGATAGAATGATCTCAACTTGGGGCAGAGTAGTTTCCTATGTGAACGGACCGCGAAATCATGCTCTACCACCATGGGATCCCAACTCGGATTTCGCCAAATTCGACAACGAACTCTACGGAATGCACTCCTCGCTCCCTCAACACTACATATACACACGTAACAACCTCTCTGCCGCAATTGCCGAGAATCGCGCCCACTCCCTCATATTTCTGCACATCACGATCCGTCATTCTCTGTACTTTTTACACCGCTGGCTGTTTCCGAATAAACCCAACATGCCCATGACGACACTCTACAAGGACGCACCGCCCGATTTTATTAACACCAGTGCAAGGAAATGTATTGCTGCGGCGAATGCGATTAGTACGATATTGGCCGATGTGCAGGAGATGAATACGTTGTTGTTGGTGCCGTTCATGGGGTTTTGTGCGTTTACGACGGCGACGTTACATGTGTCTAATGCCTTCTCGCCGGATCAAGTCATTTCCAGCGCTGCGAAACGACATTTAGCTACCAATCTCAAGATCTTGATGGTCATGCGAAAGCACTGGTTCTCTCCCTTCTGCTCCAGAGCTAAGAAACAGGACCGTGACGGAACGATGGTGCCAGGCTGTGCGGGAATTATATGAACTGCAACAAAACTCCGCGACAGACAGGAGAGGCAATTTCGCCCAAACTTCAATTGCAAATGCAATCACCTACGGCTCCTTCCGAGACGACATCCCCAACAAATTCGACAAACAACAATTCCTCTTCCAAGCCAATTCCAACGGCGCCGGCTCCGCAAACAGCACCTCCTCCGTCGCCGAAACAAGCCACCCCCACTCTCAATCCCCACTCGAGATGTTCGACATCCTGGCCCCCCAAACACCACAATTCGAAAAACCCAATCTCCTCTACCCGCCGACCTCAGAAGTCACTCCCCAGGCCCGCAAAAAGGCCGAAGAACACGCCGTGCTGGAGGCGATGACGCAGAGCGCCTCGTTGCCCGTGAGTCCGTACTTGGGCCCGGGAACGTGGATGGAGCAGCAGATGGGGGATGAGAGCTTTCAGTTTGGGACGCATGTGCCCTTGGGGTATGGTGTGCAGAATCATATGTCGGGGATTGGGATGGAGGACTTTCCCAGTTTGGATGAGATTATAAGTAGTATGGAGGGAGGTGTGGATTCGGGATTCGGGTTCTTGGATGATCTGAATTTGTTCGATACGAATGGAATGCAGTAGGATGTATGTGTATGGTGTACTATATAGGTATTATTGGCGGTGTTTGGTCGGTATATTTAGGGAGTATATCGTGGTTATTGTGACGAGCTACTCTTAGTTCAAGGAGGCCAGCCGATGAGCTAAAAAGAGATATCAGATTCAACGTGAAATAGCCCAAAAATGGTTCTCCCAACGTTGTGTATTTCAGTGGATCCGTAATCCTTTCCAATTTAGCAATTTTCTATTGTGTTCCTGATGTTGCGACGAACCTGTGCCAGTCGTAGACAGAGACATGCGGTTATTGAAATAGCTGTAAACATGCTAGAAATACATTTATCGGTTGAAGTGTTGGCCAGACCCGTGGGCGTTGAGATGCCGATCAGATCAACGTAGCTGGCACACAAGTGGTTCGTGCATCTTCCACAGGACCCTAGAGGTTGATCTGATCGTGCATATACTGCGGAGTCTTGTACAAGAAGGGCTCCGACTTGAAGTAAGATGGAGCCGGTTTACACAAACCAAAGGTAGAATTTATCTGAGCCGGTGCTCTATAGATCTAGAGTAATAAAGTTGTCGGAGAATCTAGAGTTCACATAACATTGTTGCAGAAGTTATACCATAGGGATTAAAGCGACGGCTCGGAGGTTTCAATCATTATAGCTTCGGAAAGCTGGTTTGCAGAAAAAGAAATATTCGTAGGGATACATATCAATCGATCTATAGCTACTGTACCATGTGCTTCCCCTGTTCTGCAGCTGGATTAAGTATTTGAATCAAATGTCAAGCTCAAGGAAGCGGTAATATAAAACACGGGCTTCTTAAAAAAGACACTTTTGTCATTTGCACACGGGTCAAGTTAACCCGCTATCGCGGGCTGTGGTATTCCTCCGTGGCCGCAGTTAAGGTTCACATGCATACGAAAGAATTGCGATGGACGCATCAAAGCCCCATGCACTAATTTCGTCCCTTTTCGGCTACCACACGTTCCGCGCATATATGATAAGACCGCTCCGCCTCGCTTCCATGACCATCGCTTCACCTTAACGCCCGAGTCGTCATGCGTATTCCATTCCAAAGTTCAGACTACAAGCAACCGTTCCTGGAAATCATGGGCGAATTCCATGATGTCATGGTGGCTCATCAAGGGGTCAGGGGTAAATTCAATCGGCGCGAATTCACGGTGGAAATGTCGTACGCATTCCGGACTACTACTACTGCCAGCGATGCGACCTGGGAAACACCAGACATGGAGGAGGTTATTTTGTATGTCTCCCATGACAAGGACGGGGTGTTCACGAAATGTGCGCTGGGACTAGCGGGAGATAAGCCGTCCAAATACGTCGCATTGAAGGCCGCCGTTAGCACTGTCGCCGCCAAAAACTCGACCAAGGCGAAACTGCAACACCTCGAGTATACTTCCCGACCCGATGTCAGCGTCTTCAAAGAAGTTTGCAACGTCCTCGATACCTTCAAATGCGAGAATGTCACCTCGTACGAGTTTCGGTATGGTTATAAATTCCTCGGGACGTTCAATGGGGCTCGCTTCGAGTTTAATGTATGGACTACAAAATCGGGGAGAATCAATTCCAAGGCGAAAAGGGTAAATGGCGTCACGAGGGATAGAGTTAATCCGGTGTGGGATGCTCCCAAGGCACCGCCGATTCCGCTGAAGCATAAGATTGATCAGGTTGTGGAGTGGGTTAAGACCGCGGAAGATGGGAGGCTGACGAGGAGTCAGATAGCTTATGGACCGAGTACAAGTGATGAGCTGGAAAGTGAAATCACGACTGGGGTACGTATGATGACGTTGTGATGTCTCGGGGTTGGCACCGACGGAGGCGGCGCATGTACATAGTGTTTATTGTAATTCATCCTCTCGTTCATGATCAAGCGGTGCGATTTGCTGCGCACACGTACCAGGAACTTCAGACTGGTTTGACAAATAGACAATATGCATTACTACTATAGCTTTACAATGCGATTGATGTCCAACGACCTACTTTACAGCCAAGAGAATGGGTATAATGGGCCATGAATGTCTTCCATTACATTTACTTTCCACCAACCAAGGAAGACAATCGGTACTTCAACATCTCAGCCAACACACCCGAAGCAGCTAATCATCAGCACCATCCACCAAGGGGATCAATCATACCATCATCCGTTCCTCTCACAGTGACTCTCCATAAAGCCCTCTCCAAATTCGGTTCAAGTCGTAATAAACAGCCTGCCTTGCCCTTTGCCGTACTTACCACCCCAGCGCCGACAATATTCCCTGGGACCTTGTCCACGCCTTCTAATATACTCCAACGTAGTCCAGCGACTATTCTTCGCGCCTTTTCAAGGTCGATGGATCCTATCGACGTGAAGACGAGCTGTTTCTCATAGGGCTCTCCCGGGCCAATTTGTTTCCACCGTTTGAAGAAGTCTTCTGGGGAGGGAAGAGGCGCAGGGGCCATAAACTTGTTTAATACAACAGGGAGTTTAAGTCGGATTGTTTGCAAGGAGCCAGCGATATAAGTTACTTTGATTCGCGGTTCCCCCGTAAACGAAGATTGAGCGTCAAAGTTCAGAATCCATAGGAATTGGGTGCCGCCATCTAATGTTGACCCTGGCAGCGTGGGGCTCGAATAAAGGAGACCGGGTCGAGTGGTGACTGTGACGGTGAAGGCGCTGAATGCGGTTCCCGGGGTGAGTTTGTTACCGAAGTACAAGGCTACTCTGCCGAGGTTATCGTGGTACTCAGTTCGTAAACCAATTTGAATCATTGAGTCTTCGTAGATTAGACCATCTTCCTTCAGTATCAATCGATCGAAGCCCGTTTGCCATCCCGTTGAAAGGAGACTGTCATCCGATTCATCGATTATTTGTAACCCCGCTAGATCGAGCTCTGAAGCAGTGGGCGTATTAGGCACAACATGTCCGTTCGCAGGTTTATTTCTCGGTAACTTGAGTTTCAGAGCCTCCTTCTCGCCTCGCGCATCTTTCCCACCAACAAGCCAAGTCCTCTTCAGACCACCTTCCCGTTCACCTTCCAATGCTCCTCTATGAACTCTTCGTAATAATGCAGATTCCCTTGCTTCGAAAACCGGCATCTCCTCGCATACAGTGATTAGTACTTCCTCCATGCCAGATTGTTCGCCCGCCATGACAAGGTACTCCGATGCCCGGGTTTGAATCTCGGTATCCAAACTCAATGCATATTGTCTCAATAACGCCATGATAGGACCCTTGATTTCAGGGAACAAATTGACGAATTTGATATAAGTGGATAAAATCATTGCTCGTGTAGATTGTGAACTTGTATCCCAATTCGATCGCAACGCCTCGAACTGATCAATCGGTTCTGCTCCGGAGCCTGTTTCATTTGCGATCAAATGCCCGAATTCTCCCAAGATATAGGCCCCCACTTTGACGATGCTCTCGTTTCCGGAGGTCGCTGTCTTTAGGTGTCCTAGAACTGTCTTTGCAGCATATTCCTGAAGTTCTTCGTTGTTGGTGACGATTTGGACAATTCGGAACCAGACTTCTTCGGGAACCTGTGCACCCGCTTGCGAAATAAGTTGCAACGTCACATCCACGTACCACTGACTTTCCGTAGCATACTTCTCCGCCAATATCGCGATTTTCAGAACCATTTCCTCCCGCAGAGAGTAATCCGCCGAAGGCAACGTCCTCAATAACTCCTGAACCGTAGACTTGGCATTCGAAGCATCACACATAGAATACAATAGATCCAATGCCCGTCGTCTAACTGAGATATCCTTATCTCTCAGCGCAAGTAGCACGGTCTGTTGATGTTTTCTCAAGTAATCCAGGGATTCTTCGTGAGAGGCTAAATGCGCCATGGCTTCCAGACCGAGGTAACGGACATTTGTTTCGCGGGCGGTGATGAATTTGCCGAGCAGAGCAGCGACTTGACGGATCAGTTTGGTGGATGTGGAGTCTTGTTCGCGGGGTTCGCTAGTTAGAAGGGGTTGCTCGGTGGAGTCCTCGGCCATGGAGGCGAGGTGGATGGCGAGGTTTATTGCTTCGAAGAGGACTGCATTTTGGGCGTTGGATTGTTGAATGTTTTTGGGCTGGGTGGGAGACAATGGCAGAACGGGAGCGGTCGAGGTTTGTAGGACTGCTTGCAGGATTTGAACAAGCAATGTTCGAATACTTTCGTCCTCTGTTTATAAGCCAATGGCAAGAATAATGAGAATTACCTGACGGAGGATAATACTGCAGCATTCGTAGTAAACTAACTTGTAGCCATGGAGCTCCTACTCCATAGTAAACGTAATCGGGTTGAACATGCGCGTCGATGATAATTTGTTTTAATCGTCGTACAGCCTTGGGATAACATCCACGGTAGTCTTCTGAATAGTCTTGCAGTAAGGCAAGCACTAAATGCGTTACACTCAAAGTCACACCTAAATCCGCATCGTCAAGTAAAGATAATATCCGGTCCGCCCATTCCGGTTGTAGTATTGCGGGATGTTTTCGATACAGTCGAAGTAACGTCAGTGCCGCCTTCTTTTTTACAAACGATTTCGATGTCCTGGTATTAGCTCTGAGGAGTCAGGATGGTACGGTGATATCAGTAATCGATATACATCGGCTCCTAGAGCTTCGCCCATTTCTCGGCCGCCAACATTGGCAATAGCATGCAAGGCCATACAATTCCATAGCTCATTGTTTGCCTCCACTAGATCCCTTCTGATCGAATTCACCACCAGATTAATCAAATCATTGCGTTCATTCAACAACAAGGTCACAGCCAAATACCCAATCTGTTTCTCGCTGTACTTGGGAGACGTGAGCAGCGACAACGCCTCCAAATGCCCGAAATTCAAGGGGTGCCCAAGAATATAAATATACAGCAATTTGCACACGTATTTCTTCTTCTGATACCCATTCAATTTCGCATCTACTGTCAATCGGCCGTTCACAACACAGCAGCAAAAATACCCTTGAACTTGCCACGAATGTTTGCGAGCTCCTTGTTGATACGACGTTCCTCGAGCTCCCTGGCGCGGGCGTTTCGCAGGTCGGATATGAATGTGGTGAGGCCGCGCATGGTCGACATGTTGTCTGTGGAGAAGAAACTTACTGGACCGCTGCCACCGCCGGCCTTGCGGATTGTGGTTGCTCGTTTCAGTTTTGGCGAAGCTGGCCGTCCGAGGAGGCGAGTCGAACTACAGAATCCCTCTCGTTGTTTGCCCTGTAATTTTACGTGTGAAGGGCGGTTAGGGGAGGAACACTATGTAACACGTGAGGCGGTATGCAGTGGAAATGAGATGCAGGCTGCAGCTAATCTCATGGATAGCGGGGCTACTATCACAACGACTGAATCGAAAGACGCGTCTTCACACTCAAAACATTGTAGCCGCTGTAGATATTCAAATAGAACGAGATTCACAACAGCAGCAGCAGTTCTGTTCGAGCTTCTTTCATATCGTCCTTGATTGGCAATAAAGCCACTCTTCCTAGAGAATCCCGGGGATCGATCAGCGCGACGCACGGACCTCTTTTCCTGGCTGATCTATCAAAGCCATCACGCTAATACCGCCTCTTCCATACAGCAAGGCGACGACGATGTCCCACGGCCGAGAACAGCATGATCCCTTCTTCTGGGACAAAGGGCCTCCGCCATACCTGAACGGACACCCACAGAATGGCTTCGTCCCGCCTTACATGCGAGACAGAACGCCGAACCAGCCTCCTCCTCCAGGCCAACCCATCCATCCACGAAATCAAGGCCCACTCAACAGACACGCCTACGCGCGACACAGCATGCCGCCGGAACCTCATAAACAGATGTCGGTGCTCCTGAAAGTCCCATCTAACGAGTAGAAACGGAAATGCAAACCATGCGAGTCTTCCCTCTCGGCATATGCGCCAAACTCCGTCACAACACGAAATCGATAGCCTGCAATCTCGAATTCGCAATATGTTATCGAACGATACATCTCCGCATCAGTCCCTCACGGAACCAAACTCGCCGACCTCCTTCCGTGGTCGCGGTCGCGGCAGTTTATATTACAGTCCGCCGTTACGCCGAGGCATGCCTCCTACGTACAACAACGCCAGTCGCAATGGCCGACCGTATTCTAGAGAGGGACCATATGATAACTGTGAGGATATCGCGGCGTTTGCGTTGGGAATAGTAAAGAGTTTGGAGATACCAGATGATGAACGACAGGAGAAGGAGGATTTTTGTAAAGATCTTGAGGAAATCGTTCGCCGGATTCGGCCTAGTATTCCCACTCTACTTGGCGCAGGACTGATGTGTAGCGGCCAAGGTCGAGCTTTTTGGAAGTTTTGCGAATACCTTCACGATTGCGAACTCAGATATTGATTGTTGCGTCACAGATCCAAATTCCACATCCAACGAACTCCAACAATCCGGTCTCCCTCAAGCGCTCCAAGCCGAACTAGACGCGATAGGTACTCCCCAATCTCTTCACACGATACTAACCATAGGCTTCGAAACGACACTCCTAACACTGACACGTATACCAATTTTAAAAATCTTCCGTCCAGCTACAAATCTCGAGACCCTTCCCCCAGACTACTCCGGTCCAATCTACAAATACCCCCTTCACTGCGACGTAGGCTGGCAAAACCGCCTCGCACTACACAACACGCGTCTCTTGGCAACGTACTCCCGCCTCGACCACCGCGTAAGAGAACTCGTCCTCTTCGTCAAATACTGGACCAAAACCCGCGGCATCTCACGTCCCCGGTACGGAAGTCTCTGTTCCTACGGCTACGTCCTCATGATCCTGTATTACCTGACGCATGTTGTTTCGCCGCCCGTGTTGCCGAATCTGCAGACGATCCCGAATCGTGGGGCGCTGAGTTTGGAGGATCTAGAGTGCGAGGGGTGCAATATTTATTTCTCGAGGGATGCAAATGGGTGGACGAGTATGAATGGGGAGTCTGTGGGGGAACTGATCAAGGGGTTTTTTAATTTTTTCGCGTTTGAGTGGCATTTCAAGAATAATGTCATTTCCATACGGTCGCCGAATGGGATGCTCACAAAGGAAGCAAAAGGATGGACAACTTTGGTACCCCCCTCCCTTTCCCCCTTCCTCCTTAGTCTCAATCTCAATCTCCTTCTGTACCATCTTGGATAGCGCTGATGTAGGCCGAATCAACGGGATCTCAATCCCAAACGATTAAATCACGGTACCTAATAGCCATTGAAGACCCCTTCGAAATCTCGCACAACGTAGCCAGGACAGTAAACCAACAAGGCCGTTTCGATATTCGCGGAGAATTCATCCGCGCCACAAAAATGCTAAACACCCCGCATGGCCGCCAACAATGGTTATCTGACGTGTGCATTGAACGAGTATTACCTGAGAGACTGCCCCCAAGGCCGCGAAAACCGGATGCAGAGAATGTGGATACGGGGTTGGAGGCTCCGGAGACGGTGTTGGAACCGCTGCATTGATGTCGATGGCATCCGCGAGGTCATCCTGGAGGCTCAAGTCTGAGTTCATTTATGTTGAATTTTGCATGCAAAGGTTTCTTGGCTGAAGAAAGAATTGTGCATTTGAGATTTTTATGCTCAGGAAAGCTTTTGTTGACTTGTGGGGACGGCCTGGGGCTTGCAATATTTTGGCTCTACATAATGGGCACTAGGAATGTATATAATAGCAATGAAGAAACCGTCATGACAAAGCTCTCCATGTTAGATAGAAGAACCCTGCCCGATATCATAACTCAACGACACTCATGTTTACCATTGTGGCGGCGAGAGAAGACTTGACCTGTGGGGGTTTTGAAGTTAGGGCACAACAACGATTGCTCGAATCGGGCGGAGCTTTTCCAATCCCAGCCCCCGCCATCCATCATTTTCCCGATTTTTATCACCCTTCCTGCATCAATCCTCATCAAACCACGAAAATGGCAGACAACTTGCCATTACAATTACAATCCCTTGCAGTCGACGTGCAATCGTTCATAACCCGTTTCTTGGACCACATCGACCCTGAAAGCGGTCCCGTCAAGGGTACCTAACCCCCTAAACTCCCTCTGTCGCGCACAGAGGGAAATAACTGGTTTTTGGAGATGTTAATGGTGATAGTGGCTGTTACGGCGATTGCATTCAATCCGATATTCTGGAACTTTGCTGCTCGTACGGGTAATACATCTCCTCTGCTCCCTCTGCGCTAGTCTTTTCGCGTTTGGAGGTGTGTGTTCAGTGGGATAGGGACTAAAAGTAGAATGGAACAGTCGATTTCTAACGAATTTGTTCGGGGATAAATATCGTGGATGTTATGCCCTTGCAGTGGCCATCTTTTCGCTAGGAATTCTCAGGGATTACTTGTATCCACCCCCTTCCCCTGCTTCGCGCCGACGAACTATAAGAATGGCGGTGTTAATATGGTAGTTTCGAGAGAGCTCTGGCGAGTCAACCTACTATGAAGGAGATGCAAGAGCCTCTCCTCCACTACCTCGGTGCAGCACTCTTCCTCATGGGCAATACATTCGTTTTATCATCCATGTGGGCCCTAGGAGTCACCGGAACCTACGTCGGTAGGGCCCGCCGGGGGTTGGGGGGTGGGGGGGGGGGT
>Ga0302325_10023623_pt1 | contig 12808 bp, 13 predicted proteins | sample Palsa_T0_2_FD_201948 | JGI IMG/M metagenome (GOLD analysis project Ga0302325, IMG submission 201948) | Peat permafrost microbial communities from Stordalen Mire near Abisko, Sweden - Palsa_T0_2 | ecosystem: Environmental > Terrestrial > Soil > Palsa > Peat permafrost | place: Sweden: Abisko... | reverse complement strand
ACCGGTACCTGGCCCGCACCCCGGTGGACGAGCGGACGGTGATCTGCGTGCTCACTCACGACCCCAAGTTCGACGTGCCGCTGCTTGAGGTCGCCTTGCGGACGCCGGCCGGCTATATCGGGGCCATGGGCAGCAGGCGCACCCACGAGGACCGGCTCGCCCGGCTGCGCGAGGCCGGCCTTTCCACCGCCGAACTCGCCCGGCTGCGCTCGCCGATCGGGCTGGACCTGGGGGCCAGGACGCCTGAGGAAACCGCGGTATCGGTCGCCGCCGAACTCATCCAGCTCCGCTGGGGGGGTTCCGGGCGGCCACTCACCGCGACGTCGGGGCGGATCCATCACGGCTGAAGGCTCTACCCTTGGTGATTGTGAAAACACGCGTCGCCGGGGTTCTGCTCGCTGCGGGGGAGGGCAGCAGGCTCGGCAATCCCAAGGCACTGGTGGAGCTGGGTGGGGTACGGCTGGTCGATCGGGGCGTGGCGCTGCTGCGCGACGGCGGGGCGGCTCCCGTCGTGGCCGTGACCGGCGCGGCGGTCGTTGACCTGCTCGGCGTCATCACCGTGCACAACCCGGACTGGCGGACCGGCATGGGATCCTCGCTGGCCATCGGCCTCGGCTCGGTCCCAGTCAGCTGCGACGCCGCGGTGGTCGCCCTGGTGGACCAGCCGCTGATCGGGCCCGGCTCGGTGCGGCGGCTGATCGCCGCGTACCAGGCCGGGGCGAGCGTGGCCGTCGCGGCCTACTACGGCAAGCCCCGCAACCCGGTCCTGCTGGCCCGCGAGCACTGGCCGGCGGCGATAGCGCTGGCCGCCGGGGACGTCGGGGCCCGGCCCTTCCTGCGCGCCCACCCGGACCTGGTAACGCTGGTGGAGTGCGCGGACACCGGCCGGCCCGACGATGTCGACACGCCGGAGGACCTGGCCCGCATCGCCGGGATCGCCGCGGCCGCCGAAACGACCGCCAGCTGACGGCCGGCCGTCAGCCGGTCACGGTCGCCTGGATGCCCCAGGTGTGCGTCACGCTGTCGCCCGGCTCCAGCAGGAGCAGGTCCATCCCGGAAGCGAAGGCGTTAGGGGGGCAGGTCATCGGCTCCACGGCGAGCATTCTGCGCCGATGGGCGGGATCGAGCGTGTCGCCGGTGAACACCTGCAGCCACTGGTAACCGGGCCCTGCCCACAGTGCCACCTCAATGGCGGCCACTTCACTGCCGGCCGCCTCACTGCCCGCCACTTCACTGCCGGCCGCCTCACTGCCCGCCACTTCACTGCCGGCTGCCTCATGGCCGGCCGGCTGCGTCCCGCCCGAGCTGAGCCGCGCCCAGGCCCGGCCGCTGGCATCGCGAGTCAGGCCGGTCAGCGCGTGATCGAGCCGCGTCCCGGCGATGGGCCGGGACGCGCGGAAGTCCAGCGGGGTGCCCGCCACGTCCTGCACGGGCCCGGACGGGATGCCCCGCTCGTCGGCGGGCAGCCACAGCCCGCCGGGCAGCGTCAGCTGGCAGTCGTCGATGGCAGGCGTGCCCGTGGCCAAGTAGGGGTGCGACCCGGTGCCGTACGGCGCGGGCGTGGAGCCGGCGTTGCGCGCGGTGATGCTCACCCGCAGGCCGCTGTCCGCGGCCAGCCGGTACTCGGCCTCGATCTCCAGGCAGAACGGGTATCCCGGCCGGCCGAGCAGGACGTGCCGCAGCACGACCGCCTCCGAGGTGCGGGCCGCGACATCCCAGCCCGCCCACCGGGTCAGCCCATGGATGGCGTTCAGATTGGCCGGCTCGCTCAAGTCGAGCTGGTACCGGGTGCCATTGATGGCATAACGGCCGCCATCCACCCGGTTGGGCCAGGGAGCGAGGAGCTGGCCGGAGGCACCGGGCGGCAGCACATCCGGGTCGTATTCTCCGATGACCGGCCGGCCCAGGTAATGCAGCGCGCGCAGCCCGGCGCCAAGTTCGGTCACGGTAGCCCGGTAGTCGCCCGCGGAAATTTCATGCTGCGTGCCGGTGATCGGGACCATGATTAGCTTGCCTGCGTCTTCCGTGCCATTCGCCTCGGCTTGGTGCCGGTGACGCTGCCAGCGATTGTGTCATTGCCATCTGGGGGCATAGTGCCGGCGGGGCTGCTTGGGGAGCGGGGGACCGTCAGCCCCGCCGGCTATTGCACCATAGCGTCCGCACGGCCCATCCGGGCGAAGTTCCATAAGCCGCAAGGAGTCCACAAGATCTTGCTCAGGACCGGCTCAGCCAGCGGCCGCCGGGGGCCCGTTCTTTCCTCGCTGCCCGCTGCGGAAGGTCTCTGCGGAGGGGGCCGGCCGGGCCTGCCATCCGTGGCATTCAGTGACCGCGCGCATACCTTTGGTGGGCACTCCCGGTAGCCTGGAACATCGGGGGGATGGCATGGCCGATGAGTCCGCGCTGACCGCCGATGCGGTGGCGAGCCGCCTCGGCCTGTCTCCTTCGACGCTGCGGTCGTGGAGCCGCCGCTACGGCATGACGGTCGGCCACGGTGAGAGCGGGCACCTGCTCTACACGGCCGAGGAGGTCGCGTGCCTGGCGCAGATGCGCAGCCTCATCGCGGGCGGCATGGCGCCCCGCGATGCCGCCCGGGCGGTCCTGGCCGTCCGGGCCGAGCATGCGGAGACCGGTGGTGACCGGCGGGCCGACGTCCCGCCGGCGTCGCGCGGTTATGCCTCCGTGGCCCGGGATCTGGATCTCCCGGGCGCCTCGGCGCTGGTGCGTGAGCTGGCCGCCGCGGCCATGACCCTGGACGCCCGGCTGATCGTGGAGATCGTCCGCGTCGCCGTGGCCTGCGACGGGGCTCTCGGGGCCTGGGAGGACCTGCTTGTCCCGCTGATCGCGGGGATAAGCGGGCAGCAGGTCGCGACGGGAGGCCTCGTCGATGTCGAGCACGTCTTCACGGCCGCCGCCTCCCACGTGCTGGCCGAAGTCTCCGCGGCGCTGTCCGGGCCGGCCCGGCATCCCCCCGTGCTGCTGTCCTGCGCCGAGGACGAGCAGCACGCGCTGTCCCTGCATGTTCTGGCGGCGGCGCTGGCCGAAGAGGGTGTGGCCACCCGGATGCTGGGGGCCCGGGTTCCCATCCGCGCGCTCGCCGACGCGATCTGGCGCACTCACCCGGCGGTGGTCATCCTCTGGTCGCAGACCGAGGCCACCGGGGATCCCGCTCCGCTCGCCGAGCTGCGGGATCATCCCAGCCGCCCGAAGATCTTCGTGGGCGGTCCGGGGTGGGACCGTGACCGCATTCCCGATGCGGTCCAGTTCCTGCCCAGCCTGGCCGTGGCGGTGGCCGAAGTTGAGGCCGCCCTCGGCCTGGAACTCCCCGTGCCGCCGCGGTCCTAGCCGGGCGGGACGAGCGAGCCGCTGCGCACGGCCTCCGCGGCGAGCACCCCGAACAGGTAGAAATACGCCGCTTCCTCGTCGGTGAAGGTGCGCACCTCGTGCCGGGCGCCGTCCGCGGCGCTGAAGACCTCGAAGCCGTCCGGCGTCCGGATCAGGCAGATCGCGCCGTCGGCCTCGTGCTCGAGGGCGTAGGCGGAGCGCGGGATCGCGGCGAGGTCGGCGAGCTCGGAGAAGATCGACCGCGTCGGCACCCGCCGCCGGCGGGCCGCCCGCCCGCCCTGCTCGCGGGCCGGGCCAGGCCCCGCGGCGGCGGGCGTCATGTCCGCTGCCGCGCGGGCATCAGGAGGAGCAGAGGGCAAGCCGTTCTGCCCGGCGGCCACGTCCAGCGGTTCCCCCCACCCACCCGGCGGGCCGGGGGTGGCTCCGTTCCACGGGCGGTCAGGCGGCAACGAGACCCCGTTATAGTGGCCCGGGTCGCCGGCCCCGGCGGGCCCGTCCGCGGCCGCCAAGCCGGTCTCCGGCAGTGCGCGCCAGGGCGCCGTGCCATACGGGTAGGACGGCAGCGATGGGGTCTCGGCAGGCGGCTGGGCCCAGTGCAGGGGCTGTTCCACCTTCTCCTCGGTGAGCCCGCTCACCTCCTCGCGGGGCGTCAGCAACTCGAAGACGCCCCGGTCCACCTGCCAGTAGCCGAGATCCCGGGCCCGGCGGGCGTCGGTCCCCAGGTACGTGATGTGCAGCCGGTTACCGAGGTCGTCAAGGACCAGGCAGGGCTCGCCCCGGAAGATGCCGACCGGCCTGGATTCCCACAGGGCATCGACTTCGGCCCGGATGACCTTCTTGCGCCAGTGTCCCGTCGCGGGCTCGAAGCCGAGTTCCTCAGGCGGCGGCAGCGCCGCGAACAGGACCACGTCAGCCTCCGCGGGGCCGAGCCCGACCTCGTACGGCGCGCCGCGGTAGCTCGCCATCAGCCGGAAGCGCATGGCTCAGAGCCGCCTGGCGGGGTGCAGCCACACTTGCCCGTCGTACTGGGCGATGAACTGCTCGCCCTCAGCCGCGATGCGGTAGATCTCTGCGCCGACCGGTACTGGCACCGGCAGCGTGTAGAACTCGGGAATCCCGCTGTGGGCCGCACCGGATAGCCCGGCGGAGTTGTCCGCGGCCGGCGGGACCAGGGAAGTTCCCATATCCAGGGCGCGCCAGCGCATAACGAAGATCTCCGGCATTTCGGCGGAGAATTCAGAGCCGGGGTAACCGAGCCCCAGGGCCTCATAGAAGTCGGCCGGGGTGCGGAAGGCGCAATCCCATACCCGGTACACATATCCGGCGATCACCGACCGCTGGCCGTTCAGGTACGGCTCAACGAGCCGGGGCGGGATCACCTTCTGCATCGGCGTCCCTGGCTCGATGTTCCTGGGCAGCTGTTCCGTGTGGATCGCGCTCCCCTGGGGTCTGCATGCGGCTAATGCTCGAAAGACTCTCATACGGGGATTTCACCCTCAACTGCTTCGGCTGAGCCCGCACCCGCCGCTCCCGGGCTCTGGATCAACTAGCGGGGCTGGGCACCTAGGGTTGAGCCGTGCCTGAGCAGAACGCGAGCGGGCCGCCGCGGTCCGGCGACGAAGGCGCCGCGGATCCCATGGTGGCCGCGGCGCTCGCGGCGTACGCGGCCGGCGCGGGCAGCGAGCACGCCGCGCTGACCGCGCTGGCCGCTTCCCGGCTGCTCGTCCCGGTCGTAGCCGTCCTGGCTGACGAGTCTGACGGGGCCCACCGGGCTCCGGCCGGAGCCGATAGGGCGCAGGGCGGGGAGAAGGTCAGCGAGATGGCGCTGCCGATGCTGGTCGGCCACGATGGCCGGGCCGCCGTGCTGGCCTTCACCGGCCTGGACTCGCTCGCCCGGTGGCGCCCCGACGCCCGCCCGGTGCCGGTCCCCGCGCCACGGGTCTGGCAGGCCGGGATCCAGGAAGCCGGTGCCGTGGTCATCGACATCGCCGGGCCGGTGCCGCTGGCCGTGGAAGGGGCCCGGCTGGCCGCCCTGGCCGCAGGCCGGAGCGCCCCGCGGCCGCATGAGGACCAGGACGTGCAGGCCGCGGCCGAGGCGGCGCTGGCCGGCGAGACGCTGATCACCGGCGTGCTGCTGGCCGATCCGGGTGACGGCAGCGACGTCGCGCTCCAGGTGACGCTCGCGGCGGGGTGTGACGCGGCGCTGGCCGGTGCGGCCGTCCGGCGGGTGGTGGCTGGCCTGATGACCGCCACCGGCGGTCGGCTCCGCCGCGGCGTCGGAGTGGCGATCGTCGGGACCACGCGGCCGGTGGCCCGGCCATGATCGCGCAGCTGGCTGTGCGCGGGCCCGGCAGGCCCGCCCGCGTGGGAGGATCTGCACCATGCTTCGCTGGCTTACCGCGGGAGAGTCACACGGCCGGGCGCTCGTCGCGATCTACGAGGGGCTTCCCGCCGGGGTGGAAGTCACCACGGCCGACCTCGCCGCCGCGCTGACCCGCAGGCGGGCCGGGTACGGCCGCGGTGCCCGGATGAAGTTCGAGCAGGACGAGGTCGAGATCACCGGCGGGGTCCGGCACGGCCGCACGCTCGGCGGCCCGGTCGCGATCCGCGTCGGCAACACCGAATGGCCCAAGTGGGAGACGGTGATGTCAGCCGACCCGGTGCCGCCGGAAGAGCTGGCCGAGCTGGCCCGGAACGCGCCGCTGACCCGCCCCCGGCCGGGACACGCCGACCTGGCCGGGATGCAGAAGTACGGGCACGACGACGCCCGCCCCGTCCTGGAGCGCGCGAGTGCGCGCGAGACGGCCGCCCGGGTGGCACTCGGCGAGCTGGCCCGGCAGTACCTGCGCCAATCGTTCGGTATAGAAGTGGTGAGTCATGTCGTGTCCATCGGTGCGGTGTGCGCACCCGACGGCGTGCTGCCCGGCCCCCAGGACGGGCCGCTGGTGGACGCCGACCCGGTGCGCTGCCTGGACGCCGGGGCCAGTGCCGCGATGCAGGAGGAGATCGACGAGGCGCGCAAGGACGGCGATACCCTCGGCGGCGTGGTCGAGGTGGTCGGCTACGGCCTGCCCCCTGGCCTCGGCAGCCACGTGCACTGGGACCGGCGGCTCGACGGGCGGCTGGCGGCCGCGCTGATGAGCATCCAGGCGATCAAGGGAGTCGAGGTTGGGGACGGGTTCACCACGGCGCGCCGCCGCGGGTCATTGGCCCACGACGAGATCGATCCCGGCGCCGGCGGGGTCCGTCGCCGGACGAACCGGGCGGGCGGGATCGAGGGCGGCATGAGCACGGGCGAGATGCTGCGGGTGCGGGCCGCCATGAAGCCGATCTCCACGGTGCCGCGGGCCCTGGCCACCGTGGACGTGCGCACCGGCGAGCCGGCCAAGGCGATCAACCAGCGCAGCGACGTCACGGCGGTGCCCGCCGCCGGGGTGGTCGCCGAGGCCATGGTGGCGCTGGTGCTCGCCGACGCCGCGGCCGAGAAATTCGGCGGCGACTCGGTGCCCGAAGCCCACCGCAACTACCGCGGCTACCTGGACTCCCTGGTGATCACGTGACGGCGGCGATCCTGATCGGCCCGCCGGGCGCGGGCAAGTCCACCGTCGGGCCGCTGGTCGCCGGGCTGCTCGGCGTCGGCTTCCTCGACACCGACAGCGCCATCGAGGAATCGGCGGGCAAGCCGGTCGGCGACATCTTCATCGAGGACGGCGAGGCGGCCTTCCGGGCCCTGGAGCGGCCCGCCGTGGCCGGGGCGATCGGGGAGCATCACGGGGTCCTCGCGCTCGGCAGCGGTGCCATCCTGGACCCGGACGCGCAGCGGCTGCTGGCCGGGCAGCGGGTCGTGTACCTGGAGACGGGCTTTGCCGCCGTGGCCCGGAGGTCGGGCCTGGACGGGCCGCGCCCGCTGCTGCCGGGCAACCCGCGGGGGCGGATGCGGGAACTCCTGGAGGAGCGGCGGCCGGTCTACGAGGGCCTGGCCTGGCTCACCGTGGCCACCGACGACCGCGAGCCCGCGGAAATCGCGGAACTCATCGCCGAGGCCGTCGCCGGCAGCATCGCCGCCGACGTGGGCGAGGGCGCGGGCACCGAGCCGGGACCGCGCCCATGAGCGTCACGCGCATCCCGGTCGGCGGCGAGCAGCCGTATGAGGTGGTCATCGGCACGGGCGTGCTCGGCGAGCTGCCGTCGCTGGTCGGCCCGGCGGCCCGCACCGTGGTGGTCATCCACCCGGCCGGGCTGGCCGAGATCGCCCGCCCGGCCTGCGGAGCGCTGGCCGCCGCCGGGTACATCGTCCATGCCGAGGAGATACCCGAGGGTGAGCCGGCCAAGGACATCGCCGTGGCGGCCGGCCTGTGGTCGCGGCTGGCCGCGCACCGGGTGACGCGCAGCGACGTGATCGTGGGCATCGGCGGGGGAGCCACCACCGACCTGGCCGGATTCGTGGCCGCCAGCTGGCTGCGCGGGGTCCGGGTGGTCCTGCTGCCGACCACGCTGCTCGCGGTCACCGACGCGGCGATCGGCGGGAAGACCGCGGTCAACATCCCTGAGGGCAAGAACCTGGTCGGCGCGTTCCACTCCCCGGCCGGGGTCCTCGCCGACCTGGTCGCGCTGGAAACCCTGCCCGGGGCCGACTACCTCAGCGGCCTGGCCGAGGTGCTCAAGACCGGCTTCATCGCGGATCCGGTCATCCTCGAGCTCACCGAAGCCGACCCGGAGGGCGCCGCCGTCCCGCACGGGCGCCACGCTCGCGAGCTGGTGGAACGCACGATACGGGTCAAGGCCGAGGTCGTCTCAGCCGATCTGCGTGAGGCCGGGCGCCGGGAGATCCTCAACTACGGCCACACCCTCGGGCACGCCATCGAGCGGGTGGAGGAGTACCGGATCCGGCACGGCGAGGCCGTCGCGATCGGCATGGTGTACGCGGCGGAACTGGCCCGGCTGGCCGGCCGCCTGGACGAGTCGGTGGTCGCCCGGCACCGGAAGGTGCTGGCCGCGGTCGGGCTGCCCACGGCCTACGCCTCCGGTGCCTGGCCGGCATTGCGCGAGGCCATGTCGATGGACAAGAAGTCACGCGGTGCCCGGCTGCGGTTCGTCATCCTGGAGGACGTCGCCCGGCCGGTCATCCTCGATGACCCGCCGGAGGAGCTGCTGCGCCGGGCGTATCAGGAGGTGCGTGCGCGATGAGGCAGGTGCTCGTGCTGAACGGCCCGAACCTGGGCCGGCTCGGCTCCCGCGAGCCCGAGGTGTACGGCCGCGAGACCCTGCAGGACGTGGCCGAGGCGTGCCTGGCAACCGGCGCCCTGCTGCACCTGCAGGTCGAGGTCAGGCAGACCGACGACGAGGGCGAGCTGATCCGCTGGGTGCACGAGGCGATCGACGCCAGGACGCCCGTGGTGCTCAACCCGGCGGCGTTCACGCACTACTCCTACGCCCTGCGGGACGCGCTGGCCATGCGGACCGCCCCGCTGATCGAGGTGCACATCACCAACCCGGCGGCCCGCGAGGAGTTCCGGCACAACTCCGTCGTGTCAGCGGTGGCGGACGGGACCATCGCGGGGTTCGGGCTGATGTCCTACCGGCTCGCCCTGCAGGCGATCACCGAGCTGCCCGCCCCGGCGGGGGAGAGCTAGCCGCCATGATCGTCATTGTGGGGTTCATGGGGGCGGGCAAGACCACCGTGGGGCACCTGCTGTCCGAGAAGCTGGGACTGCCGTTCGTCGACACCGACCTGGTGATCGAGCAGCGCACGGGCCGGTCGGTCCGGCAGATCTTCGCCGACGACGGCGAGCCGGCCTTCCGCGTGCTGGAAGACGAGATCACGGCGGAACTCCTGGCCGGCCCGGACGCCGTGCTCGCGCTCGGCGGCGGGGGAGTGGGGAACCCGGCCACCCGGCGGTCGCTGCACGGCTGCCAGGTCATCTACCTCCAGGTCGGGTACGAGGAGTCGATGCTCCGCATCGCTCACGACGAGTACCGCCCACTGCTGCGGGCCCCGGATCTGCAGGCCATCTTCCGGCGGCGGCTGGCCAGCTACGAAGGGGTCGCGACGCAGGTCGTCGCCACCGACGGGCGGCGCCCCGAGGCAATCTGCCTCGACATCCTCGAGCGGCTCGCCCAGGTGCCCTCCGCCCCCGCGGGGACGGCATCGGTCCTGGTCTCCTGCACCGGGGGAACCTACAACGTCCATGTCGGGGCCGGCCTGCTGGCCGACGCCGACCACCTGCTGCCGGCGCTGCCGCACGCCCGGACGGCGGTGCTGCTCGCCGCCGGCCCGGACAAGGACGCCGTCGACGCCGTCACCGAGGCGCTACGCCGGCGGGGCCTCGAGGTCCACTGGATCGAGGTCCCGGACCGGGAGGAGGCCAAGACCCTGGACACGGTGGCCCGGGTGGCCGGGGAACTGGCCGACCTCGCTGTGCACCGGGACGACCTGATCGTCGGGGTCGGTGGTGAGGTCGTCTGTGACCTGGCCGGATTCCTCGCCAGTACCTACAACCGGGGCATGCCGCTGGTGCTGTTCCCGACCACGCTGGTGGCCCAGGCGGATGCGGCCGTGGGTGGCAAGGCGTCGCTCAACCTGCGGCAGGGCCGCAATCTGGTCGGCACCGTGCACCAGCCGGTCGCCGTGGTGGCGGACGTGGCCCTGGCGGCGGGACGCAGTTCCCACGAATACCGGGCCGGGCTCGCTGAGATCGTCAAGCACGCGCTGATCAGCGGCGGGGACCTGATCTCCCTGCTGGATGACCGGGCGGCCGAGCTGCGCGAGGGCAATGTCGCGGTGCTGGCGGAAGCGGTCACCCGGAGCGTCACGGTGAAGGCGGCGATCGTCAGCAGCGACGAGCGGGAGCAGGGCAGCCGGCTGCACCTGAACTACGGGCATACCTTCGGCCATGCCATCGAGCAGGTACTCGGGCTGGATGCGGGCGACGACGGCGCGGCCACCGCGGTCGGGATGATGGCTGCCGCTCATCTCGCCCGCCGGCAGGGCCGCATTCCCGACGAGATCGTGGGCCTGCACCGGCGGCTGCTGGAAGACATGCGGCTGCCCACGGAAGGGACGTTCGACCTGGCCAGCCTGCGGGAGGCCTGGCTGCGCGACAAGAAGTACCGAGGCGGCGCGCGGTTCGTGGTCCTCAACGGGCTGGGCCGGCCCGAGGCCGGGGTGCCCGCGGACGACGACAGCCTCGCCGCCGTCGTGCGCGACCTGGCGGTCACCGCCTGACCGTCGCTCGCGCCGGGCGGCTGCTCCTGGTGGGCGCGGCTCAGTCCCCGGCCAGGCGGATCCAGGTCTTGCCGGGCACCTGGCGCGCGGCGCTGAACGCGTCCGCCGCGTCCGCCAGCGGGTAGCAGGCGCGGAGCACGCGGGACGGTGACATGGCGCCGGCCGCCGCCAGCGTGGCGGCGAAGTCCCCGGGATGATCGTAGATGAGCGACCCTCGCAGTGTGAGCTGCCGCTGAACCACGACCCTGGTCACCAGCGCGGCCGGCTCGCTGCTCTGCCCGATGAGCATGATGGTCCCGCCGCGCGCCACCCGGCGGACGGCGTCATCAAGCGCGGCCGGCACGCCGGAGCTCTCGAAGACGACATCGAAACCATCGGTGCCGGGATCGGCCGTGGCCGCGCCCAGCTCCTGGGCCAGCGACCGCCGGCCGGGGTGTGGCTCGAGGACGTAGGGCGTGCTGCCGCGCCAGGCCAGGGCCAGGCAGAGCAGGCTGCCCTGCGAGCCGGCCCCGATGACCAGGCACCGGCTGCCTGCGCTTACTCCCGCCCGCCTGATCGCGGCCTGGGCGACCGCCAGCGGTTCCACGCAGACCGCGTCGGCATCGGTGCAGTCCTCCGGCGCTGGCCAGGCGAACCCGGCCGGTACCGCGATCCGCTCCGCGAGGGCGCCGGGAGCGTTGAACCCGAGGCTGACCCGGTGGGGGCAGGCCGAGCTGCGGTCGCCGCGGCAGGCCGCGCAGGACAGGCACGGGAAGTTCGGCTCGATGATGACCCGCTGGCCGATCCGCCCGGTATCGACGCCGGGGCCCGTCTCGACGATCTCGCCCATCGACTCATGGCCCGGAACCCAGGGCAGCGCCGGCGGGAGCCTGCGGCCCCCGACCAGGGCCAGGTCGGACCCGCAGATCCCCACTCCCCGTACCCGCACGATGACCTGGCCGGAACCAGCCTGCGGTTCCGGCCAGTCATCGACGGTGCGGAGTGGCTCCTGGAGTCGTTCCAGGACGACGGCTCGCACAATTCACTCCATCACGGGGCGTAGAAGTACTTCTGGATGCTCGGCTGGCTGACGTCAGCGCTGGTGAGCAGGACGTCCGGCAGTTGCACCGAGGCCGTGATGGCGCTGGCCTTGCCGGTGAGCTTGTCGTAGGCGTACTGCGCGGCCAGTGAGCCTTCCTTGGCCGCTTGCTGCGCGATCAGGGCGCTGACCTTGCCCTGCTTGAGCAGCGCCACCTCGGTGGGGCCCGCGTCGAAGCCGACCACGAGAACCTTGCCGGTCTGCCCGTCGGCGGCCAGTGCGGCGGCCGCGCCCTCCGCGTTGGGCTCCGCCGCGCCGAAGATGGCCTTGATGCCCGGGTGCGCGGCGAGGATGGAACGCACCACGGTCTGGCTGGAGGTGACGGCTTGCGCGGTGTACTGCAAGGTGACGACCTTGATGTTCGGGTAACTGGTCTTGAGCGCGCTCTCCAGGCCCTGCACCCGCTGGACCTGGGTCGTCGCCGTCGGGGACAGGCTGAGCACCGCGATCTGCCCGCTACCGTGCAGCTGCTTGCCCAGGTACGCCGCGGCGAGCTTGCCGCCCTGGATGTTGTCGGTCGTGATCTGGCTGGTCAGCTTGGATGTGTTGGCCAGCTGCGTGTCCGTGGTGATGACCGGGATGCCCGCGTTCAGGCAGGTGTTGATGGCGGGGGCCATCGCCGTCGGGTCGGTGGGGGAGACGACGAGCACATTGGGGTGGCGGCTGCAGACGGCCTCGACGACGGGCGTCTGGTCGCTGGGATCGAAGTTCGGCGAGCCCTGGTAGATGACGCTCATGCCCATCGCCTTGGCCTGGGTCCGCATGCCATCGACCAGGGTGTCGTAGAACGACACGCCGGTGGCGCCGGGGACGTAGGCGATGGTGTAGTGCTTGGCCGCGGAACTGCTGGCGCTGGCGGAGCTGGCGCTGCCGGAACTGCCCGAGCTGCCGCACGCGGCCAGGGCCAGGGCTGCCGTGACGCCGAGCGCCACTGTGAGCGGAGCCCGCGCCCAGGGGCGGGCCGGTCTGATATGGATCACGTTTCCTCCTAGGGCCAGGACGGACATAGAACGGGGCTGGGATGGATCAGGGGCGGGGACGGATGGGACGGGGGACAGGGCCGGGGTGGCCGGGCGCCCGGGCCGGTGCGGGGTGCCGCAGGCTGGGCGTTTGCGTGTCATGGCCGGGGTGCGGGCCGGGTGCGGCTAGGCGCGATGTCGTCG
>Ga0302325_10023620_pt1 | contig 12809 bp, 13 predicted proteins | sample Palsa_T0_2_FD_201948 | JGI IMG/M metagenome (GOLD analysis project Ga0302325, IMG submission 201948) | Peat permafrost microbial communities from Stordalen Mire near Abisko, Sweden - Palsa_T0_2 | ecosystem: Environmental > Terrestrial > Soil > Palsa > Peat permafrost | place: Sweden: Abisko... | reverse complement strand
ACCGCCTTTGTAGGGGTAACGCTGAAATGCCCTATAGCATACGCTATAGCCGAATATTGCTTGGCAGAATTCAAGGCGGTGAGATACAATTTAACTGATCAGTCGCTGATCAGCTAATCAGTTCAGCCAGTCAGCGACTGCCCTGTATTAGTCAGCCAGTCGCTAATCAGCTTCGGCTAATGGCTGGCTTAGCTGGCTTATTGATCACCCTGCTCGTAGGCCCCGACCACGACCCAAGCAAGAACGAAGCATGGATGGGTGATATGCAGTTCTCGGGCCCGGGATGGTACCTGCGCTCTCGCCGCCTGGAGCAAGAGTAGAAAGCCGAAGCGGTGAGAGATTTAAGGAGAAATCTGGAGCTAGGGAGAGGATACACAAGCAGAATTTATGTCTAATAACTGGGGAGAAGGCGAGACTATGTCCAACTCTCTACAAGAGACCCAGATGCCTCCAGAGGAAGCATCAGAGAACTTGGTCATTTTAGCGGAATCCGAGTCTACCAGGCAATAACAATATATCGTTTAGCCCTATTACCCTCGCCTGTGACCGCATATTCGGAATCCTGAGCATGATGTTCCTAATCGCTAGACATATATTCAAACCCGCCGGGGCACTTAAAATGCACAATCCGTTAATATTCTGTCAGCAAAATCCTGATGCAACTCCCGCGCAACTCCCGCACAACAGCGCATCGTGATCTCGCTTAGTCATCTCGCGAAGCGAGAACTAGCCACCCCTCACCTGACCCGCTCACCAGCCTCTTTTTTTGCATCGTGATGTTGGAAATGAAAGCTTAATTCTTATATTTACAATAATAATATACTATTATTACTTTTATATTACTAAACTAAGTGTTATAGCTTTATTAAGATGATAATGATACACGTGACTCCTTTTCACGTGACAAGTACTTCTCTTCCTCCTTCAGGTTTTCTGTCTTCTCCTTCATAGGCCTTTCAATAAGCAGCCCATCGTACTAGTCCCGAAAAACTCACTTTTTGCCAAGGCTCGCCTAATGCCAGCACATCGATTTTTGCTCTGTTTGCCTCAGGCGGCATCAGGACGACTTTCTCTTCACTCGCACCTCGTAGAACTATTGAGAAGCAAAATTCTAACCTCAATTACCAGAATCGGTCAAAGCGATGAGTCAACCCAAAGACGATAGTATATGTCTAGCGTGCGAGTTTCTCCTCCGAAACAATAGAGACATTGGCTACTCGGATAGATCCTCAGCTTGGAGACCTTTTAACGACTCGGACGATTTAGAAGGCATCTGGGGCCCGATAAAGATTTCCATTGCTGGGTTTGAACGGGAGTTGATATATCATAGAACTGGAAGAGATATACAAGCGGGGCCAAAATGCGCTCTATTTCAACTTTTTCTACGGGCCATCGAGCTTTCGTTCGGCCGCAACGTATCAGCAAAATATCTGGAGGACGACGCTGTAGTCCTCTCACTACTAAAAATTGAGAACTACTTCCAGTCTGAGAAGGGGGCGAAAACCTGCAAGATTAGAATTTCGGATACCGAGCCTCCTGATAGACATAGACTGGCAGCCGATTTTGGTTAGGAGAAGATCCCAATCATGTTCTATGCATATTTATATGGCTAACCGGAACAGCTCCACAATTAGCTGAGCAGCCTTACTCCAGCGTTGTTCGGCCGGATCCCAACGGGCCCAATACGTTGAAGAGGATAAAGCAGTGGATCGAGAAGTGTGAGACGGAATGCACTCATTGCAATAGCAGCTCAGCACAGTTATCGACTTCATATCCGACTCGGCTGATAGATGTCAGTCAAGCTCCGCTTCGGCTGGTCATAACAGCAAGCCTGAAGCAAGAAGAGCGTCTTCCATATATCGCACTGAGCCACTGTTGGGGAGGAAGCAGATATTTCATGACGCAACATGGCACCATATCCCAGAGACTGCGTGGTTTCGCGATGGCAGATCTACCAGCTACCTTCCAAGACGCTGTTTCTCTGACACGGAGCCTGAAAATACGATACTTATGGATCGATTCTGTGTGCATCATTCAAGATGATCGGCAAGACTGGAGGATCGAGAGCTCTAGGATGTGTGACATGTACTCGAATGCATACCTAACGATTGCGGCAACCCTAGCTTCAGATGACAGCCAAGGATTCCTGAGACGCCGCCAAAGTAAACTTGCTTGCATTGACCTGATTTATCCCGACCAAGAGACGATTCGGTTGTTCCTTCAACCAGACAAAACAAGTAATGGCTATTACAGTGATTCATGTTATGGTCCCCTTCACTCGCGAGCTTGGGCTTTGCAGGAGCGTTTGCTATCCTGTCGCATCTTAGGCTTCGCGTCGGATCAAATGTATTGGGAGTGTCGCGGCTACAAACGACAGAAAGAGTCTGGTTACCGCAGCATCCCTCCAGGACACTTAACCTTACTGCGACCTTTCAAAGTCGATGAAGACTTGATGGGGCTCTGGCATCGACTGGTCGAGGAGTATAGCGAACGACATCTATCAGACCCACGGGATAAACTGGTGGCTCTTGAAGGCCTTGTGGAGCGGTTCGCAGCAACGTCAGCCGATACTTGCGTCGCTGGTCTTTGGAAGCGGCATCTGCTCGATGATCTTCTGTGGAGACCTTATCCTGGAGGGTCATATTCTCGCCCTCCAGTATATCGCTCACCTTCCTGGTCGTGGGCGTCTATAGACGGACCGGTTTGGTACCATGAGCGAAAAGAGTGGCGAAATATGAGCCATGCTGTAGTGGAGGAAATAAATGTTGAAAGTGGACACCCAGAGATCAGACCGGGCTATATTATTGTCCAAGGAAGTCTACTTGACATCCCGTTGCCTATTGAGCCTCCGCAAGGTTTAAACGTCATTTGCGCGACCGTGACTTGGAATCCACTTCTCGAATATAACAGTTCCACAATGGCTCCTGCTAGATCGTCGGTGGCCATTGATATTCTATTGGATTCCAAAGAGGATTACTCAATTCGCGCACATATTAGCGGAGGTATAATTCTCAATATTCAAATGCAATCGAAGGAGCGCCATAACAACTCGGCAGGCTTCGACAAATGCCGAGCTGTAGGATTACTCTTACGAAGTTCAGGGCGTGGGCTGAATACTCGCTTTGCAAATTCTTGTCCGGACACTTTTGGTGAATTTGAAAGAATCGGGGTGTTCGAAAGTGAATGGCTTGACATGTGGACTTTGCAGCAATTGTGCACAAGCACGAGGCGAGAAAGGATCAAAATCATCTAGAAAGCCGTTACTATACTTGAAAACAGAGGAAATTATAAGGTTACAAATGCAGAAATTATTGAATGGATTCAAGCGCCATATTCGCTAAAAGCATTTCGTATCCCCCCCTCTCTGTTACTTGGCGTAGGGAACGAGTAGCCCGCGCCCTCTTTATCCTACCCCTCAGCATTAGTCTAAGGACTATAAGGAGGCACTAGTAAACTGGACTTAAAGTACTAATCGCCTGATATATATTCGGTAACTCTATGGGCATTGGGCTATATCTATATTTATAATAGGTATATTCGATTATAATAAATAAATCTAATAAGGTTAAGATTAATTAATAAAATATAAATAACTAAAATAATTTTATTTCTAATTTAATTAGTTTATATTATACTATCTTTGATTAAAGTAAACCTACTAAAAGTAACGTGTAATCGCGTAATTGCGTAATATAGTAATTCTAAACAGTCACCCTCACAAAATAGAGGTCAGGACCTTAAATTTTAGCAGCATTTCGTTTGAGGTCGATTACGATACAAGCACACCCAGCATCCCTCAATCGAGCTAAATCATCATGTAAAATTCCAATTCGCCAAACTCCCACGCTACGCTCCGTCAATGCCAGGTATGTGTGTCATGCCAACTCTCGCACGTGAGGCGAGGTGATAGCACTGAGCTCTTCGTCTACTTATCCATGCATGTTTCTCCACCGCGTAATGCACGCTATGATGACAACAATGGACCCCTCGCACATCTCCCCCTCAAACTCCGAAGATGAAGATGCCACCGCTATGGCAGCATTCATGGGATTCTCCGCCTTTGGCTCCCACAAGCCTCCTACGAAAAAGCGAAAATTCAATCCCACGACTGACGCATTTGTCGAAGGACAGGGATTGGAGAAGTTGGATCGAGGAGGAAAGAAAGGGATGGGGAGTGGTGGGAATACGATGCCGTTGGGTAAGGTGAGGGTTATTGGGGAGGTGAAGTCGAGTAGGGGGAATGAGGATGAGATTCCGCTTGATTTGGATGAGGTGGAGGATGGTGGGGAATTGGGGGATGAACATGCGCCGAAATATGAGGATACAATTCTCCCTGCGCCTACTAATAAAGGAACGGAAGAAGCAGAGGACGGCGGACCTGCATATCTGGATACCAGTGAAATATCTCCCCAAGAAGCAGCAGAAATACAAGCCCGGAAGGATACCGTTCTTGCTTTAATTGGCTCAAATCCTGAAGGCGATGTCGACGCTCCTGATTATTCTACGAAAAATACGAGTACATTACCGCCTCCTCCACATGGATTACCGCAGCGACCAGCATTTACTGCTACAATCGACACGGAATTCATGCAAGGTGGTTCGAGAGGAAGAACTTTAAGTGATGCGATGAGTACTAGCTCAAGAGGTGGCAGAGGAAGGGGTAGGGGGGGTGGAGGAGGGAGGGAACGAGGCGAGAGGAATGAGAAGTGGTATGAGGACTATTATGATCCTACTTTTAATGAAAATCCGTGGGCTAGGTTGGAGAAGGAAAAGGGCCTGCGGTCGGTGGGGACTTGGTTGGAGAATCAGCGGAGGAGAGTTGATGGCAGGGGAAATGAGCTGAAGGCTTGAAGTGGGAGGGAAGGGATTTGCATGGAATTTTGCAAAGTGCCACCTGAGCTGTGACATTAGAAGCACCACGGTAGCCAGATACCCATAAAAATTTACTTTATTTAGTGACTCAAAACACCTCAGCTGAACTTGGGGCCTTTATGGCTATTCTGGCCAGGCACAAAATAGCATTCAGCTAATCATCGAAACCATGAAACTCCTCATCGTTCTCTTCCGCCAACGTCTTCTTCCTAACCTGCTCAACCAACTCCTGCACTTCTCTGTCCTTGGCCCTCTCCTCCTCAGTCATTTTCTCCAACCTCTTTGCTTCCCTCTTTCTCCTCTTCTTCTCCCTCCTCGCTTCCTTGACATCCTGCTGCTCATGCTTATGACTCCACGCTTCTCTTTCCTTCCGCTTCCTCACCGCCTCTTCACTGGGTACATATGGCGCCTTATTCTTCTCCTCTTCCATCGCTACTCTCCTAGCTTTCTCCCTAACTTTATCCTTATACGCGTATTCCGACATATCAATCTTCACACCCAGCGTCTTGTCACCCTCCCATTTTTTCAACTCAGGCATTTTTGGAAGTCGCATAAGTCCCCATGCATTTCCTAACTCTGCCCAATCCAGATCGGCGGCTCGGAATATACTGCTAGCTTGATGCTTTGAATACGCTTTCACCCAGCTTACGAAAGCTCGCTGGCCTTTGTCGTATAAAGCTCGATCGGCTAATACTTCTTTACGCATCTTTGAGGTGACGAGTTTCGCATCTTCGTCACTGATCGTAATTGCAGGTCGTTTTAGAAGTGAAATTGGTGTCTTTCGAACTTCGAGAAATGGAATATAGTCTTCTTCCCGACCGGGTTGTAGGAAGATCACGCTCAATCCTTTTCGTCCGGCTCGTCCGGCTCGTCCGCAGCGATGGAGGAAGACTTTGGGATCAGAGGGTGGATCGATTTGAACGACAAGGTCGACATGCGGGATATCGAGACCTCGAGCAGCGACATCCGTTGTGAGTAGGATGGTTGGGGTGACGGCTGTGATATATTTAGAAAAGTTCTTTTGTCGAACATTTGGTGGGTGTTTCCCATGAAGTGGAAGCAGAGCGAATTGGCTCGGGAGTAATGCGGAGAGGATATGTTGAAAATAATCTACGGCCGCGCAGGTCGAGAGATAGACAATAGTCTTTTGTGGCACTGGCTCTAGCTGGGAGAGTAGTGATAGAAGAGCAGGAAACTTGTGACTTGATGGAGTTAGCAAATATGACATCTGCAGGCTTGCTGGTGTCCTTTTGTCGTCCCCTGATGCGCTTTTGACCTTCACTACGATCTTAACTGGGTTTCTCAATCCAACTCGAACAATCTCTCCCAGGGCCTCGCTAACACTGGCGCTAAATAATCCCGTTCTTCTCTGTTTCGGTAAACGTCCGAGTATCTTCTGTAAATCATCCTTAAATCCTAAATCCAGTAACCGGTCTGCTTCGTCTAGAACTAGTATTTCGAACGAAGATTGCGGGCAATGAACATGTGGTGAGGATAAAAGTTCGAGAAGTCTCCCAGGAGTAGATATGAGGAGATTTGGGCTATTCTTGAGGAATCTACTGAGATCCTGAGTGGGTGTGGTTGTTCCGCCGAGGAGCTGGGGAACAACAGTGAGGGTAGTCGACGGCCTCCTCTTCTCATCCTCTTCCAATGGTCTTAGAGCTTCCGCAGATGGGCAATGAAATGCAAGCAGAGAGAGAAGCACGGAGTGTATTTGTGTTGCAAGCTCTCGAGTCGGTGAGATAATAATTGCGCCGACGTGGTGTTTCTTGATGGGTTCTTCTAAGCGCAATAACTTTTCCACAACAGGGATTAAAAAGGCCAGAGTCTTCCCACTACCAGTGACAGCCTAAAATTGTTAGCAATGCCTTCAGATTGAAATGTCCCAGCCCTACCTCCACAACGACGTCCTTATTGCCCACAAGGGGAATAGTAGCGGCTTGAACGGGGGTCATTCTCCCGAATCCCATGGCGGCGATGGCGTCTAAGATCCATTCTGCCAGAGGGGATGTCAGAGCATCCCAAGCCCTGGGATCTCCTTTCTTGTCAGAGTCTGGTGCCATGGCGCATAAGGTGTTGTTCTTCTCGTGGAGATTTCTAGCAAAATTCTACGTACCGCAGGCTTATCGTTATCGCCTAGCGGACGCCGAGATATCCAAAACCTCGGTTTTTTTTCCGACCTGGCACACTGCACTGAATGGCCAAAGAAATCTATGTTTTTCTTTCGAACCGTTGAAAATAATAAAACATTAAGATGGAAAGCTTACTGAGAAAATGAATAAATAATGTTTGTTTTTGCTTTTTACAGCAATTTTACCGCAAGATATTCCGGCCCCGGTGCTCGCATGTGACATCCCCCTTGTCGTGTGCTTAGTCAAATGCCAGCAGAAATATTTACCTTGTTCGTTATCGCTGCCAGTGAGACCTTCGTCATCCCTCATCACACCGCACTGAAGTTTCGTGTGCCACTTCAACGGCACAGAGCGAGGCACCATATCTTTCCTTAACGATGCAGCGCAGGTCTGCTCTGCTTCTTCCCCTCCGCTGGAGCTAGCAGCCTCCTCGTCCTCTTCTATCACGACAATACGCGCTTCACGAAAAGATAAACATCTCCACTCTACCTCCTGGCTTCTCCGAGTCGCAGAAATCGGAAGACTATTCACAGGGGCTATTCGTATGCCCTCGCTGCCACCTTTCACCATGTCGCGATCATCTTCAAATCCCATCCCGGGGACTCCGAGGGTTATCTCTCCTTCGCCAACCCCCTCCGAGGCCCGAGAAAGCTCGCAAGATGGATACTTTGGACCAGTGACCAGATCTGCAAAGAAGAAAGCGGCCGCACCTATTGACGAAGAGATTGATGAAGATGGGGAGGTTACCAGCGACTTGCGGAGGGCGAGGTCCAAAAGTCGAAGTCCTATGAGGATCCGAAAGATAGGCCTTACTTCTGCCAAAGCGAAAACAACACCCTCAACGATACAAGAAGAGCCAGTGATAGAGAATGGTAATGAACACGCAACGAATGGCCATCTCTCGCCAGCAAGCGCAAATGGAAAGTTCGGCTGGAGTTGGAGGGATATCAGTCGAAGCCCGAGCCCGCTTGGTCTTATTCCTATTCACAGACAATGGCGATCTTTTGTACATCGACATGAGGTACCACGAAAGCTCTTACACGTATCTATCGGGTTCTTCTCTCTCTGGCTATATGTTACTGGTGTACAGACCACCTCAATAACCCCTTATCTAATGGGCGCCCTCATTCCAATCGTATCCGTCGACTATCTTCGGCACACTTATCCTTCACTCAATCGACTTTACGTCCGTCTACTCGGAGCTCTTATGCGAGAAACTGAGTACGATGGTTGGAATGGGGTCATCTGGTATCTTCTCGGCGCTTGGATCGTGCTCGGCTTCTTCCCGAAGGATATCGGACTCATGGGTGTCCTCCTGCTTAGTTGGTGTGATACAGCCGCCAGCACCGTTGGTAGGTTGTATGGACGCTACACGCCTCGCATCCGACGCGGAAAGTCGCTTGCAGGTTCACTTGCTGCGTTTCTGGTTGGTGTGATTACCGCCATCTACTTTTGGGGCTGGTTAGCTCCTCGAATGAGTTCTTTCGTTGATAATGACGACTTTCCTTTCATGTTCACTGGGACTTTGTCCATTCCAGCTGCTATCAAGAACGCTGTTGGTTTTACGGAGGCCCAGGCAACCATTTCCGGGGGTTGGGCTTTGGGATTAATGAGTTTATGGACGGGCTTTGTGGCTTCAGCGAGCGAGGTGGTCGATATCTTTGGATGGGACGACAACTTGACGATACCAGCTCTCAGTGGAATAGGAATGTGGGGATTCTTGAAGATCTTTGGTTAGAAAGCATGAGTAATCTCTTGAGGCTGTGGAATGGGCAGGCGTTAGGGTGGGCACACACAGCGTTCATTAGAAAAAAGTCAAATAAAAAGATGTGTTCCTACCATCTGCATATCAGGATTCAATACCTGGCTCTGAACAGAACTGTAAACTGGGATAATACCCCGGCGCTTGCTTGCACAATGACACACATACTGTAGGAGGGTCCCGAACTAATGGGGCAACATTTGGCTGTAAAATCCCACATCTCATAGGACATCTGAAGTTCGAATTCTATGGTAACGGCTCTAATGCAGCCTACTGGGCGGACAAAAGTATGTGGAGGTTCGTTGGCCATGCAGCAACAGACTGATCCGAGCTGCTGGCAGGAGTTCGCCTTATAAGCCTTATATAAGCCTTATTGGCCCAGATTCCCCCCATACAACAGCCCTGCGGGCTTCGGCTGTAGGTTCACGCACCGTTTGGATCGCACAAAACGGGGACCTGCCTGACGCAGATTTTCACTCCGTCGGAGCAGAGCAGTCATCCTAGGCCCAGCTGGCTCCGGGCTGCCTGGGAGCGGATGGGCGACTTCCTGCTCTGCTCTACTCTGCTCGGCTCTGCTCGCAGTGATCGTCGCTCCCTTTATGCAGCCGAGACAGCTCTATCAATTACTCGGGCTGCACCCGTCGTCCGCATAGTGAGACAGTCCTGTGATCGAGCACTAGCAGGATCCAGCAATGAGGTTTGTTGTTCCTCAGGACGTCGTTTGGTCCTGCAGGCCAATTAGTCGTCATGGGCAATTTGTGACCGGGGTCCCAAAATTTTTGGTGGAGGGGCGTGGAGGGGCTCGACAACATTTTTGCCAACACATACATCTCGTCAGGAACTTTTCTATGCGTTGCAGCCTGACCACAACTGCTTTCTCTTCCCATTGTCCATCCAGCTGCCATCTTGCCACCCTCCGCGCAGCATGGCATACCGTCGTGCGGCCTCGCTGCTTTTGGGCGCGAACCAGGGTGGGCGCGCTTGCTCGTTTGTTCCGTATCAAATCGCCTCACCCACCGAGTAGTGCCCGCCATGCTTGACAATCCATACTACGAGAAAACGCTTCCCTCCGCCCCTATCCACCCAATCCAGACCCGACTTCGGCACTTGTAATGACATGACGGCTATCTCTGAGCAATAGAAACTCTAGTCCAGTCCAATCCGCACGGCCTGCGTAAGCCAGGACTCCAGGGATCACCCCATCGACCCTACTACTGCATCTTTGGAGGGCTCGGGACAGACGTGAGAGGGCGGGAGTGCGGATCGAGGATGACGGAGGAGGGGGACTAGTCAGGAAGACCGCGGCCAAGCAGCCTATCTTCCTTCTCCTCGAGCGGGGTCAGAGATACGCAGACACAGAGAAGGGGGTCAAGGTCATCCCCCTCCATTCTCCTCGATGGTTGGCAGCTCCCTTAGCGAGGGAGAGTCCCCAACGGGTATAAAAGGGAGGACGAGGGACGGTTTGGAGAGTTTTCCTTTCTCTTTCCTTCCCATCCGTTTGCAACTTCTCACACCTCCTCTTCCTACAAACAGGCTGTCTTACAAACAAGGCTCCACTTCCACCCCATCACTTGACACATACTCTTGCCATTGCTTGACGTTTGTATCAACACAACATCACACTATTCTTCACACGCATACACACGCACACTTCTTTGTCACCGACTACTTTATTGTCGTTTGACTCTGTTACGTCTTTCGTCATGGCGTACCAACAAAATTACTACCAAACCACCTCGCTCCCCATTGCCGTTCCTCACAAAGTCCAATACTCTCAATATCACACTCCCCAAACTTACAGCTACGCTGTTTCTCCTCCTGAGGCCCCCGAGTCTGTTACTGCAAGCTCCGGGATGACTCCGTCATACGGCAATTCTGCGTACTCCGCAACTTCCAGCAGTTACGCAGGAAGCACGAGCGGCTACGAGGACAGCCAGTCTTCTGCAAACAACGTGGATATGCAAGAGTACATGCAAAATCAATTTGCTGGCGCATGCGATCCTCTTCCTCTCGATCGCAGTTTGGCGATGCAAGCCCAATCGTAAGTTTCAAAACTCGCAACAAATTCAAATTTCTGACAATTCGTACAGATCAGGATTGCTGAATGCGAAGCAACGAGAGCTTATGGATTTGCAGCAATTGGCGCAACAGCGTCTTGCGCGATCAAAAGCCAGACTCGCGGAGGCCTATTCAGATTCGAGAGAGGTGAAGAGAGATTTGGAATGGTCGCAAAAGCGCGTTTCGTAAGTTTTTCAATTCCTCTATCAGAATCAACGTCTTTGCGATGGCCTTCAAAATCCATTTCCTCAGTTGTTCGAGCTGAGAGAATCGAGCTGACATCAATTCCAGAGCAATGAAGACAAAAGCGTCTCGCAAGCACCCAAAGGAATACAAACAAGCTCGTGCGCGGTACCCATCGCCAGAATACTAGTTTTTTCTTTGCGGATCTCAAAAATTTCCTAATTCGGCAATCTGTTGTCGTCGTCGCCTATCCGACGCCCCCCCCCCTTTCTATTTCCTTCCTTGTATGTATGTTGAGCGTCGGCGGTGCGGCTAATACCCGCGGCGCCGACTGCTGCTTTTACAGCCAGGCGCGTATTCTGGCTACGACGTTATGACTTATGATTGGATGACTTCTTCTTGCGCTGGCCGTTCGTTTGGGTTGCACGGCGCTGGCAAGCGCGGGGCTGCAGTAGTGCCCGTGTATGGTGTGCGTGTCTTCTGCATGATGCTGGCTCCCCCTGGCTGGCCGGCCCCTCGGGACGGGGCGGAAGTGCCTGTGGTGGTGGATCGATCTGCGGGTGCGGGTGGTAGTGGTTGCGTGTTGTGCTGCCAGCTCCATGAGAAGGGGAAAAACAGTGACCTTTCTTACTGCTTTTGGGTGGTTTCTAGCTGAATTGGGTGGTTCTTTTTCCTGTTTGGGGTAGCGCGGTGGTGGTTTTCTGCCTTTCTCGAGAGCTGTTTTAGTAATTCCAATGGCTTTTCATCCGTTCTCTGTGCTCGGAGGTGATGTGACTGGCTGCTTGAACCGGGAAGACGTGAGATATGCCTCGATTGGGCATAGATTCCTCCCTAGAACAGGGAATGGTAGCAGAGCGAGACATGTCTTCGTATCCCCGTACCCGTAGCACCCCTCCCCGTGACCAGTACGCTCTGGATGTCCATAAAGTACCCCGTGGTCGTGTGATATGACATAAGCAAGCTCGTTGTGGGTGACCTCAGATGGCGAGACTGGGTGCTGTCCAATCGCTGTGTGAGCTTTTATGATTGGTGTTGCTGTGGGGAGAGCCGAGTTAATATAAATAAATGCGCAATGCCAATTAGTTATGGGGAATACCTAGTACTTAGTTGATTGTGATATGGGATCTCACCTGACACGTCATATTGTTGAAGTGCTTGCGGTTGCTAGCGGATGCGGCTCAAGTGAAACAAGAGCTGGGTTTTGGGGATTTAAAGATTGAAAATGTGACGGGCATAACATTTTCGAATGTAAGATAATCTTGGGAAATGAAACGGGGCAAGTGAAATGCGATCTGACCGAAAGTCCAAAGCACTTAGGGGCGTTGGGAGAAGCAAGATGTTGAGACTTGCAAGGTTAGTAAGTGATGAATAACCAAACCTCCTTTTGACAATCAAACACCGTCATATCTAAGTTCAAATAGAGCGATATTGAAAAGCACGAAATCAATTTGAAAGTGCAAATCAGTGTCCCACGTACTCCGCCATTGACTTACCAGTCTCGGGTGACATAACTAACTCTCAACAAATTTTGTCCTAAGTCTAACATTCTCATACAATGGAGAGAAAATATTTCCCGTCTCCTTGATGAACGCTTTCTGGAACTGGTCTCGGACTAATATATCAGTAGGGATGGACTTTGATATGCTGAAGTAGTGTCAGCATCGGCAAAGTCAAGCGAGGATCGTCTGGAGAACTCCTCCTAACATCAACTTCAAATCAGACATCCAATAACGCTTTTAACCCACACACAGATCGTGTCAAGCTCACACATCTATGGTAATGGACGCGGATTCATGTTTGCA
>Ga0302325_10023619_pt1 | contig 12809 bp, 9 predicted proteins | sample Palsa_T0_2_FD_201948 | JGI IMG/M metagenome (GOLD analysis project Ga0302325, IMG submission 201948) | Peat permafrost microbial communities from Stordalen Mire near Abisko, Sweden - Palsa_T0_2 | ecosystem: Environmental > Terrestrial > Soil > Palsa > Peat permafrost | place: Sweden: Abisko... | reverse complement strand
TCACTTCGCCAAAGCGCAGCGAAGCCCATTTCTCTTCCAGGCTCTGTCGCCAATCGACAATCTGCCTGCCGGCTGCGCCTCTATCCGCGGTGCGCAGACGGTAGGCTGCGGCAGCCGGCAGGTAGTGTTTCTCGGTGTACTCACGTACCGCGCGGTTGGCGGAGAATTGCGGCGTCAATCGCGCCATGCTCTCGCGAATCCGCGCCACCCAGACCGTGGGAATGCCGCTCTCGCCTCGAGTATAAAACTCCGGGACTACTTGCCGTTCGAGCGTGTCATACAGCATCTCCGCTTCGATGTGGTCCAGTCCTGGATCATTGCCGTGTTCCAGGCCATCGCCAAGCGCCCAGCCCAGATCCGGGGCATAAGCTTCGGCCCACCAGCCATCCAGTTCCGAATAATTGAGGCCGCCGTTGACAAGCACCTTCATGCCGCTCGTCCCACATGCCTCCCACGGTCGCCGCGGCGTATTCAGCCAGACATCGATTCCATGCACGAGGTGTTCGGACATGCGCATGTCATAGTCGCCAAGAAAGATGACATGGCTCCGTGCCTCGGTCTCTCGGATGAAATGTATCCATTCCTGAATCAAAGCCTGGCCTCCCTGATCCGCCGGATGGGCCTTGCCTGCCAGGACCAGCTGCACGGGCCGATCGGGATTGGTGAGCAGGCGAAGCAACCGGTCCGTATCGTGCAGGAGCAGGTTTGGCCGCTTGTAGGTCGCAAACCGCCGTGCAAATCCCAGCGTCAATACCTTCGGATCGAAAAGCTGTTTCACGCCATCGATCTCTTCCGGAGATACGCCGGAAACGGCCAGTTACCTCGACAATCGCTCGCGAACGTACGGAACGAGCGACTCCCTGGCGGCGGTGCGGAGCTGCCAGAGATCCTCATCGGATACTTCGCGGATCTTCTGTTCCAGGGTTTCCGTCGTCCCCAGCCAGCGATGTTCTCCACATGCCTTGGCACAGAGTTCGTTGGCCTGATGAGAATCCCAGGTGGACATATGAACTCCATTGGTCACATGGCCGACCGGCACTTCGTCCACCGGCCAATGCGCAAAAAGAGGCGCAAACAAATCCCGGCTGACCTGCCCATGCAATTGACTCACGCCATTTACCGACCCGCTGCCCCGAATCGCCAGATAAGCCATGTTGAAGCTCTCTGACCAATCGCCCGGATTCTGGCGGCCGAGGGCCAGGAAACCTTGGAGACCTATGCCGAGTTCCTGCTCTGCATAGCGGCCGAGGTATTGCCCGATCAAAGCCGGCGGGAACCGGTCAAAGCCCGCTGCAACAGCCGTATGCGTGGTGAACAAATTCCCCGCTCGTGTCGCGGCCAGCGCCAAGTCAAAGGGCTGCGCAGCCTCTTGCATGAAAGCGCGCGCGCGCTCCAACACCGCGAATGCCGCATGCCCCTCATTCAGGTGACAGACCTCCGGTTGGATGCCCAGCTCGGCAAGCAGCCGCCAACCACCGATTCCAAGAGCCATCTCCTGCCTGAGGCGCAACTCCGGACCGCCCCCGTACAATTCGCTGGTGATCGCCCTGTCCCCGGGGGAGTTGGCCGAGTCGTTGCTGTCCAGCAGGTAGAGCGTTGCACGGCCGACCTGGACCTGCCAGGCCCGCAGCCAGATCGAGTATCGGTGCAATGCAATCTCCAATCGCAACCACTCGCCGTCCGCCCGGCGCACTGGAGTGATCGGCAACTGCCCCGGGTCGTTATAAGGAAAAAGAGCCTGCTGCGCCCCCTCCTTGTCGATCACCTGGCGAAAGTAACCTTGCTGGTAGAGCAGCCCTACTCCGACCACGGGAACGCCCAGGTCGCTGGCGCTCTTCAGTTGATCTCCAGCCACGTTGCCGAGACCGCCTGAGTAAATGGGAAGCGCTTCGCTCAGCATGAATTCAAGGCTGAAATAGGCGATGCAACTCAAGGGAGCTTGCGCATGATGTTGCTGAAACCAGGCCGGCATCTTCGCTGCGAGGCGCTCTGCACTCAGCAGTTCATCGACAGTGTCGCGGAATGCCGGATCGGCCAACAGCTTGCCGAGCTTGTCTCGCGACGCAGTCTGCAGAATCACCCAGGCGTTCTGCGTGAGCTTCCACTGGATAGGGTCGATCTGCCGCCACACCTGGTCGGCGCGACGGTTCCACGACCAGCGCAGGTTCAGTGCAAGTTCAGCCAGGGATTCGAAACCCTCGATCTCCGTGGGCAGACGGCCGAAGGACGGTTGCTCATCGCGCTCTGGTGCATGCATGTGGTCACTCCACTGAGTTTCATCGGAACGGGGATGGTAGAAGGCATCCTTGCCGCCTCCACGCATTCCCGACTTAGCTAAACTCTCCCTTGATGTATTGTTTGGTTTCCTTTTCCTTGGGATCATGAAATATCTGGTTGGAGTCGCCGAACTCCACCAGGTAGCCCGTCCGGCTGCCTTCCGAAGTATCGACATAGAGGAAGCCCGTCTTGTCGGATACGCGTTGTGCCTGCTGAAGATTGTGAGTGACAATCGCGATCGTGAATCGGGCCTTCAGTTGCTTCATGAGTTCCTCGATGCTGCGTGTCGCTACTGGATCGAGCGCGGAACAAGGTTCGTCGAGCAAAAGAACTTCGGGCTCGGTCGCGATCGCCCTCGCGATGCAGAGCCTTTGTTGCTGACCTCCCGAGAGCGACAAACCGCTGTCGTTCAGCTTGTCCTTCACCTCATCCCAAAGGTCCGCCTCTTTCAGAGCTTCTTCAACCTTTGCGGGTTTGTTTCCTTTGAAATCGTTCAATCGCAGTCCGAAGGCCACATTGTTATAGACGCTGGTGGCGAATGGGTTCGGCTGCTGAAAGACCATGCCGATGTAGCGGCGCACAGCTACGGGATCGACCTTGCGCCCGTAAATGTTGTGTCCGCGGAACTTGACTTCGCCTTCCAGCCGAAAGCCACGGACCAGGTCATTCATTCGGTTCAGGCAGCGGAGTACTGTGCTTTTCCCGCACCCCGACGGCCCGATGAAGGCCGTGATCGCGTTCTTCTGGAATGGAATCTTCGTGTCCCGAACTGCCTTGAAGGAACCGTAGTACACCTTCTCGATATTGCAATCCATCACGACCGATGGATCCGCCGTTCCGTTCGTTACAACCGGTTCTTGGCCGGCAATTTCTGCAATTGGCATCGAGGACTCCTTCACGGATCGAGGTTGCTGCTATTGAATTTGGCGGCTCGCCAAGCTTTGCCCGATGATATTAGCGATCAGAACCATGATCACCAGCACCAGCGCGGCGGCCCAGGCCAGTTCTACTTGATTTGCGAAGGGCATGCCGGCAAAGTTATAGATGAGCACGGCAAGCGACGCCGTGGGTTGCATTACCTTGATTTGGCCATTCCACAGCAGCCAGTAGTTGCTAAACAACGCGGTGAAAAGGAGTGGAGCGGTCTCTCCGGCGCCGCGCGCGATGGCCAGCATCACTCCCGTAAGAATGCGCGGTACGGCAGTAGGCAACAGCACCATCCAGACGACCTGGGTATCGGTGGCGCCCATTCCGATGGCTGCCTCCTTCATCCTGTCCGGCACCATTCGAATCGCGTCCTCGGAGGTGAGGAGAATGGTAGGCAGCATCAGGATCGAAAGGGCCACGGCTCCGGCGAGGGCCGAATAACCGCCCGTCGCCATCACCACAACCCCGTACGCGAACACGCCAGCCAAGATGGAAGGGAACCCCGTCAGCACCTTACCTGCGAAGCGTACCGACGAGGCCAAGCGGTTTTCCGGTCTCGCTTGCGCCAGAAAGATCGCGCTCAAAAGCCCGATAGGCAGGCTGATGAGCAGCGCCATACCGCAGATCGCTAGGGTACCAACGATGGCGTTTCCAAAACCGCCGCTCTGCTCCAGCGGCGCCGGAGGAAGCTGAGTGAGCGCGGCGAGGCTGAGTTTGCGCCCACCCCGCAACACGAGCAGCCACAGCACCGAGAAGAGCGGGATCAACGCGAACAGTGTCATGGCCGAAACAATCACCGTGAACATCAAACTCATGAAGGTACGAGGTCGATGCAGCGACCTTTCCAGCTTCGAAAAATCGATGCCGTGAAGAGGATCGAGAGCGTCCGCGTCGGGATTCGGCCGGCTTCCGGCTTTTGAGTTGACCCAGTCGGAAGTCATACTCTCTCTCCTTCCAGTTCCGAAGCAGTGAACCGCACCAGGTAGGCTCCCGCAACATTCACCAGAAGCGTGATGACCAACAGCACCGTCGCGGCATACATCAATATCCCTAAATCCTTGGGGCTGGCCTCGGGGAAGGCGTTCGCCAACAGAGCAGCCAGCGTGTTGGCCGGAGAAAACAGCGACACGCTTATGACATTGGCATTCCCTACCAGCATGGCCAGCGCCATCGTTTCACCCAATGCGCGGCCGAACGCGAGCACGATGCCACCGAAGATCCCCCTCGACGCAGTAGGAAGGGTGACGGCAAAGATGGCTTCCCATCGCGTTGCACCCAGTCCATACGCGGCCATTCGTAGCCGGGTCGGCACCGCTAGCAATGCGCCGCGACCGATTGCTGTGATCGTCGGCAGAATCATGATCGATAACACGATCACGGCGGGCAGCATCCCTGGTCCGCTGAGGTTCGTGCCGAAAAGAGGGATCCAGCCCAAATCGGCATGCAGCCACTGGCACGCGGGCCGTATCAGGGGGATGATGACGAACAATCCCCACAGGCCGTAGACTACGCTCGGAATCGCGGCAAGAAGTTCAATCAGGTTGCTTAGCAGGTTCTCCACTTGCTCAGGCAGTTTGCCCCAGAACGGATGAAACTGCAGACCGACCAGCTTGAGCAACGCGAAGACTGCGTCAGCCGTAAAGCCTTCGGCCAGGAAGAGCGCCGCCGCCACACCGAAGGCCGTGCCAAAAATCAACGCAAAAACCGAACTGTAGAGCGTGCCCCAGATCTGGGGAAGAATCGAGTACACCTTCTTGTTCGGATCCCAGACCTGCCCAGAGAGAAAACCGAACCCATACTGTTGCATGGCGGGCCATGCAGCGAGGACGATCTTCAGCACGATGATGACTGCAATCGCCGCAATCAGCCACGTGAATCCCTGGCACACGGCTCGGAACACGGAATTGACTGCAGCTTGGGTGCGCGATGGCGGATTTGAGATCTGAACTTCGCTCGGCATCAATGCCCCCTCTCATTCGCAGGCGCCCGGGCATTTGCCGTAAATATTCACTTTGCCGAACACCGGTGGTGGAATGCCGTCCGCCTACTGAATGTTCTGGATCACGGCCTTCACTTTGGCGATCACCGCATCCGGTAACGGTATGTACCCCAGTGATTCCGACTCCCTCTGGCCGTCGGTGAGGATGTATGTTACGACGTTGCGGAGAACTTCCGCCTTTCGTGGGTCGGCGTTCTTTTTGTAGCAAAGCAGCCAGGTGAAAGTAGCGATCGGGTAAGCATCCTTAGCTTCCGGATCAGGAACCCATGCAATCAGGTTCTCAGGAAAATTCACAGAGGCTAGCGCGGCTTGGCCGGAAGCCGTGGATGCTGTGATAAAAGCCCCCGACTTGTTCTCCAGTTGCGCCATCGGCATCTTCTGGCTCATCGCATAGCCGTATTCGATGTAGCCGATCGACCCTGGCGTGGTCTGCACGCTGGCGGTCACGCCTTCATTGCCCTTGGATCGCGTACCCACTGGCCATGCTGGCATATCGTTCCTTCCGGGGCTGGCCGCGAATTCCTTGCTGATTGCGCTCAGGTGCTGCGTGAAGACAAAGGTGGTGCCGCTCGAATCCGCGCGGACAATCACGTTGATGGCGCTGCCCGGAAGATTCACGCCGGGGTTCGTCTTGACAATGGCCGGATCGTTCCACTTCTTGATCTTGCCTAGGAATATGCCTACATATGCCAGACGGGAGAGCTTGAGCTCATGAACTCCCGGCACGTTGAATGTCAGGACGATCGTGCCCGCCGTCAGCGGAAGAAGCTGCACTCCTCCCTCGACGCGCGCGATCTCCGCTGGCGTCATCGCCTTGTCGCTCGCTGCAAAGTCAACGGTCTTGTCGATGAAGCTCTTCACGCCAGCGCCGCTGCCGGTCGATTGATAGTCGATCTCGACGTTCTGATGAGCCTCGCTGTAAGCCTTGAACCATTTGGAGTAGATCGGGAATGGGAAGCTGGCTCCGGAACCTTGTAAGCGAACTGCGGCGCCCTCGCTTGAGGTCGCGGCATTCTTGCACGAGATCATCCCCAGTGATGCGAGCAGAACAACGGGGGCAATAGACCATCCAGAAATCTTCATCTGCAATTCTCCCTTTACCTGGACCAATGGCGCTAACTGAAAACAACGCGTTACGAAAAAATTGTTATGCCGAAAGTCAACCACTCTTTAGGCAAGCTGCAATCGCTTTGTTTCCGCTTGTAATCTCGCTCCTGGTTTGCCGCAACAGAATCGCAATCTGGTTCCTGTGGATGTTTCTTTAGGCATGCTCTGGCAGGTTGTCCTCGTGCCAGTTCGATAGCTTCGTCCGGCAGAAATACCGCCGTAAAGTCCACTGAATACGGGGCTGCCTATGAACGCAAAAGTACTGGCTCAGAGCATCTCGATCCGAGCAATTGAGAGCAATCTCCAGCTAATTCAACGAACCTTAATAAGAAGAAGTCGTGTTTGGCAGGCTCAACCGAAGTAATTCGTGGACAATCCGGCCGTCACCCTGAAAAACTCGCCATAGCCTCGCTCGATCCATGCATTGAGCTGTTCTCGGCAGTTGATCGCCCTAAGCACGGATTCCCATCATTCAGGAATGATCCGCAGCATTGCGAATATCGGGTGGCCATCGCCCTGATTCCGAGAATGCAGGTCGTTGCTATCAAAGCTCTTGAATCGCACGCAAGGCGACATCCCGATTCTGCGAACTAACGTACCGAGCAATCGGACACAGTATTGAGCAAGCCGTTGATTAAAACTTGCGTTTGAATATGAACAGCAGTCGCTCACAACTCCGGTTAAAGGTAGCGACGCGCAAATATCGGATTGCGACCCCAGACCCAACACGCGAGAAACTGCTCGAGGTCGCAGGGCCGATTTTTGCCGACCGGGGTTATCAGGCTGCGACGATCCGCGAAATCTGTGCAGCAGCGGGAGCGAATGTAGCTGCGATCAATTATCACTTCGGCGATAAATTGGGCCTATATACGGAGGTTTTGCAGCAATCGGTGCGTGCTGCGCAACTCCTAGCCGTTCAAAGCACACTTGATGAAAACGCCCCTCCGGAAAAGATCTTGAGGGCACTGATTCGCGCTCGACTTCGGAGCATCAATGGGAAAGATTTGCCGGATTGGCATTCTCGATTGCTGGCACACGAGCTGGCACAGCCCACACCGGCGCTTCGACAACTTATTGATAAGCTAACTCGACCGGTCTTTAAGCGACTGCTGGAAATCATTGGAAGAATGATTGGCCTGCCCCCCAATGATGACCACACGCGACTCTGTGCAATCAGCTTGGTGGGACAGGTTCTTGCTTACGTTCTGCCAGGTCCATTGTTGACGGAGATTTGGCCGGATCTCAAGATGACACCCAAACAGGTGGAACGCATTGCGGATCATATCGCGGACTTTTCACTTTCGTATCTCCAAGATTTTCGCTCAAAGTATGGAAGGATCACACCGGCAGGGAAACAGAGGCTCAACAAATGACTACATCCACAGTTGAAAGCGCGCCCAAACAGTCCGAGCAGAAAAAGCAGACGGACCCAGCCGGTGCAAAGCCGGCTCCATCGGAGGGCGATAAGAAAGCAGCGGACGAAAAGGCTGAGCAAGAGGCCGACGAAAAGGTGAAACAGGCCGCGACGCGACGACGCCTGATCCTGATGATCGTCGCTGGCGTGGTCCTGATTGCGGCTGCGCTTTTAATCTGGAATATTTTTTTGGCGGCGCCCCGTATCCCGAAAAGCATTGTGGTGGTGAGCGGCCGAATTGAAGGCGACGACTCTGCGGTTGCTTCCAAAACAACCGGACGCATTCTTGAGGTTCGTGTGCGCGAAGGTGACACCGTAAATGCTGGAGACACGATCGCCGTTCTCGACGATGCGCAGATTCGGGCGCGTGAGGACCAAGCCCGCGATGCTCTTTCAGAGGCAGAAGCAAAGGGAATAGCCGCACAAGAACAAATCGCCGTCCTTCAAGAACAATTGTTGCAAAGCCGATTGCAGGTAGGCCAGTCAAAGCTCGATACAGAAGGACATGTGGGGCAGGCGCAGGCGGATCTGGCAGCTGCGCAATCGGAATTGGCCCAGCAACAGGCGGCTTTTCAGATTGCCGCTTTCAATAGGGAAGCCTATACGCGTCTTGCAAGAACCGGAGCTGTGTCGGAGCAGCAGGGACTTCAGGCCTCGACAACCGCCGAGCAACAGGCCGCGGTGGTTGCTGCTTCCAAGCGCCGGGTTGAGTCGTCGCAGGGCGCACTAACGACGGCAGAGGCAAGCTTGTCCAACCCAGGTATTCGTGAATCTCAAGTAGCCTCTGTACGAAGACAGATTGCACAGCAGGAAGCTGAGGTCGCGAGTGCAACTGCTCAGACCGAACAGGCACGCGCCGAACTTGCAGAAGCAGGAGACAACCGCAAAGATCTGACCATCAGGGCGCCGTTCTCCGGAACAGTGGTGACGCGCGGGGCGGAACCGGGCGAGGTGGTTGTTGCAGGTACCGCTATCATCACACTCTTGGATCTGACCAAGGTATATCTGCGCGGCTTTGTGCCTGAAGGCCAGATTGGCGAGGTGAAAGTGGGACAATCGGCACGTGTCTTTCTCGACTCGAGTTCGCAGAAGCCTATTTACGCTTACGTATCCAGGATCGACCCACAGGCGACATTCACTCCGGAAAACACATACTTCCGCGACGACCGGGTAAAGCAGGTGGTCGGACTCAAGCTGCAATTGATTGGCGGATTCGGATTTGCCAAACCTGGCATGCCTGTCGATGGCGAAGTCCTGGTCGAAGGAGACAAGTGGCCGAAGGTCGGGCGCAAATGACAACTGCCGGTCTAGATCGAGCGGTGCCAGAACAGGCGGTGCCGGAACGAGAGGTCCAGGGCCTGACGGACCCGGATCGGCAAGCTGTCGCTACGCCGCGGGCCATCGATATTCGCGGCTTGTCGAAGCAATATGGCGCCCTTGAGGCCGTGCGTGGAATCACGTTTGATGTCAGCCATGGCGAGATGTTTGGGCTGATTGGCCCGGATGGAGCCGGAAAGACTTCGACATTCCAGATTCTTGCCGGCGTGATGGAAGCAACTGAAGGCAATGCGAACATACTGAGCCGGCCTGCGCGAGATATGCGATCGCAAACCGGGTATCTGACGCAAGACTTCAGCCTTTATCCCGATCTGACCGTAGCGGAAAACATTCGTTATAGCGGTGATCTGCGCCTCATTCCGCCCGATGAGATCGCGGATCGCAGTCTTCAATATCTCAAGATGTTCGATATGGACCGCTTCGCAGACCGTCTTGCCGGGCAGTTGAGCGGAGGAATGAAGCAAAAACTAGCGCTCGTCTGCGCGCTCGTTCCAAAACCCAAGGTGTTGCTGCTCGACGAGCCAACCACGGGTGTCGATCCTGTGTCTCGTCGAGAGTTCTGGGATGCACTTGCTCATTTGTCGACAGAGGGATTGACGATCCTTGTGGCGACCCCTTACATGGATGAGGCTGAACGTTGCCATCGGATCGCGTTTATGTACTCGGGCGAGATCCTTCGGATCGGCACGCCAACAGAGCTTTGCGCCAGCCTGGGCGCCAAGCGAATCGAGCTCCGCACGACAGACCTCAAGAAAGCCGAAAGTGTTCTTTCCGAGGGATCGGGGCCCGATAAGGACATTATCGATGTTGAGCGGTTTGGCGATCGGCTCGACTTGCTGGTGCACGATCCAGACAAGGAAGAGAAGTGGATCACCGAGAAGCTGAAAGGCGCAGGCTTATCCGTCGGTGAAATGCGTGTCGATGAACCGACACTCGATAACATTTTCGTAAACAAGCTGCGTACCCTACGCCAGAAGACCAATACTCGAGAGTTTCCAGCCAAACAGGATCACAGCAGTCTGCGCGGACAAGTTGCGGTCGGCGCAAAGAATCTTGTCAAAGAGTTCAAATCATTCACGGCTGTGAAGAATGTGAGCCTCGAGATTCGAAACGGAGAGGTATACGGACTTCTCGGAGCGAATGGGGCGGGCAAGACAACAACCATCCGGATGCTCTGCGGGCTGTTGGACCTGACAAGCGGAACCATGGAGTTGGGTGGTACAGGTGGCAATCTGAAGACGGAAGCTGTCCGCAAGCGCATCGGTTACATGTCGCAGAAATTCTCTTTGTATGAAGACTTGACGGTTCGCGAGAACCTCGATTTCTTTTCGGGCGTCTATGGCGTGCCCGGCCAGGACCGCGAAGAAAAAATCCGCTGGGTGCTTTCCTTTTCAGGGCTCAATGGAAAAGAGAATCAGATCACTGGGAGCCTGCCCGGGGGTTGGAAGCAGCGCGTGGCCTTCGGCGCTGCAATTATGCATGAGCCGGACATTCTCTTTCTGGATGAGCCGACATCTGGCGTCGATCCTCTGGCGCGGCGCGCGTTCTGGACAATGATCAATCGGCTGGCCGATGGCGGCGCGGCGATCCTCGTGACAACTCACTATCTTGAGGAAGCGGAACAGTGCAATCGCCTGGGAATGATGGTAGCGGGCGAGTTGGTTGCCGAGGGCACGCCCAGCAGCATCAAGAGCCAGCAATCCGGGCATGTAATCGAATTGATTGTCGACCAGCCCCAACGCGCCGCGGACCTATTGAAGAGCAAGACAGAAAACTGGCGAGTGTCCCTGTTTGGCGAGCGTCTCCATATGATCACCGACGAAGACCCTGCTACCGCCATCAAGGAGACCACAAAGCAGCTTGAAGAGAATGGGCTCCACGTGATCAGCGCGAGAGAAATCCCCCTCTCGCTCGAAGACGTGTTTATCTCCATCGTTGAGAAAGCGCGCACTCAGGGCAACGCGGCCACCGAAGACTAAGGAGGGGCTCGCATGAGGCGAATCATCGCACAAATGCGCAAAGAGTTGACACAGATTGTGCGAGACTGGCGCACCCTTGCCCTCGCGCTGGCTCTTCCCGTTTTCCTGCTTCTGCTGATGAGTTCGGCACTTTCGCTCACCGTGAACGAGCTTCCAATTGTCGTGCAGGATTTTGACGGTTCAACCGCTTCCAATAGTCTTGTTGACGCCTTCCGGGCTTCGATAACCCTAAAGGTGGTCTCGTGGCCGGTAGACAAAACCGCCGAGGAGGCCCTTGCCTCCAATGCTGCGCGAGCCGTGCTGATCATCCCGTCGCACTTTGGCCGGGACATGGCTCGCGGCGTTAACGCCCCCGTCCAGTTCCTGGTGGACGCATCGGATGCAAACACGGCCAAGTTAGTCTCGGCTTATGCCGGCCAGATAGCGACCTCGTACAACCAGCAGGCCGGCGGAGCGCAAACAGGACCGATTCAAGCCGCCATTCGGCTTTGGTTCAACCCCGGACTCTCTTCAAAGAAGTTCTACGGCCCGGGGATATTCGTGCTCGGGATCTCCATGTTCCCGCCACTGTTGGCCGCCCTTGCCATGGCAAAGGAAGGTGAGCTGAAGACGATCCTGCAGGTTTACGTCTCCAGCATCCCCGCACACGAATTCCTGCTGGGGAAGATTCTTGCATTCACGATCGTAGCCCTCGCGGAGTGTCTGATCATGTCGGTGCTTCTGTTCACCTACTTTGGCCTGAGCTTTGCCGGCGATCCCACTCCCGCTTTGATCGCCACCGTTCTGTATGCCTTCTGCGTGGCGGCGTTTGGAACCATGGTTGGAGCGATCATCCCCAATCAGGCTTCAGCCTTGCAAGCGGTGGCCTTTGGCGGGTTTCTGCTCGTGTTCCTGCTTTCCGGCCTGATCTTCCCTGTCGAAAACATACCAATTGGACTCCGTTGGGTCTCAAGCCTCGTCTGGGGCCGGTACTACATTGAGATCGTGCGCGACGCGCTCTTGCAGGGTGGGGGCTGGCCTGCCATGTGGTCCAACGTCCTGATTATCGGCGCGATTGGAGCAATTTTCTACGGCCTTGCATGGCAGGGCATGAGAAGGATGCAGGTGAAGGCCTAAACCATGAGACAACTCTGGAGTCTTCTCTTCAACTATCGCCTGCGCGCGTTGATCAAAAAGGAGTTTGCCCAAACTCGCCATGACCGCAAACTCATGTTTACCCTGATCATCCTGCCCGTTATTCAGCTAATGCTCGTAGGGTTTGCGCTGAGCTCGGCGGTAACCAACGTGCCTCTCGCTATCGTCGACGACAGCCGGACGCCTGAGAGCCGGGAGCTGATTGCCACGTTGACCGAGAGCAAGAGTTTCCGCCTCGCAGGTTACTATTCCTCCGCCGACCAACTGGGAGATGCGGTGAGCCAGGGAAAGGCAGACGCCGGGATGGTGGTCCCCTACGACTATGCGCGGGATCTGCTCCGGGATCGCCAGACCTCCATTCAATTCCTGCTGAACGCCACAAATGCAAATACAGCCACGATTAGCCGCGGATATGCAGAAAGCATGATTCAGAGATTCAATTCAGGACTCCGGGCGCAGGGGATTCACGTCCGCATTCAGCCAACGGAAGGATCGAACCTCTCCCGTCGCGGCCGGGTACAGCTTGAACCGGCGTTTCTCTATAACCCCGGCCTGGTCGACTCGTGGTTTATCGTCACCGGTGTGCTTGGATTGCTGTTGATCCTCGACAGCTCCCTCATTTGCGCCGCGGCTA
>Ga0302325_10023615_pt1 | contig 12811 bp, 11 predicted proteins | sample Palsa_T0_2_FD_201948 | JGI IMG/M metagenome (GOLD analysis project Ga0302325, IMG submission 201948) | Peat permafrost microbial communities from Stordalen Mire near Abisko, Sweden - Palsa_T0_2 | ecosystem: Environmental > Terrestrial > Soil > Palsa > Peat permafrost | place: Sweden: Abisko... | reverse complement strand
GACACTGGCAGACCCCAGCGTGCTCGACGACGTCATTTCCGTAACGGCGGCGATGCGGCCGAATTGCCGTTCGAGCGGAGTGGCCACCGAGGATGCCATGGTCTCGGGACTGGCGCCCGGCAAGGTGGCACTCACCGAGATGGTAGGGAAGTCCACCTGCGGCAAAGGGGATACCGGCAGAACGCGAAATGCCACGATGCCGGCCAGTGCGATGGCCACGGTCAACAGCGTAGTGGCCACCGGCCTATGAACGAAGGGCGCGGAAATATTCATAGCTTCACTCCGCGGGAATCGGCTCCAAACCCGGATGGGCTTCGCGGTTGGGCGAGAAGCGCCGGGCCAACCGGTCGAAGAACAGATAAATTACCGGCGTGGTGAACAGCGTCAGCATTTGACTGATCAGCAGGCCGCCGATCATGGTGATGCCTAGCGGACGGCGCAGCTCCGAACCTGTGCCGGTACCGAGCGCCAGGGGGACGGCGCCCAACAAAGCGGCCATGGTGGTCATCATGATGGGGCGGAAGCGCAACAGACAAGCCTGGTAGATCGCATCTACTGGCTGCATTCCCTGGTGGCGTTCCGCCTCCAGCGCGAAATCGATCATCATGATGCCGTTCTTCTTGACGATGCCGATCAGCAGCACGATGCCGATCAGCGAGATGACGCTGAAATCGGAGCCCGTAAGGTTGAGCGCCAGCAGAGCGCCCACGCCGGCTGAGGGAAGCGTGGAAAGAATCGTGATGGGATGAATGTAGCTCTCGTAGAGCACCCCGAGCACGATATACACCGTTACCAGGGCTGCCAGAATGAGCACCCATTCGTTGGCCAGGGACGCCTGAAACGCCGCCGCCGTGCCTTGGAACTGCGCCTGAATACTGGCAGGCAGATTGAGATCCGCGGCCACTTTGTTCACCGCATTCACGGCATCGCCCAGCGAAGCCCCGGGCGCCAGATTGAAGGAGAGCGTGATCACGGGGAACTGCCCTTGATGGTTGACCGTGATAGGCACGGCTACCGATTTCATGTGCGTGAAGGCGCTCAGCGGCACCTGACCGCCGGTGGGAAATACCGAAGCGGACGCAATGGCGCCCACCGATGAGGCGGAAAGAGAACTGGAAGAGGAGTTGGCCGCGGTGGTGGCGGCGGAACTGCTGTTGGCGGGCCCTTGTGCAACAGCGGAAGTGGAGGAGCCGCCGGCATTAAGCCCGGCCGCGCTGGCGGACATCCCGGTGCGGATATACAGACTGCTCAAGTCGCCCGGCTTCTGCTGGAACGAGGGCTTCACTTCCAGCACCACGTGATACTGGTTGAGCTGCGTGAAGATGGTGGAGACTTCGCGCTGTCCGTAGGCGTCGTATAACGTCTGGTCGATAGTGGCCGGCGTGATGCCGAGGCGCGAAGCGGTGTCGCGGTCGAACACTAAGCTGGCGCGCAGTCCCTGCACCTGCTGATCGGTGGCGACATCGGTGAGTTCCGGCAATTCCTTCAGCTTGGCCACCATTTTGGGAGCGTACTGGTTCAACTCATCGGCACTGGGATCTTCCAGGGTGTATTGGAACTGAGTGCGGCTGACGCGGTCTTCCACCGTCAGATCCTGCACCGGCTGCATGAATAAAGTAATCCCGGCTATCTCCGCCAACTTGGGCTGTATGCGGCGAATTACATCGGTGCCGGAGATCTTGCGATCCGCCAGCGGTTTGAGATTGATCAGAATGCGGCCGCTATTGAGCGTGGTGTTAGTGCCGTCGATGCCGATAAACGAAGAGAGATTGTCCACCGCCGGATCGGTCAGAAGCACTTTGGTAAGCTTCTGCTGCAGAGAGGACATTTCGGGGAACGACACGGTCTTGCGGCTTCCGTAACGCCCTGAATCACGCCCGTATCCTGGATGGGGAAAAAGCCTTTGGGGATGGTCCAGAATTGATACGCCGTCAGCACGAGGGTGCCCAGCGCCACCAGCAGAGTGATGGTCTGGAATCGCAAGACCACGCGCAGCATGGCGCCATACCACGAAATCACCGTTTCAAAGCCGCGTTCCGACAACTGGTAGAGCCTTCCCTGGCCCGCCTCCGGCCTGTGCTTTAAGAGGCGCGCGCACATCATCGGCGTCAAGGTGAGCGAGACCACGGCGGACATCAGAATGGTGATCGCCAGGGTAATGGCGAACTCGCGGAACAGGCGGCCCACGATGTCACCCATAAACAGCAGCGGAATGAGCACCGCGATCAGGGAGATGGTGAGCGAAATGATGGTGAATCCGATCTGCTCTGCGCCCTTCAGCGCCGCCTGCATGGGCTGCTCGCCTTCCTCGATGTAGCGCATGATGTTTTCGATCATCACGATGGCATCGTCCACCACGAAGCCGGTGGAGATGGTCAACGCCATCAGGGTGAGGTTGTTGAGACTGTACCCCAACATATACATCACCCCGAACGTGCCCACCAGCGAAAGCGGCACGGCCACGCTGGGAATGATGGTGGCGGCCACGTTGCGCAGAAACACGAAGATCACCATCACTACCAGCACCACCGTCAGGATCAGTTCGAACTGCACGTCTTCCACGGAGGCGCGGATGGTGTTGGTACGATCGGTGAGGATCTTGACGTCGATGGATTTCGGCAGATTCTCCGTCAGCTTGGGCAGCAGCAGCTTAATACGATCCACCACCTGGATGATGTTGGCGCCGGGCTGCCGCTGGATATTCATGATCACCGCCGGCGTCTCATTCATCCAGGCCGCCTGGCGGATATTCTCCACATCGTCGATTACGTCGGCCACCTGGGTCAACTTCACCGGCGCATTATTGCGGTATGCCACAATGAGCGGCCGGTAATCGTCGGAGGACAGCAACTGATCGTTGGCGCCGATCTGATACGACTGGTGCTCGCCATCGAAATTGCCCTTGGCCTGATTCACATTGGCCGCCACGATGGCGCTGCGGACATCCTCCAGGTTGAGCCCGTAGGAAGCGATCGCGGTGGGGTTCACCTGCACCCGCACCGCCGGCTTCTGCCCGCCGCGTATCGGCCAGATCTTCCACTTTGGAGAGCGGGTCGGTTTTGGAGGTGAGCGCCAGAGTCAGGATGGGAGTGTCGGCGGGATTGGTTTTGGCGTAAATCGGCGGAATGGGAAGGTCCGAGGGGAGAAACGTGCCCGAAGCGTTGATGGATTGCTGCACTTCCTGCTCGGCCACATCGATGCTGAGGCTGAGATTGAATTGCAGAGTGATCACCGAACTGCCATCGGAGCTGGTGGAGGTCATCTGTTGCAGACCCGGCACCTGCCCGAATTGCCGTTCGAGCGGTGCGGTGACGGAAGAGGCCATCACATCCGGACTGGCGCCGGGGTAGAAGGTGAGCACCTGTATGGTGGGATAATCCACCTCCGGCAGCGCCGAAACGGGCAACTGCTTGTATGCCACCCCGCCCGCCAGCAGGATACCGATCATCAGCAGGGACGTCGCCACCGGGCGGAGGATGAACGTCCGCGAGGGACTCACTTCTTCTTTCCTCCGGCGGGCGCACCCTTTGCCCCAGCCGGCTTGGCGGTGGAATCTTCCGCCAATTGAACCGTGACCGGGGTTCCTTCCGAGAGCTTGTCCACACCGGTCATCACCAGGACATCGCCGGGCTGCACTCCGCTGGTGATTTCCGTGTCATCGCCTTCCGATCGGCCCTCGGTAATCGTCCGCACGGCAACGGTGTGGTCGTCTTTGACCGCGAAGACGTAAGTGGAATTGGTGGAACGCTGGATCACCGCTCGGTTGGCCAGCGTGACGCCGCCCCTTTCCTCCACCAGCAGGCGCACGTTGACAAACTGGTTGGGGAACAGGCGGTTTTGGCTGTTATCGAAATTGGCGCGCAGCCGCAGCGACCCGGTGGTGGGGTCGATCTGGTTATCCACCGTAGCCAGCGTGCCATCGCCGATCTTCTCGGTCTTGCCGCGATCCCATGCCTCGGCGTGCAGATGCTGACCGGCGGCCAACTTCTTCAGGACCACCGGAAGATCGTCTTCCGCCACCGTGAAAATCGCGCTGATGGGGTCGATCTGGGTGATTACCAGCAGCCCGTTGGTGTCGGTGGCATGCACAATGTTTCCCGGATCCACCAGGCGCAAGCCCACCCGGCCGGTGATCTCTGCCCCGATGTGGCAGTACACCAGGTTCAATTTGGCGCTGTCGATGGCTCCCTGATCGGTCTTCACTACTCCAATCGACTGATCCACCAGCGCTTGTTGGGTACGCAATTGCTGCTCGGGAGCGGCATTCTGTGCCACCAGGCCCTTATAGCGGTCAAGATCGACGCGGGCATTCTCGAGCGTCGCTTCGTCCTTGGCCAACTGACCCTCGGCCTGCGTGAGCATCACCTGAAAGGGGCGCGGATCGATCTCCGCCAGAAGATCGCCCTTGTGTACCAGATCGCCTTCGTTATAGTGGACCGACATCAACTGCCCGTCCACGCGGCTCTTCACGGTGACGGTGTAAACCGGCGTTACCGAGCCGAGCCCGTCGATGTACACGCCAATGTTCCCTTTGCGGGCCTTGGTAGCCACTACCGGGACGGTACCGCCTTTCTTGCCGCCTTTCGCCGACCCGCTCGCTGCCGAAGGCGTAACACTACCCTTCGCCCAGAGATACCACGCGCCAGTCGCCATCAGGATAATCAGCGGCAGCCACAACCACCGCCAGCCTGACGACTTGGGATTATTAGGCCTTGCCGCCGGAGGTTTCACGCTCGCGGCCTTCCCCGTCGAAGGAGAATCCTTCTGTTCCATATCGCCACCCATTGCTAGTTTGAGAGCCCGTCACATGCTCGGGGTCTCCGGACACATTTTGGGCCGAAAATTATGCTCTCGACTTATTCTATACGGACCGGATGTCCACGGCGAGGAGTTGAACTGCTAATCCGAGTCATATCGGATTAGTCCTTTAGGGCTTTTGGTTTAGGAGGCTGCGGGGGACAGTACGAAAGGACACATTTGATGCAGATTTGCCACAAACGGCAAAAGGCGCTCCCCGTCGGACGGAGGAGCGCCCTAAACCTTTTAAGAATCGCTGTGGCGGGCGGATTTTAGACCTGGAACGAACTGCCGCAACCGCAGGTGGACTTCACTTGCGGATTGTTGAACTTGAACCCGGAACCTTCCAGCGTCTCGACGAAATCCACCTCGGCGCCATCAAGATAGAGCAGGCTCGCCTGATCCACGAAGACTTTCAAGTCGCCGTACTGGTAGGTCTTGTCCAACATGTTAGGTTGGTTCTCGAAAGCCATCGAGTAGCTGAACCCGGAGCAGCCGCCGCCCACGACCGAGATACGCAGGCCCGCGGGGCTCGGCTGCTGAGAGGACATGATCTCCTTGACTTTGCCGATCGCTTTTTCCGTTAATTGCACCATTTGTTTAAGACTCCTCGAATTCGAGCTATGCTCCGTCCTATTATACAGATTCGGAGCAACCTTATTTCACCGCTTCAATCGTTTAGATGTGTTTCGAACCGAGAGGGTCGCAGAAAAACAGCGTTAGCGCGGGGCGACGGCTCTTTTCTGTCAAAATGGTAATCGTAGCAAGTGGTTGAAACCCGAAAACGGCGGGGAACGTCCGACTGGGTGTATGGGAACAGTATCTGGCGCTCTCACCTTCCCCGCGTTCGGTAGCAAGGTTGCGGCGAAATCTAGAGTGGACTATCAAAACACCCCGGAAGGCGCTTTGGTTGGCCGTGCCCAAACCGGCGACCAAGCTGCGTTCCGCGAAATCGTGGAGCGGTATCAATCTAAGGTGTTCGCCATCATTCACGGCATCGTGCGCCAGCGCAACGACGTGGAAGATATTGCGCAACAGGTATTTGCGAAGGTTTACCTGTCTTTGCGAAACTTCGATTTCCGCAGTTCCCTGATCACCTGGATCTACAAAATCACGGTCAATGAGTGTTTCGACTACCTGCGCAAGCGGAAAGTGCGCAAACTCGTCTACGAGAGCGATCTCAGCGAAGACGAAGTGCGTCGCGTGGAGAACACTGAACCGTCGAACGACCGGCAGGTGCTGGCGGATTCCGATCTGGCGCGCCGGGATTATGTCTTGAAACTGCTCTCCCGGGTTTCCGAGGAAGAGCGTATGTTATTGATGATGAAGGAAGTCGAAGGCTACTCTGTAGAAGAGTTAGCGGAACAGACCGGGATGAACGAAAACACCATTAAGGTGAAATTGTTCCGTGCGCGCCAAAAACTCGTAAAAGCGGCCCAGCGTCTCGATCGGGCCCCCGGCTTAGTGACCGGATGAAACATGGTTTAGTGACCGGACGATAGTGGCAGATGGCCGGATTTTAGGCCGGAAATTGTGATATTTTGGTAACCCCGTAAGCGGGCTAGCCTCGTGAGGCGAAAAGACCCGCAGTTGGGTTCGTTTTGGGCGCAGTACTTTACATCTGTAAGGGAAGAAACATATGCACGCTGTATTGATGGACAACTTGGAAGAGTACCTGAGCGGTTCGCTGGAGCCGGTAGCTCTTCGGGAAATCGAAGCACATCTGAGTAGTTGTAAGATGTGCCAGGAAGAACTCCACGGCATCGAGGACATGTCGCCCTTGTTCAGTTCCCTCCGGCAAGAAGAGACTGAACCGTTCGACGTTGCTCCTGCGTTCTATGCCAAAGTGATGGCGCAGGTGAGCCAACGCAAGGCGACTCCTACGTTCGCCAATCTCTTCGCTTTGGATCTGGCTTTCGGACGCCGGCTGGTATTCACCTCCCTGATGACCCTGGCAGTGCTGGGCGGTTATCTGGTGAGCCATGAATCGCTCTATCCGAACGGGCCGTCTCCGGAAGCGATCCTTGCGCAACAGAATGGGCCGGCCTTTGGAACGGGCGCAGCCGAAGACAATATGCTGGTGACCTTGACGGCTTATGAGCACTAGCCCAGGCCTTCTGGAGAGGATGGCGGTCGGCAGTTCCTGGAACCCCAAGCTGGTCTGCGGTATCAGTCTGGCCTTGGTGTTTCTGTGTGGCGGCGTAGCCGGCGCAGTGGTAATGGATCTGGGCGTCCACAATCGCCAGCGGCCGCCCGCATTCGAAACTGCCCAGGGCCAGACCTTATATTTCGAAAGGTTACAGAAAGAACTCGACCTGACCCCGGCACAGTCCGAGCAGGTCAAATCCATCCTCGACGATTTCTGGCAATTCTATCGCTCCGTGCTCAGCGAGTGCCGCGGTCGTATCGACCAGGTGCTCACTCCGGAACAGCGCCAGAAATTCGAACGCGTCCTGCAAGAGCAGAAACGTTAGCCTCAGCGGTACCCCCCCGGCTTGACACCACTTGTGCGTGCGGACACAATAAGCTTTCCATATGCGATCCTTCAATTCCATTCGTGTGGCTGCCGCTGCCACCATTCTTCTTCTTTCCATGAGTTCCTGCACGGCAACGAAAGATAATTCCGCTAAGCTATACGAACCGGGAAGCCGGGTGGAAGCCGGTCATCTCATCTATACCGTTTTCGAGACGCAGTGGCTGCCCCAACTCGGCGCCGGCGATTCGGCCCGAGTGCCTAAGAACCGTTTCTTTATGATCCGCATGACCGCCGTCAATAGCGGCAGCGAAGAACTCGTCGTGCCCAACATGACTTTGAAAGACGATCAGGGAAATACGGTGGACGAACTGTCCGACGGCGAGGGCGTCCCGCAGTGGGTAGGCTATGTCCGCAAGGTGAAGCCTGCCGAATCGATCTCCGGCAATATCGTGTTCGATGCCGAACCCAAGCACTACCACTTGATCGTCACTGACGAAAACGGCGAAAAGCCCGCCATGGTCGATCTCCCCCTGAACTTCTCCTCGGAAACCCCCCAATTGCCGGTGCCCGGAGCGAGTACTCCCGCTGGCGGGGGCGCAGATTTTCAGACGCCCGTGAAGAAGTAGGAAGAAAGCCCCCGCATCGCTGCCAGCCGAGAACTGACAACTGCTAACTGTTTTCTCCGCTAGAATTAGAGTTATGTTGTGGGTGGCGGCATTCCTTTTGGTGTTCCAGACCCCCGATTACGACGCCGAGGGTACCAAGGCGCTCGATAGCGGCAAGTACGAAGCCGCCGCGGATTCATTTACCAAAGCCATCGCCGCCGATCCGCAGGATTACTACGCTCATTTCAAACTCGCCATGGCTTATTCCTTCCTGCACAAGGATGCCGAAGGCCTGGCCGAATACCGCAAGACCCTGGAACTAAAACCCGGCCTTTATGAAGCAGAACTGAACGCGGGAATCCTGTTGCTGCTCCAGCAGAATCCAGCCGATGCCTTGCCGCTTTTGGACGATGCAGCGACACAAAAGCCCAAGGAATACGCCCCTCACTTCAACCTCGCCATGGCTTATACCTTCCTCCATAAGGATGCCGAGGGCGTGGCCGAATACCGCAAGACCCTGGAACTAAAACCCGGCCTGTATGAAGCAGAACTGAACGCGGGAATCCTGTTGCTGCGCCAGCAGAATCCGGCCGATGCCTTGCCGCTTTTGGAGGACGCAGCGGTGCAAAAGCCCAAGGAATACGGCCCTCGCTTCTATTTGGCGGAAGCACAACTGCAGAGCGGACTGGCGGACAAAGCGATGGAGAATTACCGGCTCGCGACCGAAATCGATCCGAAATCGGCGCCCGCCGAACTGGGATGGGGCCGCGCCCTGGCGTTGCAGGGCAAACTGGATGACGCCACGCCGCATTTCCGCCAGGCGATCGAGCGCGACCCCAAGTATCGCGAGTCGCTGCTGTCCCTGGGGGAACTCTACGAGGAGAACAAGCAGACCACGGAAGCGATAGCCATCTATCGCGAGTTTCCGGAAAACGCCGCCGTGCAAGAGCGCATCGGAAAACTACTGATCGAGAACCACAAATATAGCGAGGCACTGGCCCCGATGGAGCAGGCATACCAGAAATCGCCCACGCCGTATAATCGCAAGGCGCTGGCCGCCGCCTATTTGCAAGCGCAGCAGTTGGACAAGGCTCTGCCACTGCTGCAGAAAGCGGTGGCCGACGAACCTGCGAACTACGACCTGCGCATGGGTTATGCCCACGCGCTGCGCGATCGCCGGCAATTTATCCCCGCCGCGATCCAGTTCCATGAGGCCGCTAAACTCAAGCCCACGGAATCTAAAATCTGGACCGAACTGGGCGCCATGCTGTACATGGCCGGGGACCATCCCAATGCATTGGATGCGTTGGAGCAAGCCCGCAAATTGGGCGACGATACGCCCGGAAACTGGTTCTTGACCGCCATCATGCTGGACGGCGCGCATCAGTTGAAGCCGGCGCTGGCCGCATACGGAAAATTCCTGGCTCAGAGCCAGGGAAAGAGTCCCGACCAGGAATTTCAGGCGCGGCAACGTTCCAAAATCATCCAGAGGGAGTTGGACAAACGATGATGCGCCTGGCTTGTCTCCCCGTCCTGGCGTTGGTGCTGCTCTCCGCAAGCGAGTTGCGCGCCGACTTGAAGCGCGCGCTGGCGGAGCCCAACCTGGAAAAGCGTTCCGGCCTGGCGATGGATAACGCCAGCGCCGCGCTCAAAGCGGCCAGGGCCGCCTACGACAAGGGCGATAACGACGAAGTGGCAAAGGCCATCGCGGAGGTATTGGAATCGGTGGATCTGGCGGCCAGTTCGCTCGACCAGAGCGGCAAGAATCCACGCCGTAGCGACTGGTACAAGAAGGCCGAGATCTCGACGCGCGACCTGGCTCGCCGGATCGACAGTCTTGAAAACGATATGAGCTACACCGACCGGCCGATGCTCGAGAAGTTGAAGGCCAGGGTGCAAAAGGTGCATGAAGAACTGCTCTTAGGGGTGATGGAGGGTAAGAAAAAATGAGGGCCCTACTCGTATGTTTGTTGTTGGCGGCTCCTCTAGCCGCGCAGCGCGATTTTCTAACCGCTGACGAGGTGGAGCAGATCCGCGACGCGCAGGAACCCAATCTTCGCCTGAAGCTGTATTCCAATTTCGCCCGCGAGCGGGTGAACCTGATCAAGGGTTTGCTGAGCAAAGGCAAGAGCGGCCGCTCGGCGCTCATCCACGACACTCTCGACGAATACTGCAAGATTCTGGATGCGCTCGACACGGTGGCGGACGATGCGCTCTCCCGCAAAGCGGATGTGAAACTCGGTTTGGACGCAGTTGCCGCGGTAGAGAAGGAGATGCTGCCCCTGCTGCAGAAATTTCAGGACAGCCATCCGAGAGACCTGGAGCGTTACGACTTCGTTCTCAAGCAAGCCATCGATTCCACGACGGACAGTCTGGAAGCCGCGCAGGAAGATCTAGGCAAGCGCACATCGGAAGTGGAAGCCCGCGAGCAGAAAGAGAAGCAGGAGCGGCTGGACTCCATGAGTCCGGTGGAACGCGAAGGCAAGCAGGCCGACGAGAAAAAAGCCGAACAGAAGAAGGCTGACGAAGAGGACAAGCAAAAGAAAGCGCCCACTCTTTACCGCCCCGGCGAGAAGAAAAGCACCGCCCAAGGCGGCGGAGGCAATTAATCTAGGCTATGGGGCCGATTTCGAGATTCACTAAAACTAAGACAAGGGTTCACCACAGAGACACAGAGTTTTAAAGATAAGTCAAAACCTAGAGATCACAGAGGAAACAGAGATCACAGAGAAAGACTCTTTCCGGTTCATGCCACATCGTTGCTTATGTTTCATTACCTTGTTTTGGGCAGGCGACAGCCCTTCACAAGGACGCACTTGATGAATTCAACAGCTGCCGCGAAGGGCTGTCACGTACTATTAGAAGGGAAGCGGTTTCAGAGACGCGACCCGAATCGTCCCGGAAACAGCTCCTCTCAGTGATCTCTGTTTCCTCTGTGATCTCTGATTTTGCCTTTGACTTTCTTTCTTAACTCTGTCTATCTGTGTCTCTGTGGTGAACCCTTGTTTTACTTTAGTGAATCTCGAAATCGGCCGAATGGAGCATCAGCTTGCCCGCCGAATCCGCGGCTTCCACATCCACGCGATAAGCGCCCGGAGTGAGCGCGTCGACCTTCAGTTTGAGGGCGAAAGGCAGCGTGGTGGTCGCCGGATGGGGCGGGATCTCCGGCTGGATGGCGCCCGTCACAATGACGGCTTGCGTCTTCTTATTCACGATTTGCATACGGATCTCCACCTTGGGTGGAGTGGCGCTGTAGAGCAGGGGCTCGTAGACTTCGCCGTAGACTACTACCGGGTCGGTTTTGGCGAACGAAGTAGCACCCGCGGGAGTTATCTTGACTTCTTTGTAAATAAGCGGCGTGCGCCCTTCGAGTAACTCCGCGTCCTGCGCGGTGCCTAAGTCGGAGATAGGATGCATCTCCTTACTCAACGCCAGGCCGCTTAGCATGAACTGCTTGCCGTCATAAGGATCGAAGGTCAATGGCACTTCCAGTTTCCCGAAATTCTCGCCTCCCGAATTGAAGGCCACTTTCAATTTGTAATTGCCGGGAGCTATCAGGAACTGCTTCTCGTAATGCAGGGGTTGGGCGTGGAAAGCATCCAGTTCTTTCTGCGAGCCAAAATCCAGTTTGAGCGTGTCGCTGAAGCGCGCGCCGGCAGTGCCATCCGGCAAATAGGCAATCCCCACGATATTCCACTCGGCGTGCGACTTGCCCTTGATCTTCTCGAAGTGGATCGAATTCGAAGGAATCTCCATGGCCACATTCAGGCGCACCGTGTCAGCCTCCGGGTAGAAGTACGGCGCCTGGATGGAGGCGGTGATATTCCCGGGCTGGTCGCCGGTCATCTGGTATTCCAGTTGTTGCTCCACGGGCTTGCCGGCCAACAGGTCGACGGCTTTCACATTACAGTAAGAGGCGCGCGCGCGGACTGTGGCGCCGGGGCGGTCCACTCTTACCTTCAGCGGATGACAACTTCCCTCGGGCGATTCCGCCGGTGTGTATCCCAGCAAATAATACTCAGTCTGTTCCTTGGCGATTTTCAGCAGGCCGGTGAGCAGGCTATTGGGATTTTCGTACACGAAGCCGCCGGTCCCGTTGGCCAGCACGTTGAGCCCCTGGTTAGAGGGCGCGACTCCGGCATCGGTAGGAGAGGCTGCATTTCCTCCACCACGTCCGCCACGGCCGCCGCGGCCCGCATCCGGTTGCACGACGGTCGAATCCTGCCCTCTAGGCGCGAAAAACATGGGGTAAAGCGCTACATCGGTGCGATTGCAGGACTCGACCGCTTCCCGTAGTTGCGCGTCCATCTGCGAGGACAGCGGAAAACCTGAACTGAAGATCACGACGTTCTTACGGCCAGGCACGCTGGAGACGTTGGCGGCCAGCAGCCGGAGCGCCGCGGCGAAGCCGGCTCCGGCCGACCCGGCGGTAGCCATAGCCCGCGTGCGCGCCGCATTCCCTCTAGTGGGTCCGTTGGGATCGACGTTGGATTGCTCTACCTCCATACCCACATGCTCCTGGGCGGCGATGCGTTTGAGGCGGTCGGTATCGGTGGTGAAATTCTGCGATAGTTTGAGGTCGCCGCTGTAATTGACGATGGCGGTGAGCCGGTTGGGTCCGGCGTTTGCCTCGATGAATTTGACCGCGGCGTCGCGCGCACGCTCCTGCGCCGAAAGGTCGAGCGAAGCATTGTCGAAGAAGAGCACCAGGTAGCTGGCTTGCGCGCCGGCGGCCGGGTCGGCGACGAAGGTGACGTTCTGGACGGTCTGCTCTTTGCCATCTTCCCAGACGTGAAAATCCTTAGGGCCGAGGTTGCGCAGGGCGCCGGATTTGTCGGTGACTACAGCGTCCACCAGCACCTGGCGCGATTCGGTGCGGATGACCATGGGGGATTGGTTTTGCGCGCAGGCCAGCGCGGCGCAGAGTAAGAAG